>JADEYI010000734.1_pt1 | contig 37107 bp, 37 predicted proteins | sample 8542331 | NCBI WGS metagenome assembly JADEYI01 (sample SAMN16510988, study PRJNA670497) | mine drainage metagenome | isolation source: biofilm near Copperflume 1 | place: Germany: Marsberg coppermine Kilianstollen | collected 2018-02 | reverse complement strand
GCGTAAGCCCATGAGCATCCTGCGCAACGCCTGCTGGTGCCGATCTACCGTCTTCGATTGCTCCACACCTTCCACACCTTCCATGTCTCCCACGTCTCCTGTGTTGTATAAGTTTGCTTATGGGATATGTCCCATGGAGGCACTGTTGCTAATGCCCTACTCGTAGGCTATACTCTCCCCTATGGACACCCCAGACACCCCAAAGGATATTCAGCGAACAGAGAACTACCGGTCGTTCCTAGAAGCCCTCAAACAGCGCGTGACGCGGGCGCAGTATGAGGCCCTCAAAGCTGTGAACCGCGAGCTGATCGCCCTCTATTGGGACATCGGGCGTATCATCGTGGAGAAGCAGGCACAATTCGGCTGGGGCGAGGGCATCATCGAGAGGCTAGCCAAGGACCTGCAAATTGAGTTCGAGGGGGTAGCCGGCTTCTCGGTGCGCAACCTGCGCTACATGAAGCGCTTCTACCTCACCTACAAGGATGACACAAAACTGCAACCAATGGTTGCAGAAATAGGCTGGACGCACAACCTCATCATCCTCGATAAGTGCGAGAACGATTTGGAGCGGGAGTTCTACCTGCTAACGGCTCGTCGCATGGGGTGGAGCAAGCACACCCTGGCGAGGGAGATAGACAACCACGCCTACGAGCGGTTCCTGGCCAATCAGACCAGCTTTGAGCACACTCTGAGCGAAGAGCAGCGTGCCAGGGCGGTCCTCACCGTCAAAGACGACTACAACTTCGACTTCTTAGGCTTAGGGAGCGAGCCATCAGAGCGCGAGCTTGAGGACGCCCTGGTACGCAACATCACTCGGTTCCTGGCCGAGATGGGCGGTGAGCGGGGCTACTTCACGTTCGTTGGCCGCCAGTTCAAGGTAGAGGTAGATGAGGAAGAATTCTTCCTCGATTTGCTGTTCTACCACCGCGAGCTTCGCTATCTTGTGGCTGTGGAGATGAAGGCGGGCAAATTCAAGCCTGAATACGCCGGCAAGATGCAGTTTTACCTTGCCGCGCTCGACGATAAGGTGCGCCTCCAGGGGGAGAACCCCTCCATCGGCATCATCGTCTGCCGGAGCAAGAACCGGACGATAGTAGAATACACGCTACGCGACGTGACCCGGCCAATAGGCATCTCTACCTACAACCATTACACCACCCTCGACCAGGTGCCCGATCGCATCGCCAAGTATCTCCCTACCCCTGATGAGATTGAGCGTCGTCTTTCTGCTATGCAAGACGATTAGCTCAACGATACCGATGATGATCATAATGATAGCCATCTCCCAGAAAGTCAGTGTTTCGTTCATAATACGGACCCATTGTGCTCAACCCTCGACCCGCTGCGCCAGGAGCGGTTGAGGGAGCGGGCTCATAGGCTGCGATGCTCGATCTCCCAGAGATGGTCCAGTATATGCCAGGCTGCCCGTCCGACAAAGAAGCGAGGCGTCCAGTGGATACTCCCTCTGGGTCCGCGCAAAGTTATCCTGCCTCGTACCGCCGAGCCTAGCGCGTCCGTGATTACCTACCGTCGATCCTTGACCCCCAGTTCTTGATCCCTTGGTGCTTGCGTAACTACCGACCTGGTGTGGCATCGGCAGCTAGCACGTGTTGGACAACTACGACATGGTCGGGGTGTATGTATATACATACGCTCAGGTCGTGACCCCCACGGCGTAGCCCACTGTGCAGCCCCTTGCGCAGTTCCTTCCTGTAGGCTAAATAGACGGCCTGCGTGGCCGAGTCAAGCGCCGTCCAGTACGTCTTCAACAGCCCCTGTAAGCGCCATAGTAAGCGCCGTAATTCGACATCACAAACTAATCAACTGGTCCCGCATCGCCGCAAGGCGCGACATCAAGCGCACAGGAAAGATAGACACTGCAAGGTACGGCCCGCGCCGAGAGGCTGCTAATCTGCACCCGTTATGCTGGGGTCAAGCTGGAACGCTGGGCCGCCTATGACGCTTTTCGTGCCTACCACGAAACCTCGGCTATGGAGCCTCCGAACAAACTTGTTCAACTCTGCTCCCGTGACCCGCCACTTCAGCGAACGCGCGATACCACCGGCGAGAAGTGGCTCATTATGGTCTGGCTGCTCCCCGTACAATTCCAGAGCCTTCTCCAGAAACTCAGTCTCCATCTCGTCTAGCCGCTCTCTTATGCTGTCGGGAATCATATCTTCCTCCTTCTCATGGTCGGTTTTCCTGATGTCCATCCTTCGGTTGCTCGTTCCTCAGGACCTAATCCTACTACAACCGAAACCGAAAGCACAGGTGTAGCAGATGGAGCAGATGGAACAGATGAGCAGAGGTGAAGGTGCCGTGGTGGGCGCGGGGCTGTGCGCGGGGCAGTCTACAAACCGCTGTTCACCTGGGTTGACATGACTGAGCAGGTACAGGAGACTCAGGAGACGAAGGAGGCTCAGCGGCGCGGGGTTGTCACATCGAGAGCGTGGGGCTGCCGGTGCGAGTCCAACGTCTTCGAGTACCCTCGCCATAGGCCATGAGATCTTACATCTAAATTTGGGCGGCGAAGGGGAAAGAAAAGGCCGGAGGCATCATTCAGTTTGCAGAAAACCTGCCGGCTAGCAATACAAATCGCACCCGAGGCTCATACATTGCTGCCACCAATGCCGGGTCACCGAAGATCTTCGTGACAAACCACCTGAACTGCATGAAGCTGGGGATCTCGTTGCGTGGCGGCATTATTGGCCGTCCATAGTTGTCGTATCCCAGGCTGAAGAAGTGCGAGAGCGTCTTCTGGTATGCGACAAAGAGATTGGGGTTTGGACAATGTAGGAAGTAGAGAGCAAAGCCCTTGCAGAAAAACTCCTTCATCTTATCGTTGAGTTGTAGCGTCGCCCGACAAGGTCTATGCCGAGTGATTTGTGTTTTCCGCACTTTTCTCACGGTCATCATGGTTACCATTGTTACCACAGTCATCATAGTCAGGGTCATGCACACGTTGGCCCTGGCAGATGCAGCAGTGCGCAGGTATCAGGCATGCTGAGAGAGCCAGGCGTGAGAAGCCAGGGCCAGGCTGCTTCAGTCCCCTGTCAGCTCTTCAACACTGCTCGATTCGGTGGGGTGACTGGGGTTGCCAGGGAAACCCTGGTCGCCCCCTCCTGTCTGGTTCTGCGACTGTGCTTGCTGTTCGAGCCTGGTTGATTCTTGCCTGGCTTTCTCTTGCTCTTTGACCTCTTTACCCTCATATTTGTATCTGCACCTATGCATCTATCCAGGCAACTCCTCAAGCCGTTCCTGTATTTCCTCTGGAGACGGAAGGTACCGAGCTATCCTTTCGGGCAACTCTTTCAATGTGGAGTAATGGTTGTAGGTTGCCACCGCGATCGGCTTGTGCATGTCGCGCAATGTGTACTCAACTATCGTACGCTGCTTGCTCTTGCAGATGATGATGCCGATTGATGGGTTCTCATGGGGGAGTTTCACCCTGTCGTCCAACGCCGACAGGTAGAAGTTCATTTTGCTCCCGTACTCCGGCTGGAACTCTCCTGTCTTTAGTTCGATTGCCATCAGGCATTGCAGCTCTCGGTTGTAGAAGAGTAGATCGAGAAAGAATTCTTTATCTTCTATCTCCAGCCGGTACTGGCGGCCCACGAAGGCGAAGTAGCCTCCCAACTCTCCCAGGAACCTGGTGATGTTGCTCACCAACTCCTCCTCAAGTTCGCGCTCAAGGTGAGGTTCGGCCAGTTCCAGGAAATCGAAGTTGTAGTCGTCTCTTACTGTCAGCTTTGCCCGGTCCTTGAGCGGGTCGGCCAGGGTGGTGTCGAAGTTGGTCTGCCCCAGCAGCCAGCGCTCGTACGCCTTGCTGTCTATGTGGTGACTAAGCACCCGGTACGACCAGCCATGCTTGCGGGTCATCTTCAGGTAGAACTCCCGCTCCTCACTGCTTTTGCAGCCCAAAATCTCCAGGTGATGCGTCCAGCTTATTTCTCTCAGCAGTGCTGAGAGATTTGCACTACCCCCATATGTCTCATAGAACTGGCGCATACGCCACAGGTTCTGCGCGGAGAAGCCGCGTACGCCTGGAAACTCAAGCTGCAAGTCTCTGGCCAATTTATCCACTACCGACTTGCCCCAACCCAGCTCAGCTTGCTTCTCAACGATGATGCGGCCAACATCCCAGTACAGCTCGATAAGCTCTTTGTTCACCGCCTTGAGCGCCTGGTATTGAGCCTGGGCGACGCGCTCTTTGAGGCTTTGGAGGACGAGTTTGTAGTCGTCAGATCGCTGCAAATCCATGAGGCAAAGTATAAGCCACTTCGTACGAGTAATCAACAACACTTGAGCGTGCGTTGGGGCTTAGCAGGCAATGTACGTAGGTGTGCGACGTCGCACAACCCACTACGCAGATCCCTGCGTTATAGCCTACCTCCGTCGTCCGGGTGCCGGACGGTCGGTCATGGAACAGTGTATCCACGGCGCGGGGTCGCCACGTCGAGAGCCTGAGGCTGACGCAGGTCGAGGAGCATCCTGCGCAGCGCCTGCCGGTGCGAGTCCAACGTCTGCGATTGCCCTGTGGCTCCCGCCCCTCCCTTGGCCACGACTATGTTCGTATCAAGCAGCTCCTGAAGATCCCAGTGCGCCCAAACTCCGTAGCGGGTGAAGTAGAACCCGACCCGGCGTATCTCGTATTCGTCACCCTCGTCCATGAGCGCGTAAGTGAGTATCTGGCGCAGCACCGTCAGCATCCCTGCCGGCTCTATGCGCTTGGCCGACTTGAAGTCGATCAGGAAGCCGCTGCCGTCTTTCCTGCGCACGATCAGGTCGCCGTCCGCCGGCAAACGCGTGCTGCCCGCGAAGGTCGGGTTGGCCGCGATCACCCGAGGCGGCTGTGCGCTCTGTCGAGCCGAGTTGCGGTGCCACAGCGCCAATTGCGCGGCCAGGTCCCGGCGCAACAGCGGCAGCTTTCCCGACTCTCCCAACCCTCCTGGTCCTCCTGGCCGTCCTGACACTCCGAGCTTTCCAGGCCCACACGCGATGCTCGCCAGTTCCTCAAGCGTCGGGCTGGGTGTCAGGCACAGGTACGCGAAGAGGGGCCAGGACTTCCCCAGTTCGCCAACAATCTGGGCCGCGGCCTCTTGTTGCCGAGCAGCACTATTGCCATCCACGACGCCGGAGTGGGAGTTGTCGTTGTCGGAGCGAGGTCCCCAGAAACTGGTTCTGCTCGACCGCCCCGATGCATATAAGGCGCTCCGGTAACCGGATGGGGAGAGAAGTGGCGTGAAATCGAACCGTGCGCCCCAGGAGCGGTAGAAGTTGTCCAGGTCGGCCAGCACGACGCAGTAATCGAGGAGCCAGGTCTCTTCCCGCTGAGCGGTAGCATAAGCTCCTGTCCAGTCCCAGGGGGCCAGTTCGTCCAGGAGGGTGGCTCGCTCCTCCAATAGGTCGCCAAGTGCCGGCAGAGATTCTGCAAGGTGCGCAGCCCGGGGTCCGACCTGAGACAGCACAGGCGCGCAATCGGCCAGCAGGCCGGCGGCAGCATGCGCCAGCGAACCCCTCTTACCTATCCTGCCTGCCCAGGCTCTGGTGAAGGCGCTTCGAGCGGGATCGCCGCCCCACTGGGGGGTGAACTCCATGCGCATGCGGTAGTCGATGGCTCCACCCAGCAGGCCATAGTCGTAGTAGCGCAGGCCGGGGGTATCCACAGGGATGCCCGGCATGCCGGAGGCAACAGTGTCACCAGGGGTACAGGCGGCGCGTACGCGTGCAGCCAGTTCCCGTGACACCTGGCGCAGACTGGGGTAAGTACGCTGCCACCATAGAGCCAGTGGCTGGCCCGGCTTCAGCCACTCGGTAACTGTACCCGACATCTCCGGCATTTGGTTCCTCTCCTGCTTGCAGTTCCTGCTTCCAGTCTATCCTGAGAGCGATGCTGTGGCAAGAGTTGCAGGGGCAAGAGCCCAGAAGGTCAGGAGGTCAGGGCAGCACTAAGGTTCAAGAAGAGAAGAGGCAAAGGAAAGGGAAGGCAAACGCAAACTTGGAGATACGGTTATGTGGGTGCTGATGGGATATGTCAACTACACCGCTCTCTGTGTGGGTACAAATGTGCTCCCAGTTATCTGCGCAGGGCTCATGTTACTTGCATTCACATGTCAAAGCACAAATCAGGAGTGGGTTTGGCCAGCACAGGCCCAAAAGCGTTCATAAGGCCAGTAAAACCTCTGATCTGGATGAATTCTCTCCCAAGGCCTTGACACGAACGTATGTTCTAATATATAAGCTATCTAAGAGATAGTTCCACCGCCATTTGAGCCAATAAACAGAGCCAGCCAGGAGGCAGGCCGTTGGAGATCGTACACCTACATTGCCATTCGTCGTACTCTCTGCTCGAAGGTACGGCCACCCCGCAGGCCCTCGTCAGCAGGGCCAGGCAGCTCCACATGCCCGCGCTCGCCCTGACCGACCGCGGCAACCTGTACGGTGCGGTCACCTTCTACTCCCACGCGCAAAAGGCTGGCATCAAACCGTTGCTCGGCATGGTGATCGACCTCGACGACGGATATAGCCTTACCTTGCTCGCACGCAACCTGGATGGCTACCGTAACCTGTGCCACCTCTCCACGATCCTGCGCCTCAAGGCTGATACTGGTGCTCTGCCCCCTGCTGGATTTGACGAGGGCGAAGAAGGCGAAGAGGATGACGAAGGCTATGATGGAGAAATACTTCCGTGGGATCCGGGCCTCTGGGGTATCCCGGTATTCGGCTTCACAGACCGGCCATCGCCGCTTCGACACCTCAGTAAGTTTCAGGTCAAAGACGTCCGTTTACAGCGTGGCTTGCTCCTGTCCGGCCGCTACGCCCGGGGTTTGGTCGCGCTGTCGGGCGGCCAGCACGGGCTGATCAACTCCCTGGTGATGCAGGGCAAGACCGAGCAGGCAGCCCGTGCTGCCGGCACGCTGGTGGCCGCCTTTGGGGAGGGAAATCTCTTCATAGAATTGACGGCCCTCAACGAGCGCGACACAGGTGCCCTGCCGGTGCTGGCCGACCTGGCGAATAGATTGGGTATCCCGGTTGTTGCTACGAACGATGTTCTCTATGTCGATGCAGATGACGCCTCGACGGCAATGGCTCTGGCCGTGGCGCGGAAGGGGAGAGGAGCGTTTCGCGAGCCCCCCTTGCAGGTTGTCGAGGGACGGCTGCAGGCGCATCCCGATTTGCAGGAAGAGGTCGGCACCGAACGCCACTTCAAGACGACAGAGCAGATGGCCGAGTTGTTCCATGCGTACCCGCAGGCCCTGGCCAACACTCACTATATCGCCGAGCAGTGCACCGTCGAGTTGCCCATGGGTAAACCTCTCTTTCCTGGCGTGGGGCTGGAGGGGGACACGCCTTACTCAAAGCTGTGGAAGCTTGCCTTCGACGGTGCGACCCGGCGCTACCGCCCCCTCACCGAAGCCGTTATCGCCAGGCTCAAGCACGAACTGGAGATCATCGAGGCACTGGGGTTCTCCACCTACTTTCTGGTTATCCAGGATATAGTCGATTTCGCGCACTCTCAGGACATTCCGATCATGGCCCGCGGGTCCGCCGCCAACAGCCTGGTCGGGTACGTATTGGGCATAACCCAGGTGGATCCGCTGCAAAACGATCTCCTCTTCGAGAGGTTTCTCAGCGCCTCGCGCGCAGAGCACGAACTGCCCGATGTAGATCTCGATTTGTGCTGGAGACGAAGGGACGAAGTGCTCCACTATGTCTACGAGCGTTACGGGCGAGAACACGTAGCCAACGTCGGCACATACATCACCTTCAGATTGCGCTCCGGCTGGCGCGAAATGGCGAAGGCGCTGGGGATAGCTCCCCAACGCGTCAGCTATGTAGCCTCCAGGCTGCCGGATCTCTCGTCAGCTGACGACATCCTCGATGGGAACGAAGAGATGCCGGAGTTGACCGAGGCAGTGGAACTTGTGGGTAATGCGAGAGAAGCGGAACACGGAACAGAAGAGCCTAGTAGCCGGTCGCGCCAGCTCCGACAGCCGCGCTTCCGTGATGATACAGAGAGGGTGGCCTTCGAACTGTCCCAGGCCATAGAGGGCCTGCCCAAGCACTGCGGGATGCACTGCGCCGCAGTGGTGATAGCGCCAGGGCCGATAGCAAGCCTGGTGCCACTTCAGAGAGCGGCCCGCGATGCCAGTATGGCCATCACACAGTATGACAAAGATGCCATCGAGAGCATGGGCCTGGTCAAGATGGACCTGCTGGGAAGCAGGGCGCTCACGGCTCTGGTAGATACGTTGCAGGCGTCAGGGCTTGCACACGGCACGGCTAACGGGGGAGATATAGCCCAATCCCTTGAGGCGATACCCCTCGATGATCAGAGTACCTTTCAACTGATGTCAGCAGGGAACACGCTCGGCTGCTTCCAGCTTGAGAGCCCCGGCATGCGGCCGTTGTTGAAATGGCTGTGCCCGCGCAACCTGAATGACGTGGCTGCGGCCATATCCCTCTTCAGACCGGGTCCGCTGACGGGCGGCTTCATGGAGACATTCATGCGCAGACGCCTGGGGCAGGAGCCGGTGACGTTCCCCCACCCCTCGATGGAAGCGGTGCTCAAAGATACTTATGGGGTGATACTCTACCAGGAGCAGTTTCTCCAGCTGGCGCATACCCTGGCGGGGCTGGATCTGGGTGAGGCCGAAAAACTGCGTAAGGAGATCGCAAAGACCCAGTCGCCAGAAGAGCGCACCAGACTGGGCAGCCGCTTCGTCGCGGGTGCCATCGAGCGGGGCATCAGCCAGATGCAGGCCGAAAAGGTGTGGGAAGTCGTATCCGGCTACACCGGCTTCGGGTTCTGCCGCGGCCACGCATGCTCCTATGCCCTGACCGCTTACCGCACTGCCTTCGCTAAAGCTCACTACCCCGCGCAATACCTGGCAGCCGTCCTCAACAACCAGGCCGGCTTCTACGGGCCCACGGTCTATATCGAGGAGGCTCGCCGGCTCGGTATCGAGTTGCTGCCGGTAGATGTGAACCGGAGTGGTGCCTGGTGTGAGGTGCCAACGAAGGCACGTGGCCCACATGGGCCGCATGGGTCGCACACGAAACATGCCATTCGCCTGGGACTGCAGTTTGTGAAAGGGTTGTCAGAGCGCTCGATTGACGCCCTCCTGTCGGAACGGCGCAGGGGTGGGCAGTTCCGTTCCCTCTCGGACCTGATGGCGAGAGTAGAGTTGAGCCTTTCGGAGCTGACTGCGCTGGTCAAGGTTGGAGCCTGTGACAGGCTACACGAGTCCGCCGCGTCTACAATTCCGGCCTCAATGCCTGAAATGCCTGCTATCGTGCGGGTGGAAGGCATGCTCGGTGAACCTGTTGGCGCGATTTTTGAGCAGGTCCTCAACCGCAAACAGATGGTGTGGCTTCTTCCCATGCTGTTTACTGCGCGAGGCAGCAGCGCCAAATGGGTGCGGCGAGCAGGCGCAGACCGTAGCTCTGTATATCTGGCCACCGAGGCTACTGGCTCCGACGGCATGCCTCTGCACGTGATGATGGGGAACCTGGTGCAACACCAGCAGCACACCGACAACACCCCAAGGGTACTTGGCAACGAGACCCTTCATGTTCACGTACCCGACCTTATTGACTACACGCCACGAGAGAAGCTCCTCCTGGAGAGACAGACACTGGGCTTCGCGCTGAGTTGCAACGAGATGGAGTTATATGATGACCAGTTGAAGGATCAGGGTGTGGTGTTCAGCAGCCAGTTAGCCCGGTTCCCGGATCGAGAAGTAACGGTAGCGGGGGTGATAGCAGCTGGCCGCCGACACATGGCCAGAGATGGCAACTGGATGCTCTTCCTGACCTTGCAGGACCGTTACGGTCTTATTGAGGTGGTGCTGTTCTCCAGCGCCTACGAGGAGAATAAGAAGGTGTTGGCCGGTGGTGGTCTCGGTCCTTATTTGGTTCGAGGAAAAGTGCAAGCATCGGGCAAAGGCCGAGGTGTAGGTTACCAGCCTCCCTCAGACTTGCGCCTTGTGGACAGTATGGCTATGAAGATGCACCCTGTGGTAATAGCACACGACGTGAACTCTCTGTCCAGTTAGGTAGAGACCATTCTGTACATCCCACGCTTATGGTGCTCCGAGCCATAGCATGCACTCGTCTGCGATCCTCACTCACCTGCACGGCGAGGTCCCCTGAGACACCCAACGTAGGCCGGGGGAATTGCGCTGTCACCAAAGAGTCAGTGATTGGTTCGGCTTCAGCCATTCGGTACAGGAAGGCTTCCATTCGTAGTTCTCCAGGGCAAGAGGAGCATTGCCCACACATGTCCTGTGCATACCACACCCTAATTTTGGGCCTGTATGTTGATATAGCCCTCGAGTTCGGGTGCAGAGCAGCGTAGCCCGAATCGCATGAATAGCTCTGCCGCGGCGTGCAGGGCATGCTGTCGATGCATGCTCGCCATGTGGCTCGGCGCATAATCCCGAGGGTACGTGAACACAGGCGTAGTGGCCCTCCCGTAGGTCGTGTGCCGCTCGGGCTCATAAAGGCTTCGCCCTTGTAGACCTGTGGCCCGTACTTCCAAATGGACATTCTCTCCTCTGTAGGGTTCCGTCTGCGTCAGCCTGGCGGCTAACAGGAATAGCGCGGCCAGAACCGTCACCGTCCCGCCAAGTACCAGGTATCTGCCCGTGCCAGCCTCCCACTCCGAGGCTTCGAGGGTCCTCATTTCGCGGGGGACGAACCAGTCCTCAACAAAGCTGAAGGTGTATACGAACTGCCCGCTCTGATAGAATCGAAGTACTCGCGGCCCAAAAAGAATAGCCGTATCTTGAGAGAGCCAGTCGTCGAACATGGTTAGGTCCTCAGCCGTAGGGATGGACCAAGCACTGCTAATCCTGACAGCTGATTCCTCTAAGACGCAATGCATGGTGCGCATATCTGGGAGCCGCCGTTGAGAGAAGGTATGGGGATGGACCATGAGCTCCCAGTACCCTCTGCTTTGCGCTTGCTGTAAGAGCGGACTGATCGACTCAACTCGCTGCTTCGCAAAACGTTCCTCATCAGTACCCGGCGATGCGCCGCCTCTGCCGACTACGGCCTGATGCACTTCCCGGATTTGCGCGAGGTGCTCCTGTTGGAAGAACGCCTCCTTGATGCCCTGGTTTTTCGACTGCATCAGCAGGCGTACAATATCGACGGCCGCCCAAAGCTCAATCACCTGTCCGGTAGGCTCCTGCTTTGCCTTCCACTCGTCCCACCAACGCTGCTCTTCTTGGCTCAGATTAATGGGGATGCACAAAGTCCACTTCGCCAGCGTGAAGTTGCCATTGCTCATTGCCGCTCTGTACGAGTCCCGAATTTCCTGCTTTTGGGTGTCGCCCAAGCGATCAGGAAAGTACTTTTGCTGAAACACGGCAACGGGTGAGTGACCATCCCAATGCCCGACTGACTGGTCTACGCCACCATCGCCTTTGTATACCCTGATCGCCCTTGCGTCTGGATACTCGCCTTTTATCAACAGTGAGCACATCTCCTCGAACTTGTCCCGAGCGCCCACCGTCCCGTATAGAACTTGAAGGTACTTTAGCTCCACGGACATGGGTTCCTACTCCTCCCTCTCAGACCGACCGTCATGCAGATCTATGTGTATCAAGGCTGAGTTACCGCCCGGTCGAACAGAAAACCCTTCGCGCCGGTACCAGTCTAATAAACCAGGGGTAGCGTGCTGATCTTTAGGCGTCACTAAGCCATGTATGTAGCGCACTCCCTGTCGTTGGGCAATGCTAAACAGCGTCCCCAGCAGGGCAGTGCCTAGCCCGCCGTGCCTGTCGGAGGGAACTTCTATCCTTATATCGGCAAGGGTGAGCGTGTCCGGCGGGTCGTCAGGCATACGTACGGCCTCTACGTAGCCTATGGCTGCTGCTTGCCCGCGCTTGCGCCTACTCCCAGATAGTACCCACCAACGCGAACCAAAAGGGTCCTCTTGACCGACAGCCATCGTAAACACCCGGCCGTGCTTGTCACGCAGTGTATATGTGTCCATCGCCCTCCGAGGAGAGGGAGCTACGGAATCCGTAGCCCCTTCATCGAATATTACGCAGCTCAGGCGCTCTAGCAGCTTCATCACGAACGCCATCTCTAACACCCTTCCTAAGCTTCAGGAACCCACCGCAGGGCAAGGTCCACATGAAAATCCTGCGGCTTTAACCCGGCATCCTCATGGTCCTGGCAGACGTTCCAGACGTTAGACCCAGTATCTATCCCCATAATAGAGCCGTCCGTGAAATGCATGATAAGAGCCTCGCTCTCGTGCACCTGCGGGATGCTCTGGCGGAAGCCTATCTCTACACGCTCCACGGTTTTGCCGACCATATGCGGGGCCTGCGCGATGGCGTAGTTAGAGTGGATCGGCTTCGAGGGATCCAGTTTAGGCAGCATCTTCTTGGCATCCTGCCGCTCCGTTGCCCTTTCCGCGTCCATGTCTAGCACACCCTCCAATTCTCCCCGCAGTTCCTGCAGGGCCAGCACGCACTGCTCCAGGTCGTCGGCATACGTATCGAACGCCGCGAAGCGCGTAGCCGAGCGCACCCCGTGGCTCGATCCCCTTCTACCCGCGCTTACCTTCTCGAACGCACTGGCAAAAGCCGGAGAGGTAGCCAGCCCGGGCAGTACCTTCTTCAACGCAGCCACGGTGCGCTCCGATGCGAGGTTTAGAGGCTGACCTGTCCGTGCCGCCACGCGGCTGATGCATTCTTTATTGAGTCCATCGATCAGATACCCGTACAAGTCTTTCTGGGCGTTCTGATAAGCATGGTTATTCTCGGCGGCAGGGAAATGCAGGCTGGCGGTATCCTGGAATTTGAAAAGCGGGACGCCCACCCTCTCCGCCTCATCGGTAAGGCCGTTTATCAGGCGCACGGCGCTCTTCAACCGCGACAGAACCCCCGCGGGCACGTGCCAGCTCCCCTGCATGTAGCGCTGCACCCACAGACGAAAACGGGTATCGGACGTATACTCCAGCCACTGTGGGTCCCGGAGGCGGAAGCCGTCCCATCGCCTCTTATGCTCCTCCGGCATTTTGTCCAGATCCGGGAACCACGCGGCCACCGCAAGCTCCCCGCTACGCAGCGTCCTATAGCCAAACAGGACATCCATACCGCCGCGCTGGCCTGCCACCTCGATCTCCTCGTAGTAGGAGTCGGTGATTCTCAGGTGCCCCTCGAAGTAGTCATCCGTAAGCACGTACTTATGCGGCTCGCTCCTGTAGGAGGCAAACACTTGCGCATTAAAATACCAGATCAGGTTGGCGAGTGGGGCCCTGTCGGGGCTCATATTTAGATCTTCATGCATCCGTGCGCCCTTCCATTCTACTATTTACCTGCTGCCAAGCCCGGTGCACATTGCCGCACAGCCGCGCCGTGTGACCCACACAGGCGGGCAACTGCTCGACTACGTAGGATCCTTGCCTGCCGCAGTGTCGAGGGCTAGCAGCGTCCAGGATACGAGGAACCTGTTGGTGTACATATCTATCATTTCGCTCGCACCCTTCCTAGCTTGAGGCTCATCATTTTCTATCCTCTCCGATGTGCCGTGCTCAGGGCTTGTCAGGTGATAGGTCGCTGCTTCAGCAGCAAGCCCTTCAGGGTCTGTGCGATAGCCTGGCCTTGTGCTAGAGCATCTCTGTAAGCCGCTTGGATTTGATCTCTATCTGAGTCACTCGAGGTTGTTATAACAACAGTATGATGCCCAGGAACCACTGCACGCCCTCGTACGGCATCTATGCCCTGCTGCAAGGTATCTGTCTTAGCCTTACGAACGGTAGATGTGCCAATAATCGCAGCCAGACGATACTCTAAGTTGGACAACAACTGCTTGTATTCAGCCTCGGGAAGATCTAGAACAAGAAGGCAGGCCTGTGCCAAATTACGCAATCTCTCACGTATCATGGCCTCTTCATCACTTACAGCTGGAGGCTCGTCAGTGTCAAACGAAGTACCGAGTCGATCTGTGCCTACGATCCTTGGCAGATGCAGGGAAGCCGGAAATGGGGTTCCATTGCTTGATATTAGTACACCAAGTCCCATGAGAAGATCGGCCAAGCTCTTAGTAATCGTGCGGCTTACACTAGCTGACAGCGCAGTCTTGTCCATGCGCGCAGTATACATAGCTTCTCGCGCGGGAAAAGAGCCTTCTTCGTCCATCCATGCGACTACATCCCGAAGGACATGCCACAAGATGGTGAATACAACGTCGAACGAGCCCCTTGGCATTTCCTTATATTCCCTTAGCTGAGGCATTGGCTGGTCCTGGATCATCGCGTATAGCTGCATCCGCTTTACTGAACGCTCGAAGAAACCGATATCCTCCACAATAAAGCGCTCCAACAATCGAATAGCAGCAGTGAATGCATTAGCGGCGGGTAGCTTATTTAGTCCCTTGTACCGGAACGCCCCACTGTCATAATGATCACAGGCCAAGCGTAGGAGCATTACCAATGCCTCTAAGGCAGCGTCAAACTCACCCGCGTCCACGGCGACCTGCCCGAGCTGCAAAATCATGTTACCTGTTGGGATGTTACTGTGCTCGAGGCGAAACTTCTCTGCATCATATGCTTCGAGTAGTTGGCCCAGTATTTTGGCTGAAGCCAGTACGAACTTACTCGTGCCGTCATTTGTGTCACCTTCGGCATAGAGGGGATTGGGAAACCGTAGTTCGGAGTCCTTCTTCGCAACGATCTCATACAGATTGCCTCTGTGCTTTTTGAGTTCGCCTTCCGTTAATCCCTTGCTCTGGCTGCGCTTCGAATCGTACTCATCGTGATGCGGCAGGCATAATACTGCCAGATTATCGGGATCGTTATTTGTAGGATTGCGGTCCACATGTGCTACCTGAGAGGGCTTTACACCCAAATCAAAGTTCAGTCCGACACACAGGCAGCATCGCCTTCTGCTCTTCATGAGCAATTCCGTCAGGATATTGTCGGGGACCTTCGGCCTTCTAGTGGGCATACAACTCTCCATCCCGGGTGCAGACTGACCAACTTACGCGTGGGCCGTCTGGCCCCGATATCCTCCAAGACAAGATCCACGGAATACGTGACTGGTTCGTCAGGTATGCTCCACCTAGCCGCTCGAACATCTTGTTCAGCATACCCATTACTCCCTGGTCTCCGGGTTACCTATTAGTGAGCGGAAATTACTGAATATCTGCTCTGCAACCTCCTCTAAAGACAACTGCCGGACCTTAGCGAGGTAAGCATATACCATCCTTACGTCCGAGGGTGTAACCGGGCGGCCCTGAAGACTCACATAAGGACCATCGGTCTCTACAAGGGCGCGCTCGGCCGGCACTCGCTCTATGATCCGCCGGCCCCCTTTGCTCAACGTCATAGCAGGGTTGAACGATAAGAAATGCCCGCTCTCGATCACTCGCTCGAGCACGCCGAGAGGGCCTGAGTACCAGTGAAAGATTACAGGCCCCACCCTGTACTCGGTCAGCAGTTCGAGCACGGCGGCTTCCGCACGTCGGGAGTGTATGGTGAGCACTTTCCCCTTCCCGGCTACCCCTTCAAGCACGCGGCGAAACACCTGCTCCTGCTGGACTCTGGTGCCTACTCCCTCCTGCGAGAAGTCGAGCCCTACCTCCCCAACATATGTCGTTTCTGGTAGAGAACGGTAGAAAATGGCCCACTCTCCAGGCGTAAGCCTGTCCACGTCCAAGGGGTGGGCACCTAGCGCAAACCGCACATTACGGTGCCCCTCAAACGTGCGGCGCATCTGTGCGTATGCGGAGGGGGTGTTCGAAACTCCTATCACCACCACGCCGCCTGCCCGTAGGGATCGCTCCAGAACTGCGCGATCCTGATATTGGTCAAGATGACAGTGCGTGTCTAGAAGTACCGGACGCGCCACTGGTAACCTACAATCCTGCGAGCTGGCGCACTGCTTCTGTAGACCCCTGCTCAAAGAAGTTCTGCAGTTCCTGCATTCCTTGCCTGTACAGGCGGGCGTACTCCCCGAGTTCCTCTGCGCGCACAGGCCCCGCGAGGGCCGGGGCAAGCGCGCTCGAGCGCAGAGGAGTCGATAGAAGCTGTAACGCCTCAAAGAGCGCGCGTGCATCCCGGCCACGCGTCCTGCCGCGGTCGTAAAGATCTCGGTCCGTGCACACGTTTCGTCCATAATGCCCAGGGTCGTCCAGACCAGCGGCGTGCATAGAGGCTCGTCGAATAAGGCAGGGGAAGCAATATCCGCAGTTGCCATAGCCCGTGCGCTCGTACCGGCCCACCTCGGGGTGAGCACAAGAGATCGACATTCTGGCGAGATCTCTTATGAGTTCCTGGTTTGCGCACTGCATTAGCATCTCCCCCTTCGTCTGGAATCTGTACGGGTTTATGATGGGGTTAGTAATCCCCACGGTTCGTATAGCCTCGCCGAGCCTTTTCAGGAAGTGGGGGTGTGTTGTGCGCGTGCTGCAGCTCCCCAGCCTGGCACCGATAAGAGGCACGTTCAGGGCTATAAAACCGTTTTCGGGTATGTACAGTGGGGTCTCAGGTCGCAGCGCCGAGGCGGCAGCAAGGCCAAGTCCGAGGAAAACCAGCGACCTGCTACGGGTAGTGTTCTCTCGCATTTTGGGCAACTGGTACTGCTGTTGGTCACGCGACTCGGCGGGGCGTACCATAACCTGCACAAGCTCCACCCGCCTTGGCCCGTAGCGATCTTTGAGAACATTCGCCAAGTCCTCCTGTACACGAGGCGTCCTGGTGCTGTCGTAGTGGCCGAGCAACACTACGTTTGGCTGCTCCGGCAACTCAAGGAGGTTCACAGCCCCTATGAGGGAATCGAGCCCACCGGAAAACAGGCATACTGCGTCGAAGTCTCGGCGGGCCGTTCGCTTCGCGCCCCAGATACGTGTGCGCTCCTGTCGCCAACCCAGAGACCATAGGTCGCCGGTGAGATATTCGAGCGCATCTTTCAAGATCGGGGTGGCAGGCACCCATGCTTCCACGTTCGAAACAGGAGCACTCAACTGCAAGCTTCGGGTCCATCGGTCCTCTGTTCGCCCGCGCGGGCTTTTCTTGTCGGCGGCATATACAGCCGCACTAAACATGGCGAACTCAATAGCCTGCGGCGTTGGTTGCCCTACCTCCTCTACGATCTTGTGCAGGTGTGCGGTAAGAGTCGAGCGGCTTAGCTCCGGGAACAGGTCCAGCACCAGCCCACCCCGGTACGCGGGGGGCACATCGGTGGGAGCGGAGTTACGCAGGAACGCTGTATAGGTCATATTACACCTCGCTGGTAATAGATAGCCGTAGTTGCTCGTGGGCGCTATGCATTAGCCCATCCACAAATTGGGCGCCTTCCGGGCCGTTCCAGTTGAACGCTACCGGATCGATGCCTCGCAAGTCCAGGTGCACGCTGGCCTTGATATACGCCCGCAGATCCTCTTCTACTCGGCGAGCGGCGGGGATGGTGGGCGCACCTTCGTTTATTTGCCGCCCAAGCTGCTGTATCAACCTTGCATAAATGTAGGCGGCGATAAAGGCCTCGATGATGCTGCCTACGGCGCCTGCATCGAGTAGAGCTCCATTAGCGATGGAGGTTGGGTCGAGGAGTGCTTCTTCACCGAGTTCATCCTGTAGTACTTCCAGCAGCGCATCCCTCGCGGCCGACTCCTCCAGAGTGCGGTTCGCTCCGACCAAGGCGTCGGCCAGCCCCAAAATAACAGCGTTCCTATCCTGCCCGATCAGGTGGCCTAGCCCCGCCTCCTCCAGCGCGCCTGCAAGCCCCCCACCAGCGTAGCCCGATAGGAACCGCCCCAGGCCTCCAGCGGCGGCTCTCCCTGCGACGGCCTGCTGCGCGGCACCCGACGCCCCGCCCTGTGCCCGCACGTAGGCATCGCACACGCGGTCTGGGGTCATAGAGCCCCCGCCCGTCCCTCCCTGCTTGGCGAAACGGGTGGCCAGGGCTTTTGCGGCAGGCCAACTTCCGTTGCTTGGCCCTGAGTATGAAGTGGACGTTCCCACTGCTACCTCCGATTTCCTGGCATCGGTCTCGGGCCGGCCAGCGCTTGCTCAGTGCTACGCTTTAGAGCAGGATTGTCGTTTTGGGTTGTCCACCGCTGCAGTACCTCTCGCATCTCGGCGGGAAGACCGCCCTGCTCACACGAGGTACTGATTTGCAGGGCAATGGCGGACTGCACGAGCTTTACTGGCGCGTCCTGCAGAGCCTTCGCCAGGGCAGGTATAGCGTCCCGCTTTGCGGCACCCAGCTTAATCAGCGTAGGACCGAGCCTGCTGTTTTGGGTGCGCGGATCCCGGACAAAGCGCGATAACACGACCTCGTACACCTGCGAAAACTCCTCAGTTGAAAGGGCTACGGCCGCTGTTTCGCCTGCCGAGCGGTCTATGTCGCTATCGGACAGCAGCCTGCCCAATATCTCTTGTAGGGGCTGGCTGAGCCGACGCCCGGTCTCTATCTTCGCCAGAGCCTTGTCTCGGGAGAAATAGAAATATGGGCCAAGATCAATCTTAGCCAGTTTCGGTTCGAGAGCCAGCCATGATCGGAGGTCCGCTCTGCCCAACCACACCCTGACGTCCTCCTCTAGGCTCGCGCCTTCGTCGGGCGTCGTGCCGAGCGGCTGCGCCTCCATTTCCTCGAGAGGCTGCGCGTAGCCTTTCCCCTCCTGCTGCCACCTGAAGAGTTGCTGATATTGCACTTCGTAGAAGTACTCCAGGATCATGAGCTTGGCGAGCACCGCGGGATCGAGATCTACCCCTCGCAGCTTCGCCAGTTCCTGCCGCATGAGGAGCGTGTTCATAAACCGCTTTGTCTGGCGGGGGTTGCCCTGTAGCCCTCCCGAGAGAGTGGGGGCGATACGGGCAACTATGTGCAAGTAGGTGGTGAGATCCTCGGGCAGGTCGCCCACGTGGGTCTTCGCTATCCCCTCGTCCATAGCTACGTCTAGGGTACCAGTAGTGCGGTTCTGCTTAGCGGCCTGCACTAACGTCTCGGCGGTGCCCGGCTCCAGGTATTTCAAGCAGCCTAGTAGGTTCAGGTACGTTTCGGTTTCAGGAGCGGTGAGGGGTGGGATCCTGATTGGGATCTGCACCATTTTTTCGAGGTATTTACGACCTACATCCTCCCGCTGGCGAGCCAACTCCGGGTAACGAGTAGCTATTGCATCGCGCACTACCTCTTCATCCGCTCCAAGCACAAACACGGTCTTGGGCACAGCGAGGAACAGGCGTATAGCCTCTAGAGTATCCACCACGATGCTGGGGAGGCAGCGGTCAAGATCATCTACAAATACCACCAAGGCATCCACGTCGAGCGACGCGAGCAGATCCTGAAAGTCACGCCTGAACTCGCCGATACTCTGCTCTATGGGCTCCTTCTTTTCAGACGCGTCTCCTCCCTTCTCATCTTTAAGTACTTCCTTGCCTACCTCAGCCACTGCCTTCGCCGTATCTATGACGTCGTTCACGTTGCCGAGGGTGAGCGTGATACCCGTCGGCTGGGCTTGCGAAAGGGCGTATAGGGCTCCAACACCTTTGGCCGCGAAACCCGCCACACGAAACCAGTTGATCCTACGCCACAGCTTCTGGGCTAACTCTTTTACCTTGGAGCCGGCCGCTTCCTGTACCTTGTCTATGAAACTCTGGTTCTTCAGCAACGCGGTCATAACGGCTATCATTAGCGCCGCCTTTACGTCGTCGTAGTCTTCGTGCTGCCACGGGTTGAAGGTAAGGCAAATATAGCGAGCCTTATTGTTCTTTTGCTCCGAGGCCAGGCGGTTTCGGGCCTGCGCCATCAGACTCGACTTCCCCCCGCCCCAGTCGCTGAAAATGCCTAGCGTTAAGGGAAGCAGGTTCGGCTGGTGGACCAACATCACTACCGTGTCCACCAGAGTGTCGAAACCCAACAGGTCTAACTCAGACTCGTTATCATGCCACATGCAAATCGCCCTCCATTATTACTTCGTTCCCCGCGAGCACGGCATTCCGAGGGCACACTTCCGCTCAGATGCACCCAGTATATCAAAAGCAACTCAGCTCTTGCAATTGTGGATGACTTATATTGTGAATGCCAATAACAAGAGCCATTGACGAGGCATCCCCAACCCTCTATACTGTGTGACATGGATATAGATGAAAACGTCTTGTACCGGGAGCTTGGCCAGCGGCTCAAGGCAGCGCGCGGCAAGCTGAAGTGGACGCAAGCACAGTTGGCCGAGAAGAGCGGTGTTTCTCGCGCGTCCATTGCAGTGATCGAAGTCGGTAAGCAGAACTCACCGTTACACGTCGTTTACAGACTGTGCCGTGCTCTTGATATAGAGGTGACGGCTGTGCTCCCGTCCAACAGCGAAGTGACTGCGTATTCGCCCCGCAGCACTATGGAATATCTACCAATGACGGCCGGATTCGTAGAGGAGTCGCAGAGAATACTGGAACGGGGAATACCCTATGGTGATCAACGCTAAACAAACCGCCCGGCGCATCTCGAAAGAGTATGGTGACCAGCTGCCTGTAGACGTAGTTGCGATAGCGCGCGCTCACAACATAGATGTTCGTGAAGTGCCACTAGACGAGTCGGTGTCAGGCGTGCTGATCGTGAAGGATGGGCGAGCCATTATAGGGGTAAATGTCGCGCATCACCCCAACCGCAAGCGCTTTTCGATAGCCCACGAGCTTGGCCACTACTTCCTGCACGGCAGAGACGCACCTTCGAACGTGTTTGTGGACGCTGCCCCGGTGTTTTTCCGGGATGAGCACTCATCGGATGGTACGGAGTACCAGGAGATCCAGGCGAACGCATTCGCTGCCGAACTGCTCATGCCAGAGACCCTGGTAAAAGCTGAGCTCAGAAAGAAGCGTGTTGATGCTTTTGACGAAGCTGCCTTGCACGATCTTGCGGAAGGCTTTGGAGTTAGTGCGCAGGCTCTCAGTATTCGGCTCACCAAGTTGGGCTTAATCACGTTTGAATAGTGTGCACTAGCGTCGGTCGCAGGTGCATACAGGTGCATAACGTACAAAATGCCCTCCGGACCAAGCTCCAACCAGGTGGTGCAAACGAGGACCGCGCTCGAGTGAAGAAGGTATAATTTGAACCCCATCGCCAATCAGCCATGGCAGGGTGGCTCCTTCATCTTGGTGACGAGGCCGGAACGAGCGATGAGGGTACTGGTGGGTGGGGTTTGTAGCGAACGAATAAGGCCCAAAGGCGACAAACCCTGAGCGATCTGGAAGCCAGGGAAGAACAGCAGACATGAAAGCAGAGGGAGCAGAAATCGACGAAGGGCAATTCGATGGATCGGCCGACCCTAACCCTGGCGGTCGTCTCGGGTGGGGCTGGCACCTGCGCATGGGCGGGGTGGACCTATCCCCCCAGAGCGGTAGCGCGCCTCCTGACCACACCAACACGAACAACCGTGGCGAGTACAGGGGCTTGATCGCACTTCTGGAGGACTATATCGCGCGGGGTGGGCGAGGGCCGCTCAAGGTGCGCGGGGACAGCCAGCTGGTCATAAGGCAGGTACGCGAAGAGTACGCGTGTCGCACTCCCCACCTCGTCCCCTTGCTAGGGAGGGTATGGGCCCTGGCCGAACAGATACCGGGCGGGGTGGACTTTGAATGGGTCCGTCGGGAGCAAAACGCCAGAGCGGACGCCGCGGCGTCCGGGGGAAAGCCCCAGGAGGGGAGGTTCCGGGATAACTGGGCCAGCCAGACGGACCTGGGGAGGCGGTTCGGCATGTCCCCGGCACAACTCGGAAGAGCCCTGAAAGTGGTGGGATTGAGGAACCAGGAGGGTATCGCTACCCCTCAAGCGATTGAGGGCGGCTATTGCATCTCGACGCCGCTGCGAAACGGCACCCCGTTCTTTATGTGGCACATCGAACGCGTGTCTCGTTTGCTGGCTGACAACGGCCTGGTCGCTGGTCGGACAGGGGATCGAGAGGACTAAGGCTGATTATCGGGGCAGACCCCGACTAGCCGGGCCGTCACCACCAGCGTCCTGCCAATACTCAGGCTCGGATACGGGTCCGCCGACACCGAGGTATGGGTACAAGGCTGCATATGCTCATGAGCGGTACACTGACGGACGGAGTGATCAAAATGGCCTCTGATATCGATGAGATAAACCGCTTCCTCCAAATGGGACTTGCTCGCCGGGCGATGGATTTCGTAGGGGCCGTGGATGCGGCGCAGTGGCTCGACCAGGTCGGGCTGCTGCGGGACTCCACTGAGCGGCCCGGCAAGCCACTCAGGGAGCTGCTGCGGTCGAGGAACATAGCTGGGCAGCGTCAGGAGCCGAATGGGCGCTGGTACATCGACCGAATAGGTACTAGTACGGGAACACCCGAGAGGCCCGACTCGGCCCATAAGGCGGTGCTATCAGAACCCACCCCGGAACGGCAATTGCGGAGTAGGCACGCCGTGACGCCACAGCGTGACGAAGCGTACGTCATAGATATGTGCGACGAGCTACTCGGTCAGGCGGCCTTGCGTCAACACCGATTCGACTTCCTCCGAGGGGACGCGGGAACCCGCCTGCCGGTCGATGCCTATTACCCCGCCCTACACCTGGTCATCGAGGACAGGGAGCCCCAGCACACTCGGCCCACCCCGTTCTTTGACAAGCCTCACCGCCTTACGGTGAGCGGCGTAAACAGGGGTGAGCAACGATCCTTGTACGACCAGCGGCGCCGGGATGAACTGCCCCGGCACGATATCGACCTCCTGGAGATTGCGTACGATGAACTCTCCCACACCACAAGGGGCAGACTAGCCCGCGATCGGTCGGGCGATTTGCTTCTCCTAAGCCGCAGGCTGGCAGGGTGGTTGGGCCGAGCCAAATAGGATGCCCTTGATTAGGAAGCTACCCGCGCTCGGTTGGCTCTTGTACCGACGCTTGGCCCCTGCGCTCACGCGTTGGCTAACTTCCAGCGATTGTCTGCCCGCCTATATGTCACGCAGCAGCCCGGTTAGGTGGCCCCGGTGGGCGCGTCGGGCCGATCCTACCGCTCAGGGTCCCGAGCAGGCCCTGCAACAGGTACTCCGAGTCATACTCTTGCTCCTTCATCTCCACCAGCTGACCATCCGACTGCAGTACATAAAGGCCGCCTGCCATGTAGGTCTTGCTCCCTTCAGTCGTCTCTCCGTCGGCGCCTCACGCACGCCGAGTGGCGGCTACCCTTAGCGACCATGTTACTGATCTTCCGGTCCCACGGCCCGTGATGTGTTGCTGTCCTGCTGCAGTTCGCGCTCGTTGAAGAATACCGCAGCCCAGTGGTCTTGGAACTCAAGTACCCACTGGTGCCCCTCTTCACACCGCAGCCCGACTACCAGGTGGTTGCTGGCGCCGTGCTCGTCGTTGTATCTCTGCACCTGGGTGAAACTTATCGGGATGTACGGGGTCTCGTCTGGGGTCTCCTCGGGCACCTCATAATTGTCCAGGCGCTCACATGCAGGGCACTGGATGATGCCCTTTGTAAACGCCTTCCCATCCGCGTACAGCGTCATGCCGTTTTTTCCTCCTTCCAGCTACCGATAGGGGCGGGCAATGCCAGGGCTGCGGTCGCCCCCTTGGAAGATGGGGTAATAAGCGTCACAATACCGGGTCGGTGCGCCGTGCCCAGAGCTAGTCCTGCAGCCAGTCGGCAGGCTCCCCCTCCTGCACGTCTCCTACCCGCTGCGCGAGCTGCTTCTCGATGGCGTCGGGAGACGCCGCCCACTTCATAATATGCGGGTACTCCGAAAAGAGGGCCTCATCGGAAAAGTAACCGCATCTCTGGTGCAGCCCTATCCCCTGGAAGGTGGGTCGCCTCAGTTGCCGACGCACCAGGTCCATGCGCGATTCGGGCGCGACGATGTAGAGGAGGAATGAGATGTTGGGGTAGACGGCCACTAGATCGGACATGCGTAGCAGGCCCGAGAAGACAGAGGTGGTGTGCTCCACCTCGAAGGCTGCCACTATCTGGTGCTGCCCCTTGATCCACACTACATCGATCAGCCGGATGGTCTTCTGCGTCTCCGGGTCCATACCCACGTTCGGCAGTTGCGATATGCTCAACGAGCCGAGTTTCTCGCCATGGTAGGCTCGATTGCGGTCGTTCTCGGCGATCCATACTTTGAGGCCCAACTTCTGCCCGATCTTGGCCAGCATCAACTGCACCTGGCTATGGGTGATCTCCTCGGCCTTTGTTACCACGGCCGCAGGCACCTGGGGCTTACCATCGCTCCCTGACGTCACTGGCTTGGGGGTGGGTGCCGTCGTTTCACCCGCATCCGCCGGTGCGCCCCGGTCGAGCCGGGCGCATAGCTGCTCGAAATGCCAGGGGGTCATGGCAAGAGCCTGCTGCAACTGGCGGAAGCGAGCGCGGAACGCGAAGTAGTCTGCTACAGTCTTTCCCGTGGGCAGGTAGAGCCCCTCGCGCCTCAGTGTGTTCCGTCCCGATATGTAGTATATAGGCCAGACCTCTTGGTCTTGTATGTGCCACCAGGCCGAGATGAAGAAGGGGATGTTAGTTGTCTGGATCAGGGTCTTCGTAAGCGCATGAGAGGTCCGCCAGCCCTCGACGAAGTTGTAGAACTCCTGCATGCGGGCGCGGGCAGCGGTTTCGTCGTCCGGTGGCGGGGAGAGGAGCACAACCCGGAGCCGGGGATCCAGATGCTCGGGCGGAATTTGCTTTACGAGCTGGTTGAAGACCATCGCGCCCGCGAGACCCTTCAGCCCGAACACACCCCATTTGTGCATCGTCTTTACCTGGAATACCGAACGCAGATCCTCCGACGACATTCTGCCGCTTACGTATTGCTGCAGTGTGCCCTGCATCTCGGATAGGGCCGGTGGCCGCTGCTTGTCCAGCTCGTCGTTACGAGCGAGAAAGCCCGCGTCCTTCTCGGCCTCCTCGGCATACCCGCGCCAGCGATCAACCTGCTCCTCGGTCAGGGGCGGTGGTGCCTCCGCCTGTGTGGGGCTATCTGCCATCGGTATTTGGACCTCCTTGCATTCTTACGCTCTACACTGTTCTACCTGACCTACTTGTCGCCCGCGTACCAGAACCAGTCCTGGTGCCTGAAGGCTTCCATGATAGCGGGCAGGTCTTGCCCCACGAAGTGCTCCCATTTCGCATCGATCTCGGCCCGCAACTCGTCGTCGGAGCAGCGGGTATAATGGTCCTTCCCCAGGAAGGGCAAAGCATACAAGTAGTGCCAGCCCTGCGGGTTCGTCGTGGGCGTGCAGAACGGGGCTCCCACCTCCTTCGCCCGCTCCATAATACGGGCATGGATCTGCGTCGGTACCAGCGAGGACAACCACATGTAAAGGGTCAGCGAGCCGTCCATGTTGTACCAGTCGAAAAAGAGGAACTGGTAGCCAATGTCCTTTACCGCACCCCTCCGCAGCCCCTCGGCACGGTCCCACTCTTTTACCTGGAAGTGCACATAGTCGGTGGACGTCCCTTCCGAGGCAAGCAACTCGGACTTCCGCACCAGGCCCCGCAGGTGCGCCTCAATCATCTTCTTCCATGTGTTCGGGTTCATGAGCGGCAGCACCGAACGGTGCCGGAAATAGAGCTGCCGCGCCAGCGCCTTTGTATCCGCGTTCCCCACTATGGACCTCCGTAGCATGTCTATATAGTGCTGGATCACCAACGTCACGTCGCCCTGCACACTGTTACCCTGTTCCCCCAACATGCCCTCAAGCAGGCGCACTACGATCCGGTACGAGATGGGCCGGTACCGGCTATCGCTCGGCAGCTGGCCTGAGGGAGTCAGATACACCCCGCAAATGGTCCACCCGCTGTGCTCAGCCGCGGTAGCGTTCCAGTACACCCCTAGCTGGCCCGCACCCTCCGGGCTCCAGACCTTGTTCTCCACGACCACGGCGGTCTGGGTAGCCTCGTCCTCTATAAGGATGTCGATAAAGTTATGCTCGCGCTGGACGCGCACGTTCTCGAACGATTCAGCCCCCGCCAGGTCAGGCACGGCCTCCGTCAGGAAGCGCCGGGTAAACTGGTCCCCCAGCCCGTGGTTCTCGGCGGGATCAAGCAGGAATGCCAGGAAGTCGGAGTGCCATAGCTCCTTGTGCGTGGCCCCGATTGCATCAAACAGATTGAAGCGAGCGAGAACCTTCTCGAGGTCCTTCAACAGCCCATCGGTGTCAAACGCCTCTAGTTGTTGTAACGTGGTTTCATCCAACATAGCTGCTACTCGACCGACTTACGATCACCCACGACTTACAGACCGCCTTGCTGACCTGATCTGTCGAAGCGTCATTCATATGTAACTGCTAGTATCTCCCCAAGGACTTCAGATGTAAAACTTGAACTGTGGCAAGGGGTCTCGATCTGAGGGCACCTCTTTCAACACCTCAGCTACCTTCTCAGAGAATTTGAGCGTTATAGGAAAGCTAGCACCGAACGCGGCCGAATTCCAGTTCATCTTGGTGAGCAGCAGTATTTCGCGCAGCAGCCTGTCACGCGGCGTATCCTGCCCCACATGATCAGATATGCGGATCGGCGATGGTACATGCATTGCGTGGAATTGGTTCAAGGAAGAAATGAATCCGGTTGTATAGAGGAAGTCCAAATCTCCGACGCTGAACCGGGTGCCACGCAGGGGCGGATACTTGCTCGTTGTTATTAGCCTTACTGCACTTTGATACTCTAAGGCGACCAAATCATACTGTGCCACTCGATCCTCTATGGCAGCGCGGAAGCCGTCGCGCTCTTCGGGCCAGTATCGCGAGGTCTTGTGGACGACTACCCTCTTTGGTACTTGCTTCATCTCTTGCTGATACCGCGAGAGTACGAGGCTGATCAGCTCATATGCTTGCTTCCCACTCAGATGGGGTGAGCGCGAACGCTCCCGCTCGGTGTCCCATTCAAAGTCATGTCCCCTTAGGACCAATCCTTCGCCATGTTCATCGAACGCCTGCACCAGGCTCGTTTGCATTGTGGGCACAGTCGATGATAGAGGTCTATAGAAGCCAATGCCAACGAAGCATGTACCCGAAGCAAGGCCCACAGGTCCCCAAGGTACTCCTCCAGCTTTGAAGTAGAGGCCCGTGAAGAAATTCCATGCGATTTTTGCGGGGTTGTCCCTGTCCTTGCCTTCCATAGTGGGCTGCCGTAGCATCTGTGTTGGGATCCGGTATTTCATGGCCATTGCTTTGAACGCCCGACGGAGGTCGCGGTGAATACTCCCGAACTCAGCATCGACATAATCAACCCCGCCGCAGCAGTCCACAATTTCGTTCGGCACTCCGAATAGCACATACTGTGGAGGGTTGTCCCTTTCCGCAAGAAGGCGCAACTTAGTCTCCAGCATGCCAATCAGTTGCTCAAAGCGTTCGCGTGGCAGTTCAATATGTAACAAGCCAGACAATTCAGTCTGGGTAATCTGCTCGTTCCAATTTTCATCGAACTCGAGCCTGGAAAAGAATCCTCGATCGGGCTGATAACCAGGGAAATCCAGATGCTTTTCGTTTCCGGCAACTCCCTGTGCATTCATAGTAAGCCAAGAGTGCGCCTTTTCGATCGTGTATGCCGTGCCAATGAATCCAACCTTGACGCTCTCCGGGTGTCTCTTTAGAGGGTTATAACTGCGCGGCCCGAAGCGCGCTAGCCCTGTCTTTGGGTCTTCAATCATATTGCCGCCACCAAAGACTAGGTTCGGCTCCTGCAGATACTCACATTCGATGGTGCCATTCCAGCTGCTAGCACCAGATCTACGCTCGCTAGAAATCACCATCGTCTAGCCCCCAATCCTCAGGCTCCCCTGCCTCATCGTCATCGTCGCCTACTTCCTCGTCCAATTCATTGCGCTCAGCCCACGACCACAGATCATCGACGTAATAGACGTTCTTGAAAGGCTTTGCGTGCTCCTCCGGTATTCCGGGCCAACTAATAGAGCCCTCGGCGAGATTTGTCCGTATGACTAGGCTTTGCCCACCAAACCGAAGTATGATATGTGGCTTACTTCCGCTGAGGTAGTCCCGCCAAAACTGGACTTCCGCTAGGAGATCATAGTTGAAGGTCCGAGATTTCTTACGCGTTACTTTCGCTCCGATCGTCTGAGGTGGCGGTGGCTGCACTCCGTCGACGGTGATATGAAGTTCGGGACGTACACTCAAACACCAACCTTCATCACCAAGCCAGTTGAAGCGCAAACTTACTGCGCGGTGATACCAATCACCCCGCGGTAGCCCTGTCTTTTTGTTCTTTGGCTGCCAGACCACCATCCTTGATGTGACGCTTTGATTGAGGGGCTTATACTCGACCGGTATCTCTTCACCGGGCTTCAACTGCCTGAAGTAGAAACGCTTGTGCTTGGGGTCGAATGTGAGACCCCGCACGGTCATGAAGCGAGTAATGGATTTGTTCAGCAAATTGATATACCAACCTAAGTGATCGGGATTACTCAACCAATCACCTACTGAGTATCGCTCAGCGGATTTGGCAGGCACCACATGCCGGAATGGGTTACTTGCCTTTGTAAGATCTTGAAACGTGAAAAGCTTCCCTCCGCGCAAGATGAAAGGTGCCAACTCCTCTTGGGGAGGCCAGCTGACGAGTTCCCTGACCGCACTGTCCGTTTTCAAATCGGACGGGGCACCATAGACATGGGCAGGCAAGCGTTCAATTGGAAGAAGCGTGCTGAAGACAGTCTCACGTATATAGTCTCCCGTCTCTTGGTCACCTTGCTTTCCTGCTGGGGCAACTGTGTTCACAGGAGTATGGATATAAAGGTCCCGAATCCCTGTGTAGTGAGTATCCATGAACCTCTTAAGTAGCTCTTTGTTCCCAGGATCATTGAGCTTTTTGCAGATGTCTTCCCAGAACATGATGCTCACCGGAAATTTCCCCGCTTGGACTCTGGCATCGTTCGTCAGCCGAACAAATTCCTGCAATTTAGCATCCCGGCTCATGGTTGTTGCGATGATGTATCGGCCTAGAGTGGGACGGAAATTCTCTGCTTTAGCCAACTCTTTCAGCACGTCCTCGTCAGTGAGTTTCGTGTTGTAGTAACGTTTGCACTGCACGCCAGTAGGAGGGGTCCCATGGCCACCAGGGTAGCCGTAGACATCTACCCCATGCTGCTCTTGGCCTCTCCTTCCATTTAGGTCGGGGTCGTGCCATTCAAGCGCATAAATGTCAAGTATCATGTGCTCGAATAAGTATTCGGACTTTGGGACCGGTAACTCGAAATCTGACGCTCCAGCCATACCACTCACACCCTCGCCCTTCTGCTAGCCCTCTCCTCTTCCATTTGTGCTGATCCACTCTCTGGCTCCCATGTTTAGGCTGTGCTACAGCCGAAGCATCTGAACTGTTGGATACGTAAGCACGCCATCTCTTTAGGCTGGTCGCTACACAGATGAATATTGTCGGACTCTTCTGCGCGTCGTATTATGCTTTGAAGCATCCCAACGCTTAGAAATGCGCTCACGAGGCTGAAATGGATAGCAACGTGGTCAACGGAATATTGGCAAGTGCAACCATTAGTCTTGTTAGCGCGCATTCGCGTAACCGTCATGCCTCCCTCGCCACTACGGTGTCGTACAGCCCGTAATGGGTGAGGCCTGGGTGGCTGTCGATGCCGGTGTACCCGAGTGACGCGTCTTCGTACCGCCGGAACGCGAACACGGCCTGGTTCATCTGCTCGGTGTTGAACGCCTTGAGTTGAACGAGCATGTGGAAGTCCTTCACCGTTAGGCCGGTGACGGTGAGGAACAGCTCCGGCTCCAGCTTCGTGATGACATCCTGAAGCGTGTTCTCGCGAAAGTCGGTCAGGTACATGAACGCGGGAATCCGTGTCGCGAACTTGATCAGCTTCTCCTGCACGAGCTTCCGTTTTGACTTGTACTCCTTTTCCTCGTCGCTGAGCTCCTTCTTCTCCTGGGCCGTCAGATCTCCGCCCTTGGCCTTGTTCTTAAGCTCTTTGACTTTTTCGCTCTTGTTGATGATCGTCTCGATAATGTTGTCGCCCAGCGAGCGCCAGCCTTCAATGCGCTCAACGGCGGCCATCGCCTCGGGGTTGTCCAGGATGCGGCGCAGAGTGTCATTGTCCACGTTCACGAGCAGCGCGCTCTCCCACTTGCGGGCGAGCAGCGTGGCCGAAGTGCCTGCCATGGCGATATCGAGGATGCCGCCCGCATCGATCTGCGTCATGTTCGCGCCGTCGTAGGCCAGCACTGGCAGGAACGACACGAGGTCCTTGACCGCATTCTCCGGGTTCGGCTCATTGGGCGAGAGGCCGATCCCATACTCTGAAAGCTGCCTCAATGCACGCGTGGGCGCGAAGTCGAACACGAAGCAGATGGGCTTGAGGATCAACTCCTCGTTCGGGTTGTCGCCGTTGGGGTTTTTGATGGACCAGGGCGACTGCACGCGGAACGCGGCCTGAAAGTAGGTCTCCGGCGACTTGAGGTTGCGCAGCATCAGGATGGATGACCACTGCGGCACCGTGACGCCGGTGGTCAACTTGCCGCATGAGAGCGTGATGGTCTTAGTCTCGAATCCGCTCCCGATCGCTTTGCGCACAGGCGGGAGCGCGTCCAGACCGATGCCTGCGGAAGCACCTGCGGCGACGACCACGTTGTAGTCATGCCAGAAGGTGTTGTGCTTCTCGGCGAGCAGGTTCGACATGGCATGGCAGGCCGCGACGTTGGGAAGGAACCAGAACGAGTGCTGCAGGTAGGGCAGCAGGCGCACATCCGAGTAGGGAAACGGCGGCCGCGTGCCGGTCTTCAGATACTCGATTGCACTGGGCGTGTAGCCGCCGCGAATGATGTCCAGCCACTTCTGCACGTCGCTCTTGTGCTTGAACTGGGCCTTCGCGCCCGTGCCCGACGCCTCAAAGAACACGTTGAGATCAAACTCGTCGAACTCCCCGGCGCTTGCGATGGCCAGCAGTTCGTCCGGCATCTGGTAGGTCAGCAGGCGCATCTGCGGCAGCGGGGCGTAGGGATTCCGTTCTCCCGGATTCTTCGCCGCGAACTCTTCTTTGGCGCGCTGCTCGTCGGTGTAGGTCCAGTTGAAGATCTGCTCCTCAATGAACTCGCCTGTGGCCAGCGCCCTGAAGGGCGTGCCCGAAAGATAGAGGTAGGCCCGGGTCGCGATGGGCAGGAACTCGGTCTCGCTCTCGGATAGCTCGCCGAGATCCTCGTTTATGCTTGCCAGATCAGCGGCGTATTTGAGTTCTTTCTTAGAGACTACTTCCTCCTCGCCCTCGAAGAGCTCTTTGGCGGTGTCGCGCCACGCGCCGAAGTGGTATTCGTCAAAAACGACGAGGTCCCACTTCACGTTGTGCAGCCATTCGTTTTTGGCCTTGATGTTCCCCGCCGCGTCGTGGCCGAGCAGGTCCTGGAAGGAGCCGAAGTAGACGAGCGGCTTTCTAGCGGAGACGCGGGTGGGGTCGCTGCCGGAATTGCGCGACATGTATTGCCAGTCATTGAAGTCGACGTGGGACTCAAGATCGGTCTGCCAAGCATCCTCAACGGCGGGCTTAAAGGTGACCACGAGGACGCGCTTAGCGCCAAGCCTTTTGGCAAGCTGGTACGTGGCGAAGGTCTTGCCGAAGCGCATCTTGGCGTTCCACAGGAAGCGCGGGACTGCGTGCATGTCTTCCTTCCAGATGGAGTGGAAGTAGGCATGCGTCTTGTCCACGGCATCGGCTTGCTCCCGGCGCATCGCAAATGTCTCGTGATGCGTGCCGGTGAAATGCCGGCCCATGTGCAGCTCGGCTAGGACGGTCTTCACGGCCTCGACCGTGCATCGCATCCACTCCAGCTCGGTGTTGGCAAAGCCCTTCTTCACAAGGGCTGCGCGCACCTCGTGGTCGGTGAAGATGGTTCCATCGTGGCGCTCGGCGGACTCGTCAAGTTCGATGCAGTAGTTCTTGATGGCGGCGGTCTTGAGCTGCTCGGCTACGCGCTGCTTCACGTCGCGCGTGGTCTGGCCCACCTTGAGCAGGCCCTTGTGCGCCTCGTCGCCGATCGAGTAGGCGTAGATGCGCGGCCGGGCCTCGGGCTTGGGCGCTAGGATCTCTTCGATGCTCTTACTCATCGTTGTTGTCACCAGTGGCGAGGTCCATGGGGCGGATGACGGCTTCGATGTAGTCTATCTCTTCATTATTGAGATCGTATTTCTTGTAGAGAGCCTCATCTGTCCACGGTCGATCCCACTCTTGAATGGGAACCCATGAGTACATCGGGCGGAGTGCATCTTGCGTGAGCTTGCGTAATGAAACAAGGTGCCTGAAGAACTTGGTGCAGTAATATGATTCAATGCTTCGCGCTTCGCTCTCATTAGAAGCCCAGAAAGCGAGAAAGGTTTGAGTAGCGACGGATGGCGGAGCGCTCAACCAAGGTTTGCCAAGCACGGAATCGGGGATTTTCTGCCCACCATCTGAGCCTGCCTTTGGAACTAGTACTTTCCACTTGTCTATGAGGTTGGCGTTCTTGGCGATCGTGCTCCGTGGAACAAACCCAATGGCACGCTTGCCACTTCGGACATAGTGAAGTGCGACATCCCCCTTCTGCTTGCTGGCATAAAACCCGTCGAAGTTCGTGGCGATGCCGAAGGGGGTGTCAGCGGTCAAGATGTCGGTAATGGGCGGCTCGCCAGCCTTCATCACCTTGCGCAAGATGCCGACGGCTCTCGGGTCCCGCACAAATACATCAAACTCGTCGAGTTGCCGGGACGTGGTTGTCTCCTCATTACCCCGAACTATCGTGACGTCGCATGGCCCGTCATGTCCCTCTGACCAGAGAAAGTAGCAGATGCCACCCTTGACCTCGACGTTTGAGAAGACCTCGCTTGAGACCGGGAAATCGACCAACCTGAGGAGTTTGTGTGAAGTGAGCATCTCCTTGCGGAACTCGTCGAGCCCGCGTCCGCCCGCGAGCCAACGGGATGGGACCACCATCGACAGGAACTTGGGTTCGAGACTTTTCGCTTGCTCAACGAATAGGTGATATATGGATGAATCGCTCGTACCACCTGCCCCTCCCTTCATTTGATAGGGCGGGTTGCCGATGATCACGTCGAATTGCATATCTCCTCCAAACAACTCAGCCAGCCGAGTCTTGACGTCGTCGGTGTGGATGAACGCGTAGGCGTGGGTTTCAAGCCCCTGCTCGCGGTCAAAGATCGTTCGCGGCGCACCGCAATACACGCACTTCGTATCATTCCAGGTGTGCTCGAGCCGCTGAAACCAGATGTTGCCTGCATCACTCGTGAAGGATTTGGCGATGGAGTGCTCACCGTTAGCGTGCTTTGAGCAATAGACACTCCGCCGCGCAAGCAGGCTTGTGAGATGGGTGGTGGCGATACCGAAGACCTGCCTGGAGAGGATGTGGCTGACTCGCTCCTGGCGGTCGGGTATCTCGTTGGCCAAGCCCTCGTTGAGGCGGCCGGTGATCTCGCGGAGGAACACTCCGGACTTGGTAAACGGATCGAGGAACCGCACCGTCTTGTCCGCCCAGATGTCCGCACCGCCGTTAGCCGCCGCCCACGCCTCGGCCAGCGTGTCCAGCATGCGGTTCGCAAACTCGGGCGGCGTGAAGACCTCGTCGTTGGAGAGGTTGGCGATGCACGTCAGCACGTCCGGGTTGCGGCCGCGCAAGGTAAAGCTGGCTTTGCTGCTCATACGGCCTCCTTCGAGGGATCTTCCATGGTGGTGGCCAGCTCATTCACCGTCACCGGCGGGTAGGTCCTGGACGGTGTGAAGATCTCATGTTTCCCGAGGTGGGCGAAGAGGGAGCCCTCCGCACTGAACGTGGACGACATGGCGAGATCAATGAGACAAAAATCCCGACGCTGGAACTTGCCCTTGCCCAGGTAACCCCACTCCGCAAAGGTGATAGGCTGATCATCACGGGTGCGCATCTTGAGAGCATCGCCGTGGATAAGGTTCTGCGACAGGACGTAGAAGGCAGCCCGATAGAGATCGTCCGACTCCTCGAGCTTGAGGTAGCTGGCGAGGACCCCCAGCATATTCGCGCGGCACTCGGCGATATTGTCCTCCAAGAGCTCAATCCCGTAGGTGCACATCACAGCGAGAAGGGCGTAGTGACGCTTCTCAAAGTCGGACTTACTGTACTTGAGTTCGACGGCGGCGAGCTTCCGTTGCAGTATGGGGACAAGGAAGTTCCCACTCCCGCACGCGGGCTCCAGAAAGCGGGAGTCAATGCGCTCCGTCTCGTCCTTCACCAGGGCGAGCATCGCCTCGACCAGCCACTCCGGGGTGAAGACCTCCCCGTGGTCGGCGACGCGTTGTTTGGACTTGATGTGGTTCATGGGTCGCTGCACTAATTGCCGGGCTGTTCGGGACTTATCACCTGACCGAGCGCGGGTGTTGCGGGACCTGGTACCACCAAGGCTAGGTGTCCGTCAGCGACCATAGCGAACAGCTTAGACCGGCTCACACCAAGGTGCTCGGCCATGTGATCAATCGCTGCGAGCCGCCTAGTTGCCTCGTCTACATCGCCTAGATATACCGAGAGTGCAGGGGCGTTTGTTCGTGTTTTGGTCTTTCTTTCCATGTTCCTATTTTACCCGTTTGCTAATAGCTTGTCTAGGACCTTCTACCAGACTGTGCAAACTTGCTAACAGAAAACTCTTGACGAGCTATTAGCGGGGTGACATAGTCCTAATAGACAAGTGAGTGAGTATGCGGGCTGTAAGGAAGAAGTAAGCCAGGGCGAAGCGGACCATGTCGCACGGTTCCAGGTGCAGATTTATATGGTCTACGAGCTTTTCGTCGCGGTTGTCGATGATATTGCTCACTGGCATGGTTATCCTTCTCCTCTATCGACCCTCGGGATGTCGCGAGGGCGGCTTCGCATGGCTATCTACCACGTAGATCACAAGCTCGGCAGGGTCCAGATCGAATGCTACAAATATGCGATGGAGGCGACGCGCGAGCGTGAAGGCCGACCCGTTTATCTCCGTGAAAAGCCCATCGCCCACCTTCCCGGCTACGATGTAGTGGTGCGAGTCGTTGGAGAAGAGCCCGCGCTTGGTGGTTATCTTGGATGGAGGCTTCGTCATCACAGCACGTAAGCGATCCGGGTGCGCCGCCGCTAGCCGCTGCAGCACATCGCTATACAAATGCCTCCAACTGAGCCCGGCATCGTGGCTCCCTCCGAGCCACTCATACCTGACGGGCAACTTGCGGCTGAACGACGTGGCAGGGGAGGACAATGGCATGCCCTGCGCTCGACTATCCGCTGGTATTGCGGCGCGCTTCGTTTGCCGAAAGCGCGCCGCCACCGGCGATGCGTCAGGACCCCCACTTCTCTTCTTATTTACCATATACGTCTCCTTAGCGAGTGAGCTACCCAAGGCTAAGGCTCCGATTCCCGAGCCCCGCGCTTGCTTCCGACCCGCGCAATGCTTGATACGGCCTCGTACGTTTTCGGGTGGCGCAGCCTAAACAGGGTAAGCACCGACCCCAGCTCCCGTAAGGCCGTCTGCTCTAGTTGCCCCCTGTCCAAGTCTCCCAACCAGACCACGGGCCGCCTGTGTGGGAAAACTAAGGGCTCTGTGGCGTCGTACCTATATCCGCCCACCAGCCGACCGACGTGGAGCAGGCGACCTATCTTCGATGGATACACAACCAGGTCTCCAACCCGCATTTCAAAAACGAACTTGTAGAGCTGCCCGGCGGCATTGCGCACGTAGCCAGCGCGCTCATTCGGGTAGTGAGCCGTCACGAGTTGCTCAAAACGCAGGCGCTCGGCGGGCAGGTGGGACAGGTCTCCCACCTTTGGCCAGCCCACAGCCAGGGTATTGCGCCTCAGAAAGAGGTCCTGTAACTCCCCGTGCTTGCCGCCTCGGACAGCCCATATGCGCGGTACCCCCTCTGAGCCCCGTCCCTCAGCCACTTCATTGTCTTGTGCCATGCAACTTGCCTCCACCGGGCCCCGTGCCCCTGCCATCCTGTGGTCGTGCGGCCTATGCCCTACGACGGTGGCTCTCATACCTGGTGTCGGCATGGAGTGCCCCTGCGCCGACCGCATCGTCTGCCGGAAATATCGCCATCATACCAGTAATACTCTCTTGGGTGACCGTTGCTATGTGGTGGGCGGCGACTCGGCCTACCTCCTCCGCCCGATACGCCAGCACGCGCAGGCGCGCGCGGAGATTTGCAGCTATGAGCACCAGCGCAGCATAATTGGCCTGGTCATCCAAGTACGGGCGCCAGGTGTTCAGTTCCTCCTGGACCCTCTTCAACTCGAATATGATGGGCTCCGGGCCGAGGAGGAGGGCGTCGAAATCGTTTATGATCAGGTACTGGCTTAAGTGAACACGCGTCCATGCCTGAAACGAGTCGTTTATGGTCCTGTTTATCGCCTTGATCGTGCCCGGCCTATCCACTAGCCTACGGTCGAGCATCCCGAACAGGTCCCGCAGCCCCTCGCTGTCCGTGGGCGCGTAGCCCCGTGCGTCCAGGTACCCGAACTTACCCGGCGCCCCGTTATCATAGAATACGGCGATAGGAGCCGTGCCCAAGAGCGCGCGCAGCTCCCCCTGAACATGCTCCGCGTTCGGCGAGTTCTGTAGCGTATCGGCTACTCGACCCCACTCATCCACTGGGGCCTGCACGGTGAGGAGATAGCCGTAGGTGCGAGCACGATTACCCATGAAACGTACGGCCACAACGTCCTGCGCGAGCAGATCCATCCTTGTCGAAAAGGTCTGGTGGCCCGACACCAGCATCCCTTCCTGGCCCGCCATGAGTCGAGTCAGCCAGTCGTCCCTCTCCGTGAACGCGCCCTGGAAAGTATCCATGCTAGCTCCCTTTCTAAGCCCCGGCTGTGCTCGTCAGGCATTGCCCCACACCTCGACGGCCGTCTGATCGCACGTGCCCTCCCAAAGTCTATGAGTGCAAGTCCTCCGCAATAGATCCTTCCAGAGTTGAGCATTTGCAAATACTACCTCATCAGGGCTGAATAGCGAAAAGATAGATCGCGAGGCCACCAATATCATCTTCCGCTTGGCCCGGCTAATCGCGACAGTCAGCCGGTTAGGGTCGTACAAGAACTTGCCTGCGGCGAGCAGATACTCCTGATCGCTCTCGGTCACGCTGTACAGGACGACTTGCCGCTCTCCTCCCTGGAATCGCTCCACGGTGTCAAT
>JADEYI010000733.1_pt1 | contig 37225 bp, 33 predicted proteins | sample 8542331 | NCBI WGS metagenome assembly JADEYI01 (sample SAMN16510988, study PRJNA670497) | mine drainage metagenome | isolation source: biofilm near Copperflume 1 | place: Germany: Marsberg coppermine Kilianstollen | collected 2018-02 | reverse complement strand
TCCGCGAGGTGGCCTTCCGGCGGGGCCGAGGGGCGAAGCTCGCCGACGGTATAGACCCGTTCGTGAAGTCGCTTGGCCACCCCGAACTCGCGATGACGGTGAAGGGTCAGGCCACGCCGGCCTACGACCCGCGCGGCCTCAAGGGAATGGGCCTCGGCTATGCGACCTCCAACCGCGGGGCCTGCCACCTCCGCGGCTACAGCCCGGCGAGCGAACTCGGCGTCATCGGCCTCAAAACGGATCCCCTCGCCTGGGAAGGCAAAGGCCAACTCTTGAAGCTGCTGCAAGACCTCCATGCCTTCAGCGACAGCCTCGACCTCTGCAAGTTCAGCGCCTTCGCGGAGGGCCCGGAGGAGTATGCCGAGCAGTATCGAGTGATGGTTGGGCTCGACAAATTCGACGCGAACGACGTCCTCACGACCGGCGAACGCGTCTACAACCTCGAACGCCACTACAACAACCTTGCCGGCTTCCGTGAGGGTTCGGACTACCTCCCAAGGCGCTTCACCGACGAGCCCTCGAACTCGCAAGGCTCAATGGGCCAGGTGTGCGAACTCGACAAGATGCTCATCGAGTACTACGAAGTCCGTGGCTGGAAAGACGGCGTGGTCTCGGACGAGAAGCTGAAGGAGCTCCAGGTGGTGTAACGCTGGCCACGATGTCCGCTCGCGGGGCTCCCCAGTTACGCTGGAGGGGCTCCGTGCTGGCCGTTGCAATACGGTGGTGGATTGCCCACGGAGAGCACACCGCAGAGTTTCGTGCCTGTCGTCGCATTAAGCAGGCGCTAGACCTTCGCGAGGCTCAGCCGCCGCCCCGCATGGTCATCCGCATCATGAAGCTGGCAGCTTCCGACTCGCGCGGGCCGTCGAAGTCGATGAACAGCACCGGGATGCGCGTATGTGCACTCGTTGCAATCGGCTCGCCCTGAACGAAGCGGGCAGTCCATCCATCACCGGTGACGGAACCATCGGGGTGGCGGGTCGCACCAAGATCCGCGACGAGATAGCCGATGAGCTGCTCAGCTGGCAGGAGTCGCACTTCGAGCCGCTTCATCCGCCCGCTGCCGGCGGGAAAATGTCGACTGTGGAAGTGGGCAGCACGGGTGTTTCGAGCCCCTGCAGGTGGCGGGACTCCCGCCCATCGACGAAGACCTTGATGTAGTCACTCAGGCTGCCATCCGGTTGCCAGATGAGTGCTGCGATCGCAGGGTAGGCGTCTCCAATCGCGGCCAACAGGGTGCGGACGGTCGCGGTTTCGGGGAGGTCGAACGAAACTCGTTTGGTGCCTGTGATAGCGCGCAGGGTCGCGTAAAACGATACGTCCATCGGTGCCTACGGCTCCCTTGTTCCTTGCTGGATGGCCTCCACCCGAAGGGGTGAGGGGCCCTAACGATGCGCGCCCCGCGCACTCCGCGCCGCCGACCAGGTCAGGCCGACTCGCCGGGAGCGCCGTTGTCTTCCTTCGGCTTCGACGCACGAAAGCGGACCGCATATGCGTTGGTGTCGACCCGCACCGTGGTGAAGCCGGCGGCAACGAGCCTGTCTGGAAGCCCCGCGGGGTCCAGCGGAAGACAGATATCGTCCTCGTGCAGCGCCCGAAAGGCTTCGCTGTCGAGACTATCCACACCGGCGAGGAGACCACCCGGACGAAGGACGCGGGCGAGCTCCGCCAGCAGACGGTCCTGATGCTCAATCGAGGGCACATGGTGCAGCATCGTAAACGATAGCGCGGCGCTGTAACGGCCTGCTGGCAGCGGCAGGCTAGTCGCATCGGCCTGGACCACCTCGACGTTCGAACCAGCGAAGCGCCGAGCGAGTGCCTGCGCAAGGCCGGGATCGAGTTCCACCGCGGTGACCCGTCGAGCCATTTTATTGATGACATCCGTCGTTCGTCCCGGGCCGGGACCGACCTCGAGGACGTCATCGCCCAGTTCGGCGCCTTCCAGGACCCATGGCAGGATGTGGTCCCTCACCGTGGCTGCCCACTCATCGCCTCCGCAAAGTTCGAGATGCCTGGCATTCATCACCGCCCATCGTAACAGTGCCGCGCGGGGCCTGCCCGCGTGTACGCGATGAACTTGCGCACCCGCACTGTTTGGCCTGTCTACCCCGAAATGATCAGTCGACCCCGTCTGCCCACGCCGGAGGGCGTTTCTCCGCAAATGCGCGCAGGCCCTCGCGCGCTTCGCCGGAGGCGAAAAACCGGGCAGACCGCGCCGCCATTTCGTCAAAGGCTTCGGGCATTGGCAGGCCGGGCACGTCGCGGATCAGCCGCTTGGCGCCGGCGAGCGCTGCCGGGCCGCCCTTACGCAGTTCCGTCACACAGCGCGTGACGGCGGTGTCCAGCTCGCCGTCGGGCACCGCCGCCGTGAGAATCCCGAATTCGGCTGCCTGGGCGGCGCTGAACGTCTTGCCGGTGAGGAAAAGCTCGAGCGCCCTTGCCACGCCCAGTTTCGGCAACAGGACGACCGAGATGATCGCGGGAATGACGCCGATACGGACCTCGCTGATGGCAAAGGTCACGCTCTCCGGAGCAATCGCCAGGTCGCAGGCGGCGACCAGGCCGAGTCCACCCGCACGTGCCGGGCCATTCACGCGGCAGATCACTGGCTTCGGCGAATCCCAGATCATGGTGAGCACCGCTGGGAGGCCGCCCTGGGCAAGCCCGGTCGGACGCGGTTGACCGTCTCCCGCGGCGTTGGCTTCGCGCTGTTCCTTCAGGTCGGCGCCCGAACAGAACGCCGGGCCGGCGCCGGTGAGGACGATGACTCGTGCGTCGTCGTCGCTGAGTGCCGCGGCGAGCTGGCGCTGAAGGTCACTCACCAGCTTCCCCGATAGCGCGTTGCGGTTGCGGGGCGAATCCAGCGTCACCGTGGCGACGCCATCGCGCACCTGGAGATGGACGAGCTCGTCACTCATGCCTGGGGTCCTTCGCTGGCGAACTCGCCGGGTTGCCGGCCGGGGCCGGGAGGCCCGGCGAACGCCTGCGCGATCGCCATCCATTCGGCGGCAGCGGGGCCCTTCACCACAAGCCGCGTATCGGCGAGGTGGCGGCGCTGGGTCACGACGCGGCAGAAGTCGGTGGCGGATCCCGTGATCACGTCGGTGTCGCTCGGCTCGCCGAGTTCCCAGGTGGCGCCCGAAGGGGAGGTGAGCAGCACGCGAATGGGAGCCTGGTTGGGCTCTAGCTCGCGGTTGGCATAGCTGAACGGCCTCGTGCGCACACCCAGGAACGCGACGTGCCGCAGCCGGTCGGTATCCGGCCGCTCACCGTGCACCGCATCGACCACATCGAGCCCGTGCGACCACGTTTCCATGAGGCGGGCGGTGATGAACGACACTCCACTCATGGGCGGGCCATACCAGGGCAGCCGCGCCTTCGGGTCGACGGTGCGCGCGGCACTGATCAGCGACGAGCTGGCGGCCTGCCACCAATCGAGCAGCTGAGCGGATGACATCGCACGGCCCCTGGCGAGGTAGCGCTCCTCCTGTTCGGAGCCGGAAGCCGCCACCTGCCTGACCTCCTCAGCAAACCCTGCGGGATCCTGGATTGCGCGTGTTGCGGCTTCATCGAAGAACGCCAGGTGGGCGACCTGGTCGCGCGCCGCCCAGCCCGGGGCGTGGCTAGGGGTGTCCCACTGCTCGGGTGTCATATTTTCGAGCACCTTCAGGAGCGCGCGTTGCTCATCGGCCAGGTCATCCACGATCTCATCGAACTGGGAGCTCATGCTGTGCCCTCACTGTCGGCTTCGATAACCAGCAGGAGCGTGCCGGCCTCAACCTGTCCGCCCTCATGCACCCGAACCTCGCTGACGATACCGTCGGCTGCTGCCACGATCCGATGCTCCATCTTCATCGCTTCGAGGATGATCACGACCTGCCCCTTCGCGACGCGGTCGCCCACGCCGACGTGGACGGCGATGACCTTGCCGGGCATTGGCGCGGTGTATCCGCCGTGGATCGTTTCAGCCTCGGGCTCAGGAAAGCGCGGGACCTCCACCAGGTGAATCTCGCCGCCGTTCCCCTGCGCCCAGACTTCGCGCCCAGACTTTACCACGGTGAGGGTCTCGAAAATTCCATCCACCTCGACCGGGGCGCGGTCGCCGTCCAGTCCGAGGAGGCGGGCAATGCCGCGATGCTCGCCGATCTCGTAGGCGAAGCTCCCGTCACGACCGCTCAGATATTGGACGGCAAGTTCCTGTTCGCCAGTGCGATACCGCAGCTGCTGCATCTGCGACGGGTTGTTCCGCCAGCCGCCTGGCACGCCACGCAGTACGGTAGCACTCGCCCGGTTCCGCGCCTGCTCAACCAGGGCCGTCGCAACCAGCGCGGCCCGTAGCATTGCCTCATCGGCCGGGCGCGAGCGGGCAGGGCGATGCACATCGATGAACTGCGTGGTGGTGTCACCTGCGAGGAATGGCTCGCTGCGCAGGACATTAACCAGGAAATCGCGGTTCGTGGTGACACCGTGGACCCGCATCCGCTCGAGGGCACTCGCGAGCTTCATCGCCGCCTCCGTGCGAGTGGGGGCGTGCGCGATGAATTTTGCAAGCATCGGGTCGAAGTGAATTGAGACCTCCGAACCAGTCTCCACGCCGCTGTCCATCCGCACGGGGATGGTCGGGTCGGGCTCGAAGCGCACGAGGCGGCCGGTGGCCGGGAGAAAGTCCTGCTCCGGGTCTTCGGCATAGAGCCGTGCCTCGATCGCGTGTCCACCCAGCCGCAGCCCATCCTGTGTGAAGGAGAGGGGCCGGCCTTCCGCCACGAGGATCTGCTCGCGCACGAGGTCGAGCCCGGTGATGGCCTCGGTCACCGCGTGCTCCACCTGGAGACGCGTGTTGACCTCGAGGAAGGAGAACTCGCCGCCCCTGGCTAGCATGAACTCGACCGTCCCGGCGCTGTCATAGCCAATGGCCTGCGCGGCCGCGACTGCCGCAGCACCCATGCGCGCGCGGAGGTCAGGATCGACCGCCGGCGAAGGTGCTTCTTCGATGATCTTCTGGTGCCGCCGCTGGATGGAGCACTCCCGCTCGAAGATGTGGATGACGTTGCCGTGCTGGTCGCCAAAGACCTGCACTTCGACGTGCCGAGCGGCTTCGAGATAGCGCTCGAGGAAGACGGTGTCGTTGCCGAACGCGCTGGCGGCCTCGCGGCGCGCCCCGGCAATCGCCTCCCCCAGGTCGGCCTCGCGGCCCACGACGCGCATACCTTTGCCGCCGCCGCCGCCGGCCGCCTTCACGAGCAGTGGGTAGCCGATTTCGCGCGCCGCCTTTGCCAACTGATCTTCGTCTTTGCCCGAGACCTCGGCTCCGGGCAACACCGGGACTCCTGCGGCAACCATGCGCTCCCGGGCTACGATTTTGTCGCCCATGACGGCGATCGCCTCCGGGTGCGGCCCAACCCAGCACAGGCCCGCGGCGATAACGAGCCGCGCGAAGGCGGCGTTTTCCGCGAGGAAGCCGTACCCGGGATGGACGGCATCGCAGCCAGTCCGTTGTGCGGCCTCGATAATCTTTTCTGCGTGGAGATACGTTTCCGAGACCGGGCCGGCTCCTAGCGCAACCGCGACATCGGCCTCTCGCACGAATGGTGCGCCGGTGTCCGGGGCGGCAAAGACAGCAACGGTGCCGATCCCCATCTCGCGGCAAGTGCGCATGATACGGCGGGCGATTTCGCCGCGGTTGGCGATGAGCAGTCTTCTCATGGGTGCCGTCCTGCTACATCCGGAAGACGCCGTAGCCAGCGGCGCCTTTCACTTCGTTCGAATGGACCGCCGAAAGGGCGATGCCCAGCACCGTGCGCGTGTCGCGCGGGTCGATCACGCCATCATCGGCCACGCGGCCCGTCGCGTAGATGGCGAGCGACTCTTTTTCGGCCCGATCCTCGGCCTGCTTGAAGAGGCGCAGGTCTTCCTCGGCATCGACGGTCTTGCCCTGCGCTGCGGCCGCACCGCGCCGGACGATCTGCATGACCCCGGCGATCTGAGTGGGGCCCATGATCGAGATTTTCGCGGTGGGCCAGCTAAACACGAAGCGCGTGTCGTAGGCTTTTCCGCCCATGCCGTAGTTTCCCGCACCATAGCTCGCGCCGAGGATCACAGTCAGGTGGGGGACGGTTGAATTCGAAACCGCGTTGATCATCTTCGAACCGTTTTTCACGATGCCGCCGCGCTCATAGACTTTGCCAACCATGTAACCGGTGATGTTCTGGAGGAACACGATCGGCACATCGACCTGGTTGCAGAGCTGGATGAACTGCGCCGCTTTTTCGGATGAATCCGAAAAGAGCACGCCGTTGTTGCCAATGATGCCTACCGGGAACCCGTGGATCGATGCCCAGCCGGTCACAAGCGTCCGGCCATAGAGCGGCTTGAACTCCTCGAATCGTGAGCCATCCACAACGCGCGCGATGACCTCGTGCACATCGACCGGAGTCTTGAGGTCGAGTGGCATCAGCCCGAGCAGTTCTTCGGCGTCATAGACCGGCTCATCGGCAGGGAGCGACGGTCCCGGCCCGCGCTTCCGCCAGTTGAGGTGGGCGACAACGTTGCGCGCGATGCGCAACGCATCGCGCTCATCGTCAGCCATGTAGTCGGCCAGGCCGCTGATGGTCGCGTGCATCTCGGCGCCGCCGAGTTCCTCGTCGTTCGAATCTTCGCCCGTCGCCATCTTCACGAGCGGTGGGCCGCCAAGGAACACCTTCGAGCGCTCCTTGATGAAGATGTTGTAGTCCGACATGCCGGGCTGGTAGGCACCCCCGGCGGTGGAGCTCCCGAAGACTACAGAGACCGTGGGGATCCGCGCGGCCGAAAGCGCAGTGATGTCGTGGAAGAGACCACCGCTCTCGGCGAAGTGGGTTATCTGGCGGCGCATCTCCGCCTCGGCGTCGTCGCTCGTGCGGCGGAGATCGCCACCCGCCGATTCCACGAACTGGACGTAGGGCAGCCGGTTGAGCCGTGAGATTTCGAGGGCACGGTCGATCTTCTTGCCGGAGATGGCCGTGATCGCGCCACCCATGACCGTCGGGTCGTTGCCGACGACGACGCACTCCGTGCCCGAGACAACGCCGATGCCGGAGACGAAGCCACCACCGACAGCGTAGTCGGTGCCCCAGCCGGAAAGCGGGCTCAGTTCGAGGAAGGGTGAGTCGGGGTCGAGCAACAGCTCGATGCGCTCGCGGATGAGGAGCTTTCCACGTTGGCGGTGACGGGCGATGCTGCGTTCGCCACCACCGGCGCGGGCGATAGCAAGCTGCTCGCCGACCACAGCCAGCAGCCCGAGCATGCCCTCTCGCGACGCTTGAAACAGCTCACCCTGCGTGTCGATGTGCGAGCGCCATGGTCCCATCTCGTCGCGAACGTTACAGCGGCCGGCGCCCGACGTCATGCGGTGGGCGCGGGCAGGAGGGCAGGCGGACGCCGGATCAACGCGCCAGCTCTGCCACGAGGAGCTGCTTGACGAGGGCAACGTCTCCTTCGGGCTCATAGCCTGCGGCACAGCAGAGGGCGTAGCCGGCGGTATTCGCCTGGTCAACGAGCACGTACACCCGGCGAGCCCCCTGGCCGCGCAGTTCGTCCTCGGCATGCGCCATCAGCGCCTGGGCGATGCCCTCGCCGGTGCGGGCCGGCGTAACGGCGACGTGGTAGACGTAGGCCCGCCAGCCGTCGAAGGCGGCGACGGCGGTGCCGACGACCGAGTGGCCCTCCCGCGCGATGAAGAGTCGCGCGCACGGCCCCTCCACGAGCGCTCGCCACTCCACATCGTCCACGCTGCCCAGTCCTGTGGATCGCCAAAGCGCAGCGACTGCTGCACGGTCCTCCTGAGATGCGGGTTGAACATGCCAGCTCGGAGCCATAGCGGATCCTCCAATTAAATAAACAAGTCGCACCGTGACCGTAGTCCACTCGAAGCCGATGCGCGGTGGGCCGAACGGCCCGAAATTGCCCGCCGTCCGGCCAGTTCGCGCGGGGCAGGCCACCAAGTGCGCCGCGCCTCCGGCGCGCCTTACCGCCGACGGCAGGTGAAGCAACCCATCCAGCGCCATTCCGGCACTTATGTTCCCCTCCGATCCACGCCGGCCGCTGCCGATAATCGGTGTGACTGGCCCGACATCGCGGGCGAAGGCACCAATGCAGCCTGTATGGATGGCGTTATGGATTCCGGCCGCGCCGAGGCGATTCGGCTTCCCCGGCGAAGGGTTTCGCCTGCGTTTCTCAGCCGCGCTGCGACGGTCAGTCTGTTCGCAGTCTTCGCCGGATTTGTCTGCTTCACGATGTTCACCGCATTCCAAAGCCGCCGCTCGGTCGGTATCGAGGCTTCGAACGACACTCAGGCTGCCACTTACCAATCGGTCGCGTTTAACCTCGCCCGCTTAAACACCGCCTACCTCCAAATGGCGGCGGCACCCAGCCCGCAACTGCTCGTCGAATGGGATTCTTCGTTCGCGGCGCTGCAGTCGTCCGTCGATTCGCTGGCCACGGGCGACGCCGCAGCACGCGCAGTCGCCGGCAGTCTCCGCAACGACTATTACCCGCTTTCCGGCGTGCTCCGTCCCTTGTTCGTGACCATCATCGCCACCAAACCTGCCGATCCCACAGCCGTCATCGACGCCGGTGTGACCCTGGCCACCGCCAACGATCCGCGGTTGGCGGCAACGGTCAACGCACTCTCTCAGAGCTCTGGGACGCTATTGGCACCGCTGGTCAACGCGATCGAGGCCGACGCGAACCGTGCCGGCGCTGCCTCGCAGGCGGAGCTTGCCGCCTACGCCGCCGCACAGAGCCGCAACCTCGTCGTTGACGGCATCGTCGGGGCGATCAGCCTCGCGCTCATCGTGCTGTTCTGGGTGGCATCGCGGCAGTTTGACCGCCGCGACGCAGCGCTGCGGGACGAACTGCGCCGACTTAGCAGTGCCGCCCGCACCGATAGCCTGACCTCGCTCGGCAACCGGCGGGCCTTCGAAGAAGACACCGCCCTGCGCCTCGACCGGGCGCGCAGGACCCACGATCAGCTCGCGCTCGCGATGATCGACGTCGATGAATTCAAGACTGTCAACGACACGTGGGGACACGACCGCGGCGACCGCCTCTTGCGGACGCTGGCCGGTATCCTCACCTCGGCCGCGGAGGGCGGGGAGCCAGCCGTCTATCGCGTTGGCGGGGACGAGTTCGCGGCCATTTTTTCGAAGCCCGGCGTGGACACGGCCGAACACTGGCTGGATGGCGTGCGCGCAGCCGCGGAGAGCCAACTCGGCGGCGTCACGTTGAGCGGAGGCGTCTCGACCCTCGAACATGACGAAGAAGACGCCGACCTGCTCCGGCAGGAAGCCGATGCCGCTCTCTACGACGCCAAGATGCGGGGCCGCAACCTCGTGGTCCGCTACCGGCGCAAGGATGACCGGGCACCCCTCTTCCCGGCGGCAAAGATCCAGGCGCTTCGCAGCCTGCTCGTCGAGGGACGCATGGCCATCGTCTTTCAGCCCATCTGGATGCTCCATCCGAATGGTGTATTCGCCTACGAGGCGCTCTCCCGCCCCGACCCGAGCTATGGTTTGGACGGCCCGCAACAGGCGTTTGAGATTGCCGAGCGGCTGGGCCATGCGGCGGAACTGGACGCCATCTGCGTCGAACAGATCCTTACCGCAGCGCGCTCGTTGCCGGCCGGTGTCCTCCTGTTCATCAACCTGTCGCCCTCCTCGCTCGCCCACCACGCGTTTTCCGCGTCGGTTCTCGCCGACCGCATTATCAGCGGCGGCTTGCAGCCATCGCAGGTCGTGTTCGAAGTCACCGAGCGTTCGCAGATTGCACCGGCGGTCATCGGCGCAGCCGTAGAAATGCTGCGAGCGCGAGGCTTTGGCATCGCCCTGGACGATGTAGGCACTGGCAATAACGGCCTTGAGATGCTTCGGCAGGTCGGGTTCGACTACGTGAAGGTGGACCGCTCGGTGATGGTTGCAGCGCTCACGAAGGGAGGAACGGGCCGCGCCGCGTTGATGGCCATCCTCGCATTTGCGGCCTACACGCATGCAACCGTGATCGCCGAAGGCGTTGAAGATTCTGCGATGCTGGAGCTGATCGAAGACATCGCCCTGGGCTCGCTGCAGCCGCAGGGTGGCGTCATCCAGGGTATGCAGGGCCAGGCTTTCGACGCCGTGCAGGGGTATCTCCTTGGCCGCCCCGACGCGTCCTTCCTGGCTAATAACGCGGCAACAACTCTGCCCGCCCGCGAGGCAGCCTCACAGGGCGACGCAGCCTGATACGAGCGGCACGGGCGCTATGATGCCAGAACCGACCGCAAGCCTGCTGGTGTCCACGACTGGCTCGCCGGGTGCTACGCTCTATGTGCGGCGGATGTCGCTGCCTCGCCGCAGAATTGGGACAACTGTGACTACCCGAGAACACCGCGTTAACCGCTTGCTCGCCCTTGGTGCCGACGATGAGCGCCGCCTCGAACTGGACGAGTTGGACCGCATCGCACGTGAAACCAACACGTTCGGCTCAATCCCGCACCGCAAGGGCCGAGCCCGCGTGGAGAGTGCCCACGACGACGCCCGCCGGGCCGTCGAAGCGCTTTCCGAGCAGCAGTTAGACGACCGGCTGGCAAACGGACGGCAGTGAAGGCACGGCCTCGCGCCGCGATACGCGGCCCGCGGGCCGTTCACACGGGCCTCCGCTACGCCATCCCGATGCGCTTCGCACGCTCGAGTACAACTTCGAAAACGCGCGCACTGGCGGCATCGATCATCGTGCCGTTGAGGTTGGCTGCGCCGCCTTCGGCGGCCTGCACGGCTTCGACCACCTGCTTCGCACGCGCGACCTCGCGCTCGGTGGGTGAAAAGGCCGCGTTGGCGAGTTCAATCTGGCTCGGATGGATGCACCACTTGCCCACCGCGCCGAGCGTCGACGCCCACCCGCTTTCCCGCCTGTAGCCCTCTCCGTCTTTGAAGTCGCCCCAGGGGCCGTCGATAGCGTCGATGCCGTTGGCGCGGGCGGCGACGATCATCCGGTTGCGAGCGTAGTGCCAGACGTCGCCGGGGTAGCCGTTCTCCTTTGTCACGCCGATGTGCCCAAGGCGCATGCCCTGGCTGGCCGAGAGGTCGCCCACGCCGAGGATGAGCGCTTCCAGGCGCGCGCAACAGCCGGCGATCTCTTCCACACGGGCGAGCGCTTCCGTCTCTTCGATCAGGATTTCGATGCCGATGCGGCCGATGGGCAGGCCGAGCTTCATCTCCATCTGATTGAGCAGGGTGTCCACAAACCACACGTCTCTTGGTGCCTTGACCTTCGGGATGATGACAACATCCAGATTCCGCCCCGCGCCCGCAACCACTTCCACGAGGTCGTCGTGACACCAAACGGTGCCGGTGCTGTTGATACGCACGGCGCGCGTCTTCGCGCCCCAGTCGAGGCCGTTGAGCGCTTCGACAATGGGCTGCCGGGCAGCGACTTTATCAGCCGGCGCGACGGCGTCTTCGAGGTCGAGGAAGACAAGGTCAGCGGCGCTGGCGGCGGCCTTCTCCATCATCTTCGGGCTCGTGCCGGGAGTGGAAAGTTCGGATCGGCGAAGGCGGAACGGCAGTGTCATGATGGTTGCTCCCTGTCTAATTCGGCGAGGATCTCGCCGTTGTGTTCGCCCAACGTTGGTGGGCGCCGGTAGATCCCGGCAGGCGTCGCCGAAAACTTCATGGCCGTGTTGGGCAGCACGCCGGGACGCGGCATGCCGGGATGGTCGACCGCCACGAGCATCTCCCGGGCTCGCACATGTGGGCTCTGGAAGAGGTCCGCCGCGTCGTTCACGGGCCCCACGGGCACGAGGCCGCCGAGGACGCCGACCACTTCGGCGGTCGTCCGCGGCAATGTCCAGTTTGTCATTACGTCTCGCACGAGCAGGGGATTGGCGATGCGGTCGCGGCTGCTGCGCGTCCGCTCATCGTCGATCAGGTCTGGGCGGCCGATGAGCCCGCACAGCACCGCCCAGTGCTCCGGCCCGGGCGCGGCGATGGCACAGTGCCCATCGGCTGTCGGGTAGATGTCGAAAGGCGAAAGCTGGGGGTGGCTGTTCCCCATCGGCCTGGTGACAATGCCTTTATAGGAATAGCGATAAACCGCGGCTTCCGCCAGCATCATGAGCGCGTCGCACATCGCGACATCGACGAATTGTCCCTCGCCTGTCGCCCGAGCATGGAAGAGGGCGGAGACGATGGCGAGCGCGGCGACGGTGCCCGGATAGAGGTCGCCCACGCTGGGGCCGATCTTCAGAACCTGTCCCTCAGCAGTACCGGTCATGCTGACGACGCCGCTCATTGCCTGTGCGACCGGGTCGTAGGCGGGCCAATCAACGTAGGGGCTTTCGCCGCTGCGAGGGTCTCCGAAGCCGCGAATCGCCCCATAGACCAGCCGCGGATTGCGTTCGTGCAGGCGCTCGAAGCTCAGGCCGAGCCGGTCCATCACACCGGCGCGATAGTTCTCGACGATGGCGTCCGCCCCGTCGGCGAGGCGGAGGAGCTTATCGCGGTCCCCCGCCTGCTTGAGGTCCAGCACCATGCCCCGCTTGTTGCGGTTGATGCTGGCGAAGTAGCCACCGAAGGCGTGCTCACTATCGCCCTGATCGAATGGTTCCGAATAGCGTGCCGCATCCCCTTCGGGGGGCTCGATCTTGATGACGTCCGCACCGAGGTCGGCGAGGAACATCGTGCAAAACGGCCCGGCCAGCGCCTGCGTGAGGTCGATAACGCGGACGCCCGCGAGCGGGCCAGTTGCGCGATCCTGCATCGGGGCGGCCCACTCGTGCGCTCGCGCATATTCGGGCAGCGGCCCGTCCACGGCGGTCACCGGGTACTCCAGTGGCTCCGCTTTTTCAGGAGCACGGTGCGTTCGCCTTCGAACACGAGCCTGTTTTCGTGGGTCGTGCCCCAGTGCTTGAACGTCACGAGCCCGGCATCCTCGCGTCCGGGGGCATCCGCCGCCGAGAGCACTTCGCTATAGGCATAGATGGTGTCGCCATGATGCACGGGCGAAACGAAGCGAAGCTTATCGAGCGCGACTTCGGCGATCGCGTTCTCTGCCGTGTCCTGGCTGGCGAGGCCGATGACCATGGAGGCGGTGATGAGCCCAAACACGACCCGGCCGCTGCCGAGCGGGCCACCTCGCAGGGCGTGCTCGTTCCAATGGCTCTGAGCGGTGTTATCGACGGCCTTCGCAAGGTAGTTATTTTCGACTTCGCCGATCGTGGCCCCACGGGCGTGGCGGAGTTTGCGGCCCACCGGGAAGTCCTCGAAGTAGTTGTCCTGGCTGGTGAGCGCCGCGATCGGGCCCGGCCGCGCGTCAGCCATTTTCGAGCAGCCGGTCGCTGATGATGCGCAACTGGATCTCCGATGTGCCTTCGAAAATCTTGGTCAGCCGGGCGTCGCGCCAGTAGCGTTCAATTGGCAGGTCTGTGGTATAGCCATAGCCGCCATGGATCTGGAGGGCCTCGCTGGTCACGCGCTCGGCCATTTCGCTCGCGAACCACTTGGCCATGCCGGCCTCCTTATCACAGCGGCGGCGGCCATCGAGCTCCTCGGCAACGAAGTAGGTGAGCTGGCGCGCGGCCTCGATTTCCGCCGCCATCGTCGCGATCTTGAAGCGGATAGCGTGGAAGTCGCCGGTCGGGCGGCCGAACTGGACGCGCTGCTTCGCATAGCTGATGGAGTCCTCCATCGCCCCCCGTGCGAGGCCCACGGCGCGCGCGGCAGTGTGTGCGCGTGCCACCTCGAGGCCGGAAACGGCGCCATAGAAACCGCCCCGTCCGCTGCCGCCGCCGAGCTTGACCGCGCGGCACCCGTCGAAGTGTAGCTCCCACGTTTTCCAGCCGTGATAGCCGATTTTGTTCACGGGCGTCCCCGTGCAGTTCGGCGGGAGGGTGCCCCGCTCTTTTTCGATGAAGAACGTGGCGATCCCACGGTGGCGGTGGGCGACGTCGGTGACGGGCTCGGTGCGCGCCAGCACCGTCATGTAGTCGGAGCCATCTGCGAAGGTGCACCACATCTTCGTGCCGGTGAGCAGGAAGTCGTTTGGCCCTCCCGTGGGGTCGGGCTCCGCCCGGCATGAGACGTTGCCAAGGTCCGAGCCAGCGTCCGGCTCCGAAAGCGCGGCCGCACCCAGGAATTCACCTCGCGCCATGCGCGCGAGATAGGTGCGGCGCTGTTCATCAGTGAAGGCATCGGCAGCGAAAAAGCCATTTCCACGGGCGATGATGCTGGCGACGCTCATCCAGCCCCGCGCCAGCTCTTCTGTGACGAGCACGTACTCGAACACCCCAAGCCCAAGCCCTCCGTATTCTTCGGGGATGCGGATCCCGAAGTAGCCGAGCTCACCCATCTGGTCGCGGAGGCTCATCGGGATGTCGCCCTTAATCTTGTCGAGTTCGTTGGCGATGGGGAGCACCTCCTTCATCGAAAACACGCGGGCGCTCGACTGGATCATCCGGCGAGTTTCGGTCATGTAGGTCATTGGGGATCCTTCCTGATGGCGACCAGGTTCGTGCGGCGGTAGCCGAGGACGAGCTCGCCGCGCTGATTCCGCGCCTCCGTGTACCAGGTGATGATGCCACTATCCGGGCGGCTCGCGGACGTGCGCATCTCCTCCACGGTGGACTGCGCGGTGAGCGTGTCGCCGGGGTAGACGGGGGCGTGGAAGCGGCATTCATTGACACCGAGGAACGGCCCGCCGCCCTCGCTCAGATCTTCGACGGACATGCCGACGACCGTGCAAAGGACCAGCATGGGGTTGACTACCACGCTGGGATGCCCATGTGCGCGGGCGTATTCGACGTTGAGGTGCATCGGGTTCCAGTTGCAGGTGGCGGTCGAAAACAGCGCATTATCTGACTCGGTGATGGTGCGTCCCCAGTGGTGTCGCCATACCTGGCCGACCGCGAAGTCCTGGTACTGGTTCCCATGCTTCACCAGCGGGAAGCCGGCCGGATCGAAGGCGTTGGTCACGGGCGACTCCCAGCAGGCACCGCCACAGCCCGACGGACAACCTCCCGCATCGAGGCAACGGAATCGAGTGCGCGCACCGTCCCGGCGAGTTGCTTCGCCGGGCCCGGCCCGAGCACGGGGCTCGCCAGCCCGAGGAACTTGTCGGTGAGTCGTTCCCATTGGCGGTCGAGATCGTGCTCCGGCACGTTGAGGTCCACGCGCTGACGAAGCTCGCTGCCATCGTTCAACCTGATTACCACCGTTGTTGCCCGCGGGTCGTTGTCGGAACCTTCGACGTTAACACGGTTCCGCAAGGCAGCAAGGCGCGGGTCTGTGACGCGGGCGTCGGTGAAGACGCCTTCGTGAGCCTGGCCATCGCAAAGTGCCACGGCGGCGGTAAAGCGCATACTGAACTTGCCTTCAAGGCCGGTGGCCGGCTGCTGGATATTGCACATCGCCAGGTTACCGGTGGGCACCAGGAGGGTGATTACGTCCACATCGGCCGGGTCGATGCGATGCTCCTGCCGCAAGCGCAGGACGCCCTCGATCGTCGCGTGGGTGCCGTAACAGGCGGCGTGGTATTTGAAAAGCGTATCGAGGATGGCGAGATGTCCGCGTCCCGCGACCGCCTCCTCGAAGTGCGCAACCGGTGCCTGGGTGGCGGCGAAGCCCTGGGCCGTTTCGAGGACATCCGGATTGCTGGTGAACCCTTTTTCGGCGAGCGTCGCCGCGAAGAGCCCGTTTGCCGCCGCCTTGCCCGCCTGCAGCGGCTTCGACATGGTCCCGAACATCGCTTTCAGTCCTGCTGCCTGTGCACCAGCGACGCCCAGCGCGTTGCACCATTCCCCCGCTCCCAGGCCCATGAGGTGGCAGCACGCCGCCGCCGAACCGAAGGCACCGACGGTCCCTGTTGAATGGAAGCCACGCGAATAGTGGCCGGGCATCACCAGCGTCGCGACACGGCCTTCCATTTCGTGGCCGGCGACGAGTGCCGCGAGAAATTCCCGTCCGCTCGCGTTGCGCTCTTCGGCGAGTGCCAGCAAGGCGGAGACGATGGGCACCGTCGGGTGGCCCATCGCCACGGCCACGTCGTCGTAGTCGAGTGCGTGCGCGGCCGAGCCATTGACCAGCGCCGCCTGGCTGCAGGTGACCCGCGCGCCATCGGGGATGAGCGTCGCCTGGGCCGCCCCGCCGTCGGCGGCAGCCAGGTCTCGCAGGATGCGGGAGAGCGGCTCGGCGGCGCCGGCGATGGTCACGCCCAGCCAGTCCAACACGCACTGCTTGGCGACGGTCGTGGCGTCTGGCGGGAGTCCCTCGAACGTGATCGCCCTGCACACATCTCCCAGGATCGAAGTCACAGGAGGCGGTGTGTCAATACGCGCGGGCGCGTCTGCGGTTTCGTTGCGCTCCAACTGGCGGTTCACATCCTCACCCCAATGGCCCCGGAAGTTTTGAGCGCCTCGATTTCCTGCCGGTCCAAACCAAGCTCCGTCTCGATGACAGCCTCCGTGTCTGCGCCCAGCAGCGGCGCGGCCCGCAGCGGCACGGTCGACGCAGACATGCGGATGGGCGACCCCATCAGCGTGACCGCCCCGGCGGCCGGGTGCGAGACCTGCTGGATGAAGTTTCGGGCCCGGAGATGGGGGTCGTTGAATACGTCCATAGTGTCGAACACTGCGCTGGCGGCCACGCCGTGGTCGCAGAGGATCTGCATCGCTTCGAATTTCGTGTGCTGCTTTGTCCACGCCGAGATCTCTACATCGAGGACATCCCCATGCTGACTGCGGAGGCGGGCGCTTTCAAAGCGCGGGTCAGTCAGAAGATCATCCCGCCCGATTGCCACGCAGAGCTGGTCCCACATACGTGTGCTGGAGATGAGCATATAGACGTAGTCGTTCGAGTCGCCCGGTGCGCAGGGGTACATACCGGTGGGCGCACCGCCGCGATGCCCGTGTCGTGCAACCGGCTCCGTTGCCCACTGGAGGACGCCGGTGGTGCGCATGAACATCGTCATGACCTCTTGCATCGATACCTCGATGGACTGGCCCTCGCCGGTGCGGAGCTTATGCGCCCAGGCTGCGGTGATCGCGAGGGCTGCCTGCATGCCAGTGCCGCTGTCGGCCATGGTCGGGCCCGGCTTCACGGGTGGCCCATCCGGGTCGCCCGTCACCGAAAACGCTCCTGCTGCGGCCTGGGCGAGGGGGTCGAAGCACTTCCAATGGGCGTGGGGGCCCGTCAGCCCGTAGCCTTTGATGCGCGCATAGATAATCGCAGCGTTCCGCGCGCGAAGGACATCGTAGCCAAGCCCAAGCGCCTCCATGACGCCCGGCCCGAAATTCTCTACGAAGACATCGAACTTCGGGACGAGGGCAAGGAGCAGGTCGCGTCCCGCAGGCTGCTTGAGGTCCAGCACGATGCTGCGCTTATTGGAGTTGTAGTTGAGGAAGTATTGGGAGTCGACGTCTCCCTTGCCGAATGCGAGGCGGCCGGGGTCGCCATGTGGCGATTCAACCTTGACAACGTCTGCGCCCAGCCAGGCCAGCATCTGCGTGCACGAAGTCCCGGCTTCGTACTGCGTCATGTCCAGGATGCGGAGTCCATCCAGCGCTGCTGTCACTTTGGGTACCCCCTTTCGCCCGCGACCGGGAGTCGCCAAAGGCTCCCATCGGACGAAGGGATAGTACTCCGGCACTTCGGTCGTCGCGAGCCGCCGGGCCACCAACTCAGCGCATGAGCAAGGCTGATGGCTCCACGGCTGGCCGGGGCCGGTGGTTGGCCGCCCGCTCGCTCCACCACCTCACCGGGACACGGCTGAAGCTCGCGTTCCTTCCCGAACCTCGCGTGACGGTCACCGACCACCGTCACGTGCTCGATTCAGTCCGCCATCAGTGAACTGCATGGTCGCCGGTGATGCCCCGGGGCGGCACGCTAGCCGATCGCTTCCAGCCGCCGCTTCAGCGCAGCCAGGAAGCCGCCTGCGTCGAGCCCATCCATCGCCCGGTGATCGAAGCTCAGGCAAAGGTTCATCATCGAGCGCACGGCGATCGCATCGTTTGCGACGACGACCGGCCGCTTGACCGCTCGCTCCATAGTCACGATCGCTACCTGGGGATAGTTCACGATGGGTTTCGAGGCGATCGAACCGAACGACCCCGTGTTGTTGACCGTGAACGTCCCGCCTTCGATGTCCTCGATGCGGAGCTTGCGTGCGTGCGTACGCTGGACGAGGTCGGCGATCCGCTTGGCCAGCCCCGCGACGCTGAGGTCGCCGGCCCCGTGCAGCACGGGGACCACGAGCCCGTTCTCGCTGGCCACGGCAATGCCGATGTCGATGCTGTGGTATTGCCGCAATTCCTCCCCTTCCCAGCGCGCGTTCAAATTGGGGAAGTCGCGCAGCGTCTCGCAGACGGCAGCCGTGAAATACGGCAGGAGCGTCAACTCGACGCCTTCCTGGAGCTGGAATCGGGCCTTTTCACGCTCGCGCAGGGCCACCAGACCTGTGACGTCCGCCTCCACCATCGTCCACGCCTGGGGTGCTTCCAGGTTCGAACGCTTCAGGTTCTCTGCGATGGTCCTCCGCGTCGGGGAGAGGGTAACCGTCACATAGGCACCCGACCCGCCCGGCCGGGCAGCCGGCGCCGCGGGGGCCGCGGGGGCCGCTTCAATTACGCTCTCCGGCTGCGCCGGCGTTGCCGCGGCCTTCGCGGTGCCCGCGTTGATCAGTCGCTCGACATCCTTCCGTGTCACCCGCCCGCCAATGCCTGTGCCGCTGATGGCCGCGAGGTCGATAGCGTGTTCGTGCGCGAGCCGCATCACCGCGGGCGAATAGAAGCGCTCCCGCGCTTCTGGCCTGTTCTGCGATGCCAGGCTTCGCGCCGCACTGGCAGGACTCGCCACCCGAGCAGCAGCGGCGGAAGGCACAGGCTGGGCGGGGGCCTCGTCCGGCGGAATGGCCATCGGGCCACCACTCCAGCTCCCAGCGGGTGCAACAGTGTCGTCCGGCGCCGGCACCGCGCCCGGCACGGCGGCAGATTCGTCGACCTCGCAGAGCGGCGCGCCGACGTCCACCGTCTCGCCCTCGGGCACAAGGATCGCACCCATGGTCCCTTCGAACGGCGACGGGAGTTCGGCCGTGACCTTCTCGGTTTCTATCTCACAAAGCGAGTCATCCAGTGCGATGCGGTCGCCCGGCTGCTTGAGCCACTGGAGGATGGTGCCCTCGGTCACGCTCTCACCCAACTGCGGCATCGTCACGGTCGTCACGTCGTCGCCTCCGGGCGAGTTGCCATCAGGGCGATACGGGCGCGCGCCATCAATAGGCCGCCAGTTCCCGCGCAGCGGCGGCGATCTTCGTGCGGTCGGGCATGAAGAAGCTCTCCATAGCGTGGTGGTAGGGCATGGAGGGGATATCTGGCCCGGCCAGGCGGCGGATCGGCGCGTCGAGGTATTCGAAGGCGTGCTCGGCGATGAGGGCGACAATCTCGCCGCCGAACCCGCCGGTGAGCGTGTCCTCGTGCACGACGAGCACCTTGCCCGTGGCCCTGGCGCTTTCGAGAATCGTTTCCACATCCAGCGGCAGCAACGAAAGCAGGTCCACAACCAGGCAGTCGATACCTTCCTTTGCGAGCTCTTCGGCGGCCGCAAGCGACTCGTGCAGCATCAACCCATAGGCAATGATCGTGAGATCCGTGCCCTGGCGAGTCACGCGCGCACGGCCGATTCGGGTCTCTGCAGGAGCACCGTCCATCTCCTGCCGGATGAGCCGGTAGGTGCGCTTGTGCTCGAGGAAGAGGACGGGGTTTGGGTCGGCGATCGCGGCCTTGAGGAGGCTCCGGTAGTCCGCCGGGAACGCCGGCGCAACCACCTTGAGGCCTGGCATATGCGCGTAGTAGGCTTCGATGCTCTGCGAATGGTGTTGCCCGCCATGCACGCCGCCGCCCCAGGGCGCCCGCACTACCATCGGCAGGTTCGCACTCCCGCTCGTGCGGTAACACCAGCGGGACGCCTCACTACAGAGCTGATCGAAGCCGCTGTGGATGAAGTCGGCGAATTGGATCTCAGCCACCGGCCGCATCCCATAGTGTGCGGCGCCGATGCTGATACCGATGATGGAGGATTCCGCGAGTGGAGAATCGATCAGGCGTCCGGGGTATTTCGCGTGCAATCCCTCGGTAGCACGAAAAACGCCGCCGGCCTCCACGTCCTCGCCGATGATGAAGACCCGGTCGTCGGCGCCGAGGGCCTCATCGAGCGTCGACCGGACCGCTTCCAATACGGTGCTCACGGCCATCACTCGGCCTCCTTATAGACGAAGCCGAGTGCATCCTCGGGGTTGGGGTCGGGCTGCATGAGCGCCCACTGCGCGGCATCCCGCACTTCCTCCTCCACCCGGCTCTCAATCTCGTCGAGGTCGTCGCGCGGGAAGATGCCATCCGCCTCGACACGTTCGCGGAAGAGCTTCAGCGGGTCTTTCTTGGTCCACTCCTCGAGTTCGGCCTTTGGCCGGTAGCGGCTGTCATCGTCGTCGCTCGAATGTGCCCAGAGGCGGTAGCACTTGGCCTCAATCAGGTACGGTCCGCCACCGCGGCGCGCCTGGTCCACAGCGGGCCGGACGTTTTGATAGACGGCGATGCAGTCCATGCCGTCAACGACTGCGCTCTGGATGCCATAGCCGCGTGCCCGGTCCGCGACGTTCGGGACGGCCATCTCTTTTTCGTTCGATTCGGAGATTGCGTAGCCGTTGTTTTCGACAAAGAAGATCACCGGAAGACGGTGGATGGCGGCGAAGTTCAGGGCTTCGTGGAAATCGCCTTTGCTGGTGCTGCCTTCGCCACAGCAGGCCATGACCACGATCGGGTCGCCGCGCAGTTTCGCCGCGAGCCCGATCCCTGCTGCGTGGAGCAGCTGGGTTGTCACCACGCTCGAGCCGGTGACGATGCGGCGCTCGCTATTGCCCCAGTGGGATGGCATCTGGCGTCCGTGGCTATTGGGGTCGTCGCGTTTGGCGAGCAAGTTAAGCATCGCTTCGCGCGCTGTCATGCCGAGAACGAGGTTCATACCGAGATCCCGGTAATACGGCGCGAGGAAGTCCGTGCCACGCGTCAGTGCCATGGCGGCGCCGACCTGGGCCGCCTCCTGGCCCGCGCCGGCGATGAGGAACGGCGCGCGCCCCTGCCGGTTCAGCGCAAGCATGCGTTCGTTGAGCCGCCGCGCCAGGAGCATGGCGTAGTACATCTCTTCGAGCTGCTGCTCGGAAAGCAGATAGTCTTCGATGGGCTGTTGGGACCGCACCCGCCGGGTCTTCGCTACCGTCATGATAACTACCTCGCTCCCGGGACACGTACACGCGGCCCCCGGGGCCCGCCGGGAACCGGATCGCTGCGGCAATCGCGCGCGCCTGGCCGCACCTGTGGCTGCAGCGCCTCTCGTTTGGATGGTACCACAGCGAGCAGCCTCTCCTATCCCTGTGCTGGTGACGTCTCCACGGGCAGGCAATGACGAATGGCAGGAACCGCGGGAGTTGCCCGTACAGAGGGGGAACGCGGCAGCGCCGCCAACTCGACACGGAGTGGCTGGCTCGCACCAGAAGCCGACACCGTCACGATGTTCGCATCAGACGAATGCACGAATCCGGCTGCAACGGCGAGCAACGGCAGCGTCGCAACGGGAAGGGGCAAGAGCAGCGCAAGGATCGTCGATCGCCGCAGCATGAGGCACCTCCGTTCCTAACCCCACGAGTATAGACCATGCGTAAAGGCCCCCTTCTTGCGGGCGCAGGAAGTGTCTCGACATGCAATACATCGTCTCCGCCGGACAATCGCTGTCACGAAAATAGCTAGGAGGAAGCTAAAGGATTCTTCTATAGCAGCCACTTGTCCTAACGATGGGTGCCATCTAGAATCCGGCCCCGTAGTCACACATGGGGGGCGAGATGGTTGTTCCGGGTCCAATTGGGCTGCTGCAGGTGCGCGATGTGACCATCAGCTTCGGCGGCCTCGTCGCCCTCGATTCTGTTTCGTTCGATGTCGAAGCCGGTAGGATCACCGGCCTCATCGGTCCGAACGGAGCGGGCAAGACGACGATGTTCAACTGCATCACGCGGCTTTACCGCCCCGACCGTGGCAGTATCACCCTGGCTGGAAAAGACCTGCTTGGAATCTCGGCGCACCAGGTGGCCGCCGCCGGCATCACGCGCACGTTCCAAAATCTCGCCCTCTTTCCTTCGATGACCGTCCTCGACAACGTGCTTGTGGGCAGTCATCACCTGCTCAACGCCGACCCGGTGTCCTCCTCGTTCCGGCTTCCGAACGTGCGCAGAGAGGAACGAGCAGCGCGCGAATCAGCCGATGAAATGATCGAGTACCTCGGCCTCTCCCCCTATCGCGACACACCGGTACGCGGACTTCCCTACGGCTTGCAAAAGCGCGTGGAGACGGCGCGCGCGTTGGTCGGACGGCCACAGCTCCTTCTCCTGGATGAGCCAGCGGGGGGCCTTAACCACGAGGAGGTGGTGAAGCTCGGCGAGGAAATCAAAGCGCTCCGCGAGCGCTTCAAGCTGACGATCCTCCTGGTTGAACACCACATGGCGCTGGTGATGGGGATTTCCGACAGCGTTGTGGTACTCGACTTCGGCCGCCGCATAGCGATGGGTTCGCCCGCCGAAGTCCGCGTCAACCCTGCGGTGATCGAGGCATACCTGGGCGCGGAATCGGAAACGGAGGCGGCAGATGCTTGAACTCAGGAATATTCGCGCCTCCTACGGACCGGTGACCGCTCTGCACGATGTCTCGCTCGATGTCGCGGCAGGGACGATCGTCACGCTCCTGGGGGCAAATGGCGCCGGCAAGTCCACGACCCTTCGCGTTATTTCCGGGCTGCTCAAGCCACTCTCCGGGAGCGTCCGCTACGACGGCCATTCACTTGCCGGAAAGACCCCCGATTGGATTGTGAATCAGCGCCTCTCCCACGTGCCGGAAGGGCGCCAGATCTTCGCCACTTTGACGGTCACGGAGAACCTCAAGCTCGGCGCCTACACGCGTTCGGACCGCAAAGCGATCGAGTCCGACATGGGCCGGGTCTATGAATACTTCCCTCGCCTCGCGGAGCGCCGCCGACAGGTCGCCGGCACGCTTTCCGGGGGCGAGCAGCAGATGCTCGCCATCGGCCGCGCACTGATGGCCCGCCCTCGCCTCCTGCTGCTCGATGAGCCGAGCCTCGGGCTCGCCCCGCTCGTTGTGCGGGACATCTTCAAGATCATCCGCACCATCAACGAGCAGGACCATGTCACGATCCTGCTCGTCGAGCAGGATGCGCGTATCGCCCTCTCCGTGGCGAGCTTCGGTTACGTGCTCGAAACCGGTCGCATCGTCGTGGCTGAGCCATCTGACCGTCTCGCCGCCAACGACACCATCCGAAAATCGTATCTCGGCTACTAGGGAGATTCATGGACGTTTTCTTCGGCCAACTGGCGAATGGGGTTGCAACAGGAGCGCTCTATGCGCTGCTGGCGCTGGCGCTGGTCTTCATCTTCCGGGCGACCGATATCGTGAACTTCGCCCAGGGAGAGATGGCGACCTTCAGCGCATACCTCGGCTGGTCGATCTCACGTCCGCTTTCGCTGAGCTGGTTGCCGCTCCTCGCGATCCATCGCCACATCGGCCTGCTCACGTGGCGCCCAGAGATCTTCGGAGCCCCGATCTATTTCGGCAGCGAGGCCGATGGGACCACGCGCATCGGCTATTTCGCAGTGCTCATCGCCACAGTGGTGCTGGCGTTCATCATTGGCGCGCTCATCGAACGCCTGGTCATCCGGCCGAGCGAGGGCAAGAACCTCCTCAACGCCGTGATTGTGACGCTTGGGTTGTTCGCTGTCTTCAACTCCGTCACCAACTTCGAATACGGGCCTACGCCGCAGAACTACCCCGCGCCGTTCCAGGGTGCGGCAGTGCGTTTCGGCAGCCTCTTCGCGATCTCTCAGCACGCCCTCTTCTCCCTCACCATCGCCGCCGTACTTATGCTCGCCATTTATCTGTTCTTTGAACACACCCGGCGCGGGTTGGCGATGCGCGCGGCAGCGCTGAACGGGCAGGCGAGCCAGCTCATGGGAATCAACACCAGCCGCATGCTCACCGTGGGCTGGGGGCTTGCGGCCGCGATCGGCGCGGTGGCGGGCATGATGGTGGCACCCCAGATCGCGGGCATTTCGCCGAACCTCATGCTCGGGGTGTTGCTCTATGGCTTCGCCGCGGCGGTGCTGGGTGGACTCGATAGCGCGCTTGGGGCGATCGTCGGCGGGCTTGCCGTGGGGATTGGCCAGGCGATGGTGGTCCAATACCTCGACGCCCAATGGAGCGACCTCATCGCCTTCGGCCTGATCATCGCCATCCTGATGATCAAGCCGACGGGCATTTTCGGCGCCGCAACCGTGAAGAAGGTATAGCGATGAAGCAAACCGCCAACTATCGCCAGGGCGTCGAACGATTCGTTCCCTCACCTTCCGAAATTGTGTTGCTCGCGGCGCTCGTGATCTTCTGCTGGAAGATGTATGGCGGGACTTCGAACAGTGCCATCGCAGGAATGTCGAGTGTGACGGTGATCGCGCTCGCCTGGGTCCTTGGTGTCGCCCTGCGGGCCGCGCTCAACGATATGCGCTGGTGGCTGCTGCTCGGCTTCCTGGTGGCATTGATCGTCCCCTGGATGGGCATTAACACCTTCCAGGTGGGGCTGATGTCGCAAGTGTGCGTGTTTGCACTGATGATCTTCGGGCTCAATGTGGTCACCGGCTATACGGGCCAGATTTCAATCGGTCACGGCGCGCTCGTCGGCATTTCGGCCTACACGATGGCCGTGCTCATGCATCACTGGTCGTGGCCGGTGGTCCCGGCGGCACTCGTAGCCATCGCGACCACCACTGCGTTCGGTTTTCTCCTCGGCATCCCCGCCCTGCGGCTGGCGGGGCCCTACCTGGCTATCGCGACGCTTGCCGCAGCCCTCATCTTCCCGCTGGTGGTGAAGCTGAACAGTGTCCAGAATTACACGGGCGGCGGCCAGGGGATCACCGAGCAGCGCATCAGCCCGCCGTCGTCGATCGACTCCTTCCTTCAAAAACACGCACCCTCCGGTGCCTATCAGAACGACTTTCAAAAGAAGAAGTTCTCGCACGAAGCGTACCTGTACTACATCACGCTGGTGACCGCGATCATCGGCACGTATGGCGCCTGGAACCTGGGCCGCAGCCGCTTTGGCCGCGCCTTCATCGCCGTCCGTGACCGTGAAGTGGCAGCCACCTCGATGGGCGTGAACGTGGCGCTCTACAAAGTCACGGCGTTTGGGATCAGTGCCATCTATGCAGGTATTTCGGGGGTGATGTTTTTCCTCGTCATTTCTTTCGTGGCACCGGAGTCGTTTGACCTCTTCAACCTTTCCGTGAACCCGCTGGCGTTCATGGTCATCGGCGGGCTGGCGAGCACCGGCGGGTCGATAATCGGGGCGTTCGGCTATATGTGGGTGCCGCAGGTGATCCAGCGCATTGCCACGATCAATGCGGACTTCAACCAGCTCCAGGCGGCGATGACCGGGCTCCTCCTGATCGTCGTGATGACGCGGCTGCCGCAGGGTGTCTGGGGGGTCGTGACGTTGATTAACGGGCTATCGTGGGGGGCGCTTGTCCAGCAGACGGAGCGTTCCGTGCGCACCCGGCCCATCGGATTTTGGGTGGGCGTGGTGGTGGGCGCCGCCGCCGTGGTCCTGGTCGCCCTCTTTGTTGGCACGGTCTGGGCGGTCTTCTCTGCCTGCCTCTTGGTCGTCGCCCCGGCGGATAGCTGGACCTTTCTCGTGGCAATTATCCGGCGGCCACTCGCATCGCTGCGCCGCAACACCGGTGGCGAAGGCCCGGGCAGCAGCCCTGCCCCGGCCGACGTCTGACGGACCGGTGCGATTCCATCCCGTTCACGCAGAAGGAGGTTCGCAGGCACAGCCATTAGTCAGTTCCGTGGAAACGGCCGGCAACGCCCGGCCCTTACGCGGCGGGAAGCCGCGGCAATCCTGGGAGGGAAAGCTCTATGTTCGGAAAGCGAAAACTCTGGCCGCTCGGCGCCACCGCAGCCCTCGCTGCGGTCGCTGTCCTCGCGGCCGCATGTGGCAGCTCGAGTAGCTCGTCCACGCCCACGCCAACCACGGCTGCCGGCAGTTCACCCGCCGCCAGCGCAACAACGGGAAGCGCCAGCCCTGCTGCGTCGTCCTCGGCGAGTTCGCTCGATGCGGCGAAGGCCAAGCTCGCGACCATAACGGGCGACACGACCGGCGTCACTGACACCGAAGTGAAGATCGGTTCCTACTACGCACTGACCGGCCCCGCATCGGTCTACGCCGACATCGAAAAGGCGTGGCTAGCCTACTTCGACAACGTCAACAAGAACGGTGGCATCGCCGGCCGCCAGATCAAATTCACCGTCTACGACGACGGCTACAACCCCACGAACACGAAGAACGTTGTCAACAAGCTGATCAACCAGGACAAGGTCTTCATGCTCTTCAACGGGCTGGGCACACCGACGGGCAACGCCGTGCTCCCGGACGTACTCGCCGCGGGCATACCCAGCTACTTCCTCGCCACCGGCGATGCGAAGTGGGCTGACCAGGGCCCGAGCATCATCGGCCTGCAACCCGACTACGTCACCGAAGGCACGGTCCTCGGCAAGTATGCTGCCACCAACTACGCGGGCAAGAAAGCAGCCATCATCTACCAGAACGACGACTTCGGCAAAGAAGGCCTTCAGGGCGTCAAGGCGGGGCTCGGGTCGGCGCTCCAAGTCGTCGACACGGAGACCTACGAGGCGAACGCTGCCGACTGGAACGCGCAGGCGCTGAAAGCTATCAACGCGGGCGCGCAGGTGCTGCTGGTGTATTCCACGCCTACCCAATACGCCGCGGCGCTCAAGTATGTGAAGCAGCAGGGAAAGACCGTCGTTTGGATTAGCTCCTCCGTGGCCGCCTCCAGTTCGACCGCCAAGCTCGCCGCGGGCGGCATGGACGGCACTTTCACCACCGCCTACATCAAGGATCCCACCGATCCAGACCCGAACATCCAGAAGGCCGTGCAGTTCTTCAAGGACCACGGCATCGCGAACCCCAACGCCTTCAGCCTCTATGGCTATATGGCCGCACAGCACCTGGAGCGCCTGTTGACCGTGGTGGGCAAGAACCTCAACCGCGCTTCACTGGAATATGCGCTGCAAAACGTGGCATTCCAGGGCGATTGGCAGTCGAGCCTGCTGCTCCAACCCACGATCATCACCCAGACCGACCATAAGCCCATCGAGTACATGTGGATCCAGCGCTGGGACGAAGCCAAGGGAGTCTTCACCAAGGTGAGCGACATCTTCAACGAGGAGACCACCAAGAAGTAAATCGCAGCTTCATCGAAAGTCAGACAGGGCCGGGGCTGCAACGCCCCGGCCCTGTTGCGTCCAGTACGGGGCCGGGCCGGCCGCCCCCTGTCACGCGCACACCGCCTTAGTGTGGGATAGTCCCCCAAATGGACACGCGCACGAATTCGTTCGCCCTCGATGCTGCCCTGCTCATGCGCGGGCCGGATGGCCGTCCGTTGCCCGCCCACGCCGTGGCCATCGTATACACGACCAGCGAAGGCGCGATCGTTGAGTGCCGCCTAACGCTCGCCCTCTCGCCAGAGGTCTACCGCCGGGTCGATCAGCAGGAACTCTTCCACCTCGTGCACTCGGCCCGCGAGAACGGCGCTCGCCTTATCCGTCCCGACCGGCCGGTGCGCCTGGAGGCGCGCCTCGATGGATCGCTGTTACTGCTGCTCCCTCATCACCCCGGGCAGGCAGATGGCCCGGCAGGCGAGGCGCGCGCAGCGCCATCTGCGGCGGCATTGCTGCTGACCGAAAGCTGGTATGCCCTCCACATCACGCAGGAGATCACGGCGCCTGACGGCGAGGGCACGCTGCGGTTTCGCTACAGCACCAGTTGGGCCGTGGCCGCTGTGTCCCCGGATCTGCCACCGGCTGCCGTGAGGGGCGCCGCCCAGATCGAGAGCAGGAATGGCGAAGCGCCAGCCTGAGCCGGCTGGTGGCCGGATCGTGCACGGCGCGACGGAAGCCTCCCGCGCCGCATCGGCGCTGCCGACAGCAACGCAGCCGTAACATCGCCGCGGTAGACTTGGAGGACGCGGAATCGTGCCGCGCCCGGAGTTCGCCATGCCCAAGGATTCTGCCAACTACGTCATTTCCGCCTGCCGGGAGAGCGACGTCAAGTTCATCCGCCTCTGGTTCACCGACATCGTCGGTTCGTTGAAGTCCTTCGCGATAACGGTCGAAGAGCTTGAAAAGGCACTCGAAGAAGGCATGGGGTTCGATGGTTCCAGCATCGAAGGCTTCGCCCGGATCGACGAATCGGACATGATCGCCAAACCCGACCCTTCGACCTTCCAGCTCGTCCCCTGGCGGCCGCGCGAATCCGGCGTGGGCCGCATGTTCTGCGATATCTACCGTCCCGATGGCCGAGCCTTCGAAGGGGATCCGCGGTTCGTCCTCCGCCAGCAGCTCAAGCGCGCCAGCGACCTCGGCTACACGTTCTATGTCAGCCCGGAACTCGAATACTTCTACTTCAAGGACTCGAAGTCGACTGAGCCGCTCGACCGCGGCGGCTACTTCGACCAGACGGCAGACGCAGCCCACGACCTCCGCCGCGAAACCGTGCTCACGCTCGAAGCGATGGGCATCGAAGTCGAATACAGCCACCACGAGGTGGCTCCCTCCCAGCACGAAATCGCCCTGCGCTACACCGACGCCCTCACCATGGCCGACAGCGCGATGACCTACCGGCTCGTCGTGAAAGAGACGGCGGAGGCGAACGGTGTCTACGCGACCTTCATGCCGAAGCCCGTGGCGAACCAGAACGGCAGCGGCATGCACGTCCACCAATCGCTCTTCAAGGGGGAGCGGAACGCGTTCTTCGACCCCGAGGACACGTATCACCTGAGCGCCGTCGCCAAGGCCTATATCGCCGGCCTGCTCCACCATTCGCGCGCAATCACGCTCGTCACGAACCAGTGGGTGAACAGCTATAAGCGCCTCCTCCCCGGATTTGAAGCTCCCGTCTACATGAGCTGGGCGCGCCGGAACCGTAGCGATCTCATCCGCATCCCCGAATACAAGCCGGGGAAGGAGATGCACACCCGCATCGAATACCGCTCGCCAGACCCGGCCTGCAACCCCTATCTCGCCTTCGCGGTGATGCTCGCCGCCGGGCTCGATGGGATTGAGAAGGAGCGCCCGTTGCCTGCCCCCGTGGAAGAGAACGTCTTCGAGATGTCCCCGGCCGACCGCGCCGCACGCGGGATTGAGATGCTCCCGGGCAGCCTCATCGAAGCGATCGAGGAGGCCGAGAAATCCGAACTCCTCCGCTCCGCCCTCGGCGACCACGTCTTCGAAAGCCTGATCAAGAACAAGCGTATTGAATGGGAACGCTACCGCCGCCACGTCACCGACTTCGAGCTGGCGGAATACCTCCCGATCCTTTAACCCCCGAAAACGCGCAGGCCGCTCATTCGGCAGCGGCGGCGTGCACGCCGACACCCCCAGGCGCGTCGAGGCGCACGTGCAACCACTCGCCCGGCCGATAGCCGGAGATTGGGAAGGTGATGTCTCTCCATTCTCCGGGTGGCGCATCGAAGCGGGTGCCGCCGAGCATGACCAACTCTGGCGTGTCGTGCCAGGCCTGTGCTTCGCCGCTGCCGTTCGTCACGGTCACGGTCACTCGCTCCAGCGGCGAGTCGCTGACGAGGTAAATGTCGCCGACACGGTCCGGACGGCGCATCCGTTTCCCACCTGGACCAACCTGCACATCTGCCCAGCCCATCGCTGTGTGGATGGCGTCGTTTTCGCCCATCACCACGCGGCTGCTGTGCGGAGCCAGGTGAAAGGCCAGGTGCCCGCTATCGAAAAGGTTCGGGGGGAAATACCAGCGAAACGGCTGGCCGGTCTTCGTCGCCCGGACAAAATTGTGGAAACCATAGGATCCGTGGGTGAAGCGGGCGGCACCGTGCTCCAGCAACCAGCGGAGCGCTGCGCGGTTGCGACCGACGGGCGGGTAGATGTCGATGTCCTGGGCGCGGTCGATGCGGTAGCCGCAGCCACCCAACAGGTCCTTGAGTTCCGGGAGCGTGTATTCGCGGCTGTGGCGGGAGCCCTTCAGGGGTGCGCCCAGGTGATATGGGTCGTAGATATTCCGCCCCAGGAGGAAGTTGACGATGCTATCGGCGCGGGAGGCGTTTGGCGTCGAGAGCACGAGCGACCCGCCCGGCTTAAGCACGCGATGGATCTCTGCCAGCGTGTGCACCGGATTCTCGGTGAGGTGTTCGATCACCTCGCACCAGGTCACGAGGTCGAAGGTATTGTCGTCGTAGGGAAAGCGCTCTTTTTCGGCATCGAAGCAGGTGCAGGCGAAGTGGTAGTGCTCGCCGTACTCGGGGCTGTCGAGGTCCTGCTCGATGACGGCGCGGCCGTCACTCGCGAAGCCGGTGAGGGAGAGGTCATAGTTCCGAAAGCGTTGCAACAGCAGTGTGATGTGGAAGGGCGGGCTGCCCAATTCGAGGGCTTTGCCCCGTTCTGCCGGGTTCGGCACAAAGCGCAAGATCTGGCGCCAGAGTGGCAGGCCCCCCTCAACGAGTACCTTGTGCACGGCTTCGTTGCGATAGGGCCAGCGGAAGCTGAGCAGGTAGCGAGCGAGGCCGTCGCCGTCGCGTTCGGAAACGGGCGCCGGCCCGGGAGGATGCGGTGCGGTCATGCACGCATTGGACGGTTCGCCGGACGTTCGCGCAACCACCACGGTGGCAGGACGGTTTGCAGTGGGGCGCGTGCTTGCAATCGCCCCGGCACCTGTCACGATGACGCGAGACTCCCTGGAGGCGGCCGTGCGTGCGACCCTGCCCCTGGCCTCGCTCGCCGTCCTGGCCGTCGCGTTTGCGGCCTGTGGCGGTGGCACTTCGCATCCGCCGCTTCCCACGCGGGCGGCGAGCGTCTCCTCGCCCAGCGGGCCGGGCTCCGCAGCGGGCTCTTCCACATCTGCGGCTACAGCTACGGCTACGGTCGCCATATCACCGGCCACTTCGCCTGTCACGACCGAGTCGGTCACGCCCACAGGCGGAACAGCGGCGGGGCAAGCCAGCAACCCCACGCCTTTGCCAGCCACGGAAACGCCCCTCCCGGCCGGCCCCGCCTTCTACCTTCCGCCCGAACCGCTGCCGCCGGGCAGTCCAGGCACAATCATCCGGACCGAGCCTGCCCCCGCCCCTCCCGGAGCAGTCGCTTGGAAGGTCCTTTATCACTCCCGCGCTGTTGATGGGAGCGACATTGCCGTCTCTGGCTATGTCGTTGCACCCACTGCCACTCCCCCTGCGGGCGGTTTCCCCGTCCTCGCCTGGGCACACGGGACAACGGGTATCGCCAATCAGTGCGCGCCTACGCGGATGGGGACGCCAGCAGACGAAATCCCATACCTTGCCGATGTCATCGCCCGCGGCTTTGTCGTCGCCGCCACCGACTACGAAGGCCTTGGCACGCCGGGCGTGCATCCCTATGTCGTCGGCGCGAGTGAAGCGCACAGCCTCCTGGACAGTGTCCGTGCCGCGGAAAACCTGCCAGCCGCGCATGCCGGGACGCGCGTCCTCGCATTCGGCCAGTCGCAGGGCGGCCATGCGGTGCTCGAAACCGGTGAGCTGGCTGCAAGCTACGCGCCGGATCTGCAACTGCTCGGCGTGCTCGCGGGGGGGCCACTCACGGAGCTCAGCACGATCGTGGGAGTGCTGGAGAAGACGCCGTATTTCGGCTATCTGTTCATGGCGGGCGCCGGTTTCGATGCGGCCTACCACACCCACATCCTCGACGATGTGCTCACACCGCAGGGCCGGGCCAGCCTCTCCGTCCTGCAAACGGGATGCGTCGACCAGATCCTCGCGCGCTATGCGGGGGTCGCTCCGGCCACGCTACTGGCGATGGACCCGCTTCAGGACCCGGACGTCAAGCGACTCGCTGAGGCGAATACGCCGGGCAACGCCAGGTCGAGTGCCCCGATCCTCATCCTGCATGGCGGTGCCGATGCGCAGATCCCGCCGATCCTCTCGACGCTCTACACACAGCGTGCCTGCAAGTCCGGGAGCACCGTGGAGTTGCGCTTCTTCCCCGGCCTCGGCCACACCGGCCCGGTTGATACCCAGGAGCCGCTGATCATGCAGTGGCTCGCGGACCGTCTCGCCGGGAAACCGCCCGCGTCATCGTGTAGCAACGTCCCGAACCCGCCGTAGCTGGCGATGGAGCCGGCGGGACGAAAAAAGCCCCTCTCCCGCAGTGCAGGAGAGGGGCGGAATGGGCGAGTTATTCGTCGCCTTCGTAGCTGCCGACGCCGCCAAAGCCGCGCCGCGGAGGCGGGGGAGGCGCGGGCGGGCCGCCGGCCTCGCCAGCCGGCTCACGCCGGGTCCATCCGCGGCTCGCGCCGCCCAGGGGTGTGCTGCCACCACGCTGACCACCGCCGTAGCCGCCACCGCCGCTGCGCTGGCCGCCACCGTAGCTGCCGCCACCACCGCCACGGCGTTGGCCGCCGAAGCTGCCACCTTCGCGTTGGCCACCACCGCCGCCACCGCTCCTGCCACCGAAGCCACCTTCGCGCTGGCCGCGTGGTGCGCCGCCACCGCTGCGTTGGCCACCACCGCGCGAGCCGCCAGGGCCGCCACGCCCACCACCACGCGGGCCACTGTCTCGCTGGCCACCGCCGTCTCCATTGCTGGGAGCTCCGGTGGGAGCCTCTTCGCCGAGCAGCACCGCGCGTCGGGAAAGGTTGATGCGGCCGAGGTTATCTATTTCCGTGACCATCACGGTGACTTCGTCGCCCACGGAGACTTCGTCCTCCACGGTATCGATGTGGTCTTCACCAAGCTGGGAGATGTGGACGAGCCCTTCCTTGCCGGGGAGGATTTCAACGAATGCGCCGAAATTCAGCAGGCGGGTCACCTTGCCGGTGTAGACCTCGCCAATGCGCACTTCCTTCGTCAGTCCTTCGATCATCGCGATCGCCTTGCGTGCGACCGTTTCGTTGATGCCGCCGACGAAGACAGTCCCGTCTTCTTCGATGTCGATGGTTGCGCCACCGGCCTCTTCCTGGATCTTGCGGATCATCTTGCCGCCGGGGCCGATCACGGTACCGATGAGCTCCGGGTTGATCTGGATGCGGTACATCTTCGGCGCAAACTCCGAGACCTCCTCACGCGGGGAGGAGATGACTTCGAGCATGCGGTCGAGGATGAAGTCGCGGGCCACTTTCGCCTGTTCGAGCGCGTTCTTCAGCAGCTCGTGTGAAAGGCCGCCGGTCTTGTTATCGAGCTGCAGCGCGGTGATCCCCTCGCGCGTGCCAGCAACCTTGAAGTCCATGTCACCCATAAAGTCTTCCTGGCCGGCGATATCGGTGAGCACGCGGTATTCGCCGTTGTCGCCGCTGATCAGGCCCATCGCGATGCCAGCGACCGGCGACGAGATCGGCACACCCGCATCCATCAGTGCAAGGGTGCTCCCGCAGACGCTGGCCATGGAACTCGAGCCGTTGGAAGACATCGTCTCGCTGACGAGGCGGAGCGCGTAGGGGAACTCGTCGGTCGAAGGCAGCACTGGTTCAAGGGCTCGCTCGGCGAGCGCGCCGTGGCCGATTTCACGACGGCCAGCGCCGCGCATCGGCCTCACTTCGCCAACCGAGTAGGGTGGGAAGTTGTAGTGGTGCATGTAGCGCTTGGATTCATGCGGGCTGAGTGTGTCGAGCTTCTGGGCCATGCTCAGCCCACCCAGCGTTGCCACGGTGAGGACCTGCGTCTGGCCGCGCTGGAAGAGCCCGGTGCCGTGCGTGCGCGGCAGCACGCCGACGTGGATGTCGAGGTCGCGGATCTGAGTGGTCTCCCGGCCGTCGGCGCGGATGCCCTGCTCGAGGATCTGCTTGCGCATGGCCTTCTTGATGACGGTGTTGAGAGCCTCGCCGAGCTCGCCCGGCTTGTACTCGGTCCCGAACTGCTCGTTCAGTTCCAGGCGGATCGCCTTGTTGGCATCGCTTCGCTCGCTCGCAGCGGTTGCCACCAGCTCCGGCACGCGGTCGTGGAGATAGTCGCTGAGCCTGGCCACCAGCTCCGAATTGTCGGGCACGGGCGAGTATGCCTTCTTGACCGGCGCAGCCTCGCGCGCAATTTCTTCCTGCAGCTCGATGATGGCGCGGTTCGCCTCCTGGGCCGCTTCGACGGCGGCGAGGATGACGTCTTCCGGCGCCTGCTTTGCGCCTGCTTCGATCATGACGACGGCATCTTTTGTGCCGGCAACGATGATATCGAGGTCGCCCTGCTCTGCCTCTTCAAAGGTCGGGTTGATGATGAACTGGCCGTCGAGGCGAGCGACGCGGACCGTGCTGACCGGGCCGTTGAAGGGGATGTCGCTGATCATCAAGGCGGCGCTGGCACCGATGGTGATGAGCGTATCGGGTTGATTCTCGCGGTCCGCCGAAAGCGTCGTTGCGATCACCTGGACTTCGTTGCGAAAGCCCTTGGGAAAGAGCGGGCGAAGGGGCCGGTCGGTGAGGCGCATGGCGAGCACGCCATCGGTGCTGGCGCGGCCCTCGCGGCGGGGGAAGCCCCCGGGGATCTTGCCGACGGCGTAGAGCCGCTCTTCATAATCGATTGTGAGGGGAAAGAAATCGATTCCTTCGCGTGCTTCGGCCATGCAGACCGTCACGAGGACGACGGTGTCGCCCTGGCGCACTGTTACGGCGCCGTTTGCCTGCTGGGCGAGGATGCCGTGCTGGATGGTGAGCGTCTTGCCACCAATTTCCAATTCATAGGTCTTCGGTTCGTTCATCTAACTCTTCTTCTGTGATTTCCTGAATTGACCGGGCGCCCTCGGTGAGTTCATCACACCTTTGGGGCGGCGGCGGTTCGACGTCCCGCTGACTGGGGGACGGCGGCAAAGGGGGCAAGCATCGGGGTGGTTGTTCTGAGCGCGGCGCGGGACGAACAAAGGCCCCCGCTTACTTGCGGAGGCCGAGCCTTGCGATCAAGTCGCGATAGCGATTGACGTCGCGATGGTTGAGATAGCGGAGCTGGCGGCGCCGCTGGCCAACGAGCTTGAGCAATCCACGGCGGGTGTGGTAGTCGTGCTTGTTTGCCTTCAGGTGGGTCGTCAGGTACTTGATCCGTTCCGTCAGGACCGCAACCTGAACTTCCGGAGAACCCGTATCCGTCCCATGGACGGCATAGTCCTTGATCAGTTCGTCTTTGCGCTCTTTTGTCAGCAACCTTCTTCTTGCGTCTTCCTTTGCCTATCGTATGAACATCAATAAAAGTAGCACACCCTATGCCCAGCGGCAATTTTCCCCCGCAGGCCCCCGCCCTCATCCTTCTCTCCGGCCTCCCCGGCACGGGCAAAACCACCTTCGCACGTGCGCTCGCCCGAGTCTTGCCCTTTGCTCTGATCGAGAGCGACGCCGTCCGGCGCACCATCGCTGCCCGGCCTGTCTATAGCGCCGCTGAAAGCGCCGCCGTCTTCGCGCGCGTCGAAGCGCTCGCACGCGCTGCGCTGGCGGAGGGCCGTATCGCCGTCATCGATGCAACGAACCTTTCCCGGCGGGACCGCAAGCGCTTCCTCCAGATCGCCCGCGATAGCGGAGTGATGCTCGTCGCTATCCGCCTGACCGCGCCCGACCATGTCGTCCGCGCGCGCCTCTCCGGCCCCCGCGAAGGCTACTCGCAGGCCACGCTGGCCGTCTATGAGCAGATGCGCGCGCGGCCGCAACCGTTCAACGTCCCCGTCATCGTTGTCGATACGCGCTTTCCGCTGGAGCCCGCTATCGATCTTGTCACGCGCCTGCTCCACGATGGAGCTGATGGACAATAGCCAGCCGATGATGCTGCTGCGCGCGCGGCCCAAAGAAGACGTGCGCGCAGCATTCTTCGCTTGGTTCCGCGACGTCCATCTGCGCGATGTCGAGAAGATCCCCGGCATCCGCTCGGTGGAGAGCGGCACGACTGCAGCAGGCACGAAGCTTGGCATGTACTCGTTCGAAAGCAGCGACGTGGTCCAGTCGGCCCTGTCGAGCCCGGAGGCCGCCTACGCTCGGGGTACGTGGGAGCGATGGGCGCCTCACCTCGAGGAGCTGCTCATCGAGATCTTCGCTCCGCTGTTCCCGCTCCCCGTCTACCAGTCGCTGAGCTGATGGGCAGCACGAACATGACAGCAAGCGGAGGAACCTCGTCGTGCGACCGGCGCGCCCGCAACGCCACGCGCTAGAATCCATCCACCACACCCAGGAGCCGGACTCCATGACCACGGCAATCCACTGCGGCACGCTCATCGATGGCAACGGAGGCGATCCCCTCCACAACGCAACAATCGTGGTCGACGACGCGACGATCACCGCTGTCGATGCCGGCGGCCATGTCCCGGCGGGGGCACGAGTCATCGACGCCTCCGGCCTCACAGTGATGCCCGGCATGATCGATTGCCACGTGCACCTCACGTCCAATCCGCCGAAGACACTCGAACAGCGCCTGGCGACGCCGTTCAGCCTCGCCGTCGCGGAGGCCCTTACGAACGCGCGCAAGACGCTCGACGCCGGCTTCACCAGTGTCCGCGATGCCGGCGGGACACCCCGTGGCGTGAAGGTCGCGATCGAACAGGGCCTGTTCCCAGGCCCGCGCCTGCGGATCGCCGTCGGGGCGATCGGCCAGACCGGTGGCCACGGCGACGCCACGATGGCCAACGGCCTCCGCCTGCGCGTGCCGAACGCCGAACTTCCTGAGAACCTGGCCGATGGGCCTGAAGGTGCCCGGAAGGCGGCCCGCGAGATGATCCGGGCGGGCGCCGACCAGATCAAGATCATGACGAGCGGCGGCGTCCTTTCGCCCAACGACGAGCCCGGCGCCACCGGGATGACGCGCGAAGAGATTGCCGCGGTCGTCTATGAAGCCCATGCCGCGCACAAGACCGTGATGTCTCACGCCCAGGCCACGCAGGGCATCCTCAACGCTGTGCTGGAAGGGGTCGAATCGATCGAACACGGCATCTACCTGGACGAACAGGTCGTGGCGGAGATGAAAGCGCGGGGCACATTCCTCGTGCCAACGCTGGTCGCACCCGTGTGGGTGCTGCGGCTGGCTGAACGGAATCCGGGCTCGATGCCCGCTTACGGTGTGCGAAAGTCGAAGGAAGTCATCGGCTTCCACCAGG
>JADEYI010000732.1_pt1 | contig 37302 bp, 50 predicted proteins | sample 8542331 | NCBI WGS metagenome assembly JADEYI01 (sample SAMN16510988, study PRJNA670497) | mine drainage metagenome | isolation source: biofilm near Copperflume 1 | place: Germany: Marsberg coppermine Kilianstollen | collected 2018-02 | reverse complement strand
CGGCCCGGGAGGCTACAATCCCCCGGCAGGGCCCATCTCAGATGCAGGCTACCGCATGCTCCATCACACCATGCAGGTGGCCAGCAGCTGTCCTCTCCTTGCCCTTGGTCCAGACTACCAAAGGCAGGAGAATGTGTCTGAAGTGCTGTCTGCGTTGTAGACAGCAACCTGACAAGACTGCGATTTCCATCATCAAGGTCATTAACAACGCAGCATCCTTAAGTATTTGATGGTGGACGATCAATGGCAGCCAATATATGTGCATGCTGACTTGTCAGCAGGTGCCTGTCAGAGCCCTTTTTAACGTTGTTACCATTAACACAATTGTTGTTTTTGCTGAGGTGCTCTGCTTGCTTGCAGGCTGGCGGGATGGGGATGCCCGCGCCTCAGCTTGGCCATTACCCAGCACCTGCAGGCCCCCCCAGCGGAGCATACGGGCAGGCCTATGCGCCGGCCCCCGGCTATGCTTCCGCGCCCCATGCAAACGGCGCTTACGGGCAGCCCTACCAGCCTGCACCTTCCCATGGGTGCGTTCCTCCCTCCAAACTCAATCTCTTCATTCCTTGAACTCGAGAAAGACTTCCCATTGCTGCTTCTAAGCAGTTGCTTGGAGCAAAGTCGTTGTTGTGACTTGAGCAGAAAACTTTCACTGCCTGCTGCGCTTGAGAGTGCAAGAATCCATCTTTGTCAGCGCACAGCTGCTTGAAAAGAAGTCTGGCGAAAGACAAACGCTCACTGAAGAGCATTGGTGTGTGCAGGCAAGGCAGAGGGCTGAACCCCTATGCGTCTAGCTACGCGCCGCCGCCGCAGCAGCCGCCGCCCCAGCAATATGCGCCGAGCCGGCCGCAGTACGGAGCGCCGCCCCCAATGCAGCCCTACGCAGCGCCCCCCGCGCAGTACGCAGCGCCCCCGCAGCAGTATGGGGGGCCGCCACCTCAGCAGCAGCGCTACGGGGCCCCGAGGGTTCTACGACCGCAGTACGCGGCCCCGTATGGGCAGCCGCCGGGGGCTGCCTCCTACCAGCCGATCGGCGGCGGTGGCGGCTATGCTGCGCCAGCCGGGCAGTACCAGCAGCAGCCACCGCGGCCCTACGCCGCTGCTGCCCCACAAGGCGGCGCATACGCAGGTGCTAGCATGTGTTTTTGTTGTTGCATAACTTATGAGAAAGGTACACAAGCTTGTGTTGAGAATTGATATTATAAATGCTTTATCTAAAAACAGCATAAATCATACCGCGTGTCTGCGTTGCAAACTGCGCTGCAAACTTCTCCAGGAATTGTGGGGAGCAATGCTTGTTTTGGGACTTTGTTTTGAGCGTGATGGGGTTGCTGATGAGTTTGTGTGTTTGTGATCAGGTGCTCAGCAGTATCAGGCACCCGCACAGTACCCTGCGCAGCAGCTGCAGCAGAATGCCTATGGCAATGTGCAGAGCGCCAACCCATTCGCCGTGCTGCAGCCGAGGCCGCGCAGAGACCCGCGCCAGAGATAGCGCGGCGTGATGAGGGCTTGCGCAGGGGTAGTGACAAAGCATGACAAATGACTTTATTCTGCGCTGATCTTTTTCTTGTGAAACATAAACATATTGACTTGGATAGGTGTCCAAATTATTCCTCTGTGATATTATGACTGATGAGTCCCGAACGAGTCAAAGGAGAACCTCCTTGAAGAGGATTTTGGAATTAGAAAAAGAGGGTATACCCTACGTGGGATGAAACCTGACTGTAAGCCCGGGGTAGTCTAGGATAGGATATCCTAGGATAGGATAGGATGAATAACACCGTTCCCAGTGACCTGAGGGCTGATCCAATGCCTGGCCCCCATTCAAGGGAACAGAGACCCTGACATGGATCGGCAGAAGCTGCTTCGCACGCGCCATGAAGTCAGAGTCCTGCCACAGAAGGGGGTCTTTCCACTGGGGTCCTGCACAGAGTATCTTCCGCAGTTCCTGCATACCAAATCACCAGCAACCTCACTCTAGTTGAAAAGATTCAATACTCTGAATCATAACAGGAATGAGATCTTCAGAAAAAAGAAGATGGACCTACCTTGCGCGCCACAGGGTCCGTGTCGTCAATATCTCTGATTCGGCCGGCAGTGCTACTGCTTGCTTGAGTCGCGCCCTGATCATTATCTGGGCTGATAGATCGCTCACACTTGCGTCCCGGCATTCCAGCTGTGCGAGAAGGCCCTGCGCCAGTGGGCTTCAGGCACTGAGAGGAAAGGATTGGCAAGTATCATCTTGTATAATGCGCTGGAGCCTCCAGCCCGGAGGACACCTTCAAACTTCAGCCGATTGGGTCCATTTCGTGACCTGCAATGCGCCTTCACTTCCAAGCTTTCTGATTATATGACTGAATTTTCTTTCTCACTCACACATCATTCTTTGCAAGACATCTTTTGTGGCGCTTCATTCGAGATATGGGAATAAACGAAGCTCGCCGAAGGAGAAAAGGCCGACGAACGACAGGGATCCTGCCAAACTTGGGCACTGCACTCCTCAAATGTCAAAGCACAGCCAGCCCCAGCACACTCTGCCAAAGTTTGTAGGCAAGCATCTGAATGTGCCTTCAACGCTCCTGAAGATTCATGTAGTTGATACACCAGCATTGGATCACCGCCGGCTGCACCGCACCGTGACTGTGCAACAGTGACTTGTAGAAACTCTTGTACAAGTTGTCTGAGGGCTTTCCCAAGAAGCATCCAGATGCATGATCTTAAGATTGCGGCATCGCAAGTCTGCATGGTGCACCAATCGCAACGAGTGCATCGGTGGCATGTAGAATGGGCTTGTGAATATTCTACGAATATTCTATGATCAATTATGGTTAATTAACGGGCATGCAGAATGTGAGCCCTTCACAAATTGCAGATGGTAGCTTCGAAAACAGCACGTTACCAGTTTTATGACGGAGCAGAAGTGTAGCTCAGAAGTGTGCTTCTGCATGAGCAGAAAATGCCTGGCATGCGTCCCGACCCTTCACCTTCTTTGCTTTGGCTACAAGGTTCAGGCACCCTCCTCCGCCAAGGGTATATATGATGTATATACATTTACTACTAATACTCTACTAATTACTACTACACTAAACTATAGTATGTACATCATGTTTCGTTCCGATTGAGTCTTTTGTCCAGCTGTGTTCTTCATCCCAACACAGCTGGTGAGGCTGCTCAGCCCTTGCTCAGCTTGGACTACACTGCGCAGGCATCCTTGTACTCAGTACTAGGCTACCATGCTCTTCAATGATCTGTGATCTCCTTTTGAGACACTTCATGCCCTCTAGCGGCTTGCATGCTGTACATTATCAAACTCAGTGTTACGTTACAAGAGCTGCCGTTGTCTTAGTGAGGGCTCCTGACCCTGCTTGCAACTGACAGCACAGGCATCTTGTACAATCACACTGCTCAGACGGTGATCATCGCCCAGTCATCAGACCTGGACTGACTCTTGAGATCTGTGAACCAGTCTGCAGCCCAAACACACCACTTCTCCGCCCTCTCCCTGCTGGAATTCACTGGGATGGCGCGCAGGTTCACAACCTCTTCTTCAGGATCCACCAGTATGTCCTTCAAGATGCTTTCCTGCAAGCAGCACATCTCATAGATTCAGCTTACAGCCAATGTGGCCTTAAAGCCATGCCTATATCAATTGAAGCCACATAAGCAGTCCCAATATTTAGGAGACCTTTTATCAATTTTGGCTATTTACAAGGTTTTGAAGGCAATTTTACGACTCACAACGTAGGAATAACAGATTCATGCCTTTGAAAATAAGTTTTCCGGAAGCCAATAGCTGAATCCGACATGGGACAGCTTCAGGTGGTGTGCTAGCCACGGAGGTGCTCCGTCCATCCTAAAGCAAGAGTGGCTCACAGAAACCCACCTTCAAGGCCCTCAGACTCTGCTCCAGCTCCTTCAGTGCCTTGTCTGCATCTGTTCCAAGCCCCACAGCGTTGGGCCACTCTGGCGCCACCGCGAGCCAATTATTGTCACTGCAGCCGTACACCTTGACGTGAATGCCGAGGGGCTTCCTCACGCTGTCCATGAACTCAGCATCCTGCCACAGGGTAGGGTTCATCCAATGCTCGTCATAGATTGACTCCTCGTCCTGTGCACAGGCCCACATACGTGTCAGTGCTTGACTTGTGCTTGCTGCCCACATTTCAATCCAGTGAAAGCTCACAAACACTATGCCGATTACTGTATGCACAGCGTAAGCAGAAGAACATTTGCACTGCCACAGATCTGCTCGTAGTAGGTGAAGCAGACCTCAGTTTCGTTCTCATCACTGTCTTCATCGGATTTCTCATCACATAGACTCGCTGCATGGTCCTCTGGGCTGGCTGATCGTCCACGCTTGAGCACTGCCTCCACAGCTGTCTGGGATGGGTCTGCACCAGCACACCTCAAGCGTGACACAAGTGCTTGGCAGACAGCATGGCAGCCTGCCATCAGCATGGCGATGTATGTGCATCCATCTCAAAAGCCCAACATGCCAACAGCGTGCCAACCCGAAGGTAGGCGTAAGGCGGTTGTGTTTCTCAGCGCTGGACCAGCTGCACATCACTCCCCAAAAAGACACACGCACAGAAAAAGAATATCAAAGACTGCACAGCTCAAGTCATTCACTCACCCTCACCAGTAAAGGCGCTGACTTCGGATATGATTGACCCTCCTTCGGATACGACGGTGCCCGCGCTCACGCTCATCAGGAAGTCCTGCAGTGAGCAACAACGCACAGACTTGGGAACGGCAAACGCTTAAAATGAGATCGACCATCTATCTCATAATCTTAGCTCACTCCACCTTCACCAATCGCAGGGTCGAGGTCCTGAAATATACTCTTTGCCATAAAGACTCCAGGGTGATTAAAGCGCAGGCAAAGAGCAACGGCACTTTGACAACATTTCCAGGTCCTTGACCTTGTTACCAGTAAACACAAGGTCCGCAATGGTGCAGGAAATTGCGTGCCCCATACAACTAGCAAGGCTAGTGCCATACCTCCTCATCGTACTTGAGGGGAGACTTCTGTAGGCCCGCCTTATGACCTCCAACGCGTCTAGATTCGACTTGTATGCTTTCACATCAGGAGTGGTTTCCATATTGGCCTGAAGAGACATCAATTCTTTGTCATCAATTCTTTGTCCAGGATGCACAGTGCAGGCACCTCCCAGCAGGAAGCACGGCTCACGAGCGAAAGGAGGCCTGCTTGTCCCACTACTTGAATGCAACACTATACTTCCTTAGGACCGCACTGCACCTGCTAAGGCTATGGGGTTGGTGCTGACATTGCCAGCACATCCCACACACCCCACAGCAGGAGCCGTGAAAGGGAACATTTTGGCGACCAGCTGCATACGTGTAGCCAGGACATGGCCAGCTGTCATCTCCACTTGACTGCCATATGATGGATGGAGCCCTAGGGAAGCGAGGTTTGTTAGCGTCCACCTGATGACGAGGCACCCCTGCATGTACTTGGACGAATCGAAATCGTCCTCACCGTCCCATTGTCAACTTGGTCACTAGCACTTGAATGTGCACATAGCCGGAAGATCTAGATCTACATCTATGCCATAGTGATGCATGCTTGGCCCATGGGATGAAAGGGTCAAACTTCTTATTTTATCATTACATGCATGAAGGGTTCAAAACAGAACTTTGGCTTCCTAAGTCTGATGCACATTTCATGTGTGCACCCCGCACTGCATGGCACAAGCTCATCATGCAGCTAGAAAACTGAATTATTGAGTGACAGACATCTTCACCAATCCAAACACAGCGTCGCCTGTCCGTGATGCGCATACCGTACAATCACCAAATTAACAATTCTGGGTACCGCCTGACATTTTCAATGTCCATTCATGGGTCCTCTTGCGCAGCGGCTGGCGACGGCCTGATCACCACCCTCATTTGAGGCACACATGCATACCAGTCACTCCTTGCACAGCAGCTGACCGATATCTAGCAGACGCTGCCTGTGGGCTGGGGACTTCTTCATGAGATCCAAAGCATGCACCAGAAGGGTGTCGTCTGACAGGGTTCCCACTGCAGCTGAAGATGCTTGAGCTTCCTCCAGCGCCAATTCTAGCACATCTGCCCTTGCTGCCTGCTCTTGCAGCTGTTTCTGCAGCTTCTCCGAGCCTCTTTGGCCCTCCTTTTGTGCCTTCTGTATCGCCTTGGCCACCAGCGCTTGCTGCTTCTCCTGAACGTCGCGCAGCTTTGCTTCCAGCTCGTCCTTTGCTGCCGAGTGCTCAAGTGCTGCGTCCTCCAAAGCAGCTACCTTGTCACGGTACTCGCTGAGCAATGTTCGCAGATCCTGCATCTCCCTGGACGGCTGCTGCGCATCACTCACACACTGCCCAGCTGTCTGCTGCGCCAGATGCACATTGTTTGCAATCACAACTGGTCCGCCTCCCTGAGCATGTTTGCGGATGCGCTCTGCCGCTGTTTGTTTTGCGGCTCTCTGCAGTTTTGCCCTGCCGATAGGTGCAGCACTTGCAGGCACCATCTGCTGCTCTGATCTCATTTTGCTGGTTGCCCCATCATTCTGAACTGCTTCCAAGGACTCCTGTATCTTGTCTCCTGTGCTGCTGCTCTGTGCTGCCATCCGGATCCTCTTACGCTCCTTGTAAGTAGGCACGAGCTGCAGGAGCTCCTTGATCTGAATTCTGGTCAGTGGCTTTTTGTCTGGGGGCAGATTATGCTCGATGGCCCAATCCTGCAAGTGCAACCATGCAGATCAGACAAGATATAAAGCACATGTCTGTTTCATCACTGCTCTGTGACATGTGCAGTCCATGCATGCCAAAGCACATGCAACTGCTGACAGGTCCCCATGCATACACTGCATTGTGCATTACCTTTGGGGGAGTGTACGTATAATTGTACACCTCTCTCTGAAGACTCTTCCTCCGGGTTGCAACTGCTTTCCATCCCTTCACTGAGAAGTCAGGGGCGCCTGGCACAAGCAGCTTATTTGAGATGAATGAAGAGCATAGACAATATCTTAGAGTAAATTTTTGATCATCTGCACGAACTCACAAGATCCTGAACATGCTTGTTCTTCCGCTCAGCGGCGCTCACCTGATGCAATGAGATCCTTCTGCAAGTTCTTCAAGAAAGGGCAAGTTCTTAAGTTAAGGGCCGAATCGATATCTGGTGTATTGTGCTCACAGCCAAGATCAGCCCCTGTGCGCCTTTGGACAGTGACAGTTTGACCCGTTTCTGATTTCCCTCCAGGCAACTGGCTTACAGTTTCCTCCTCCTCCCCAGTTTCCTCCAGAGATTCCTCTTCTGAATGCTGCTCTGTACAGTCCTTTCTGTACCGCCGTCTCTCTGCTGATCTGTTTCTGCAACCCCTTTTCGAAGGAGGGTCCATTCAATCTACAATATTGGAAAGTCCAGACATCGTTGTGTGCGCGATTAAACCGAATCCCTATATATATTCTCCCTTGGCAGGTTGCACCTCACTCCCTGCTCAAGGAGCGCACGCTTGGTTTTTAAGAGGCGTTTCACAACAATGGACAACATTAAGTAAAGGAGACGTCTACATAACCCAATGAAAGGTCGCAGAACAGCGAAACTGCGCCTCGGGACCTTCCTACTGTCCCGCAGCAGTCCAGCGTCCGTTCGTCAACTGCAGAATATGTAGTTGTCTGCGTACAAACATTCGCGAACCATGCAATTGAATTTGTCTTCACCAGCGAAAGGCAGCAGTAACAAAGCCCATGCATTGACTGAGATGGCCCAGAACGGTGTCATAAGGCCATCTCCGTGAAATTGCAAAAGCCGAGCCTCAAACAAGGGTACCGAGATGAGTGTCCACAGACCTGACTTCTCTTTTGGGCCCTTTCCCTGCAGGCGCAATGTTTGATGGCCTTGACATCGACGCAACAAGGTTCGTACCACCAGATCCCGTTGTTCCCATGATTATGGCATTGCATTGACCTACGTAGTATACTCATTACCACCAGCAATGATTCATGCTTACCCAATCTTATTCACTTTGCAATGCCAACTCTACGTGAAGACAGTATGTGTTCCAGTAGTAGCCAGATATTCTCTGCAATTTGGAAAACTTAAATTGTTAAAGCGGTCCGAATCTTAATTCATGAATATATCAGGTTCACCCCGAACCGGCCTGGGCCGGACCCCATACCGGTATGGGGGTACCCCCATTAATGCGAATTAATGCGAATATTCAAATCACATGCATGTCATGCAACATTGACTACAACGTTGACAGTTGCACAGCGACCAACGTTGCCAACAAACTGCTAAAGCAATGCAGCAGTGCCTCATTTTGTAGGTCATTTCCCGCACACTAGTATGCCACAAGTGTCCATCAAGGGGTAGGATTTTAGCAGCCTGTCTGCAGGCGCACCTTGATTCTGGCAGGAACAGCGTGTAATAATATTTTTAATTAATAATAATATGCCACACCATAGATTCAAAAGACCAAAGATTCTCTGTGCAGCTTGAGGGCAGAAACATATGGGAGTCTGCAGATGTCTCAAAATGCCAAATGTTTGTCCATACTGAAAGTCATAGTGATTACAGTCCAAATCTCTTTGTATTGAAGCAGGCTCCCCCCTCCATTTTGGACCTTTTCACCATCGAGCGTGTTTCCCTAGATAGCTGTAACGGTAAAAGGGAAGATTCCTATGTACACGTCACAATAGCTTAGCTACATAGTTCTTCAACGTGTGCATAGGACTGGCCAATTGCAGACAGCAGATCCTCCTTGAGGGATAAAGACTGGTTGAAGATGCCGCCAACCCTTAGCATGATGCGCACATCCGAAAGGCCTTCATGGCCTGCAGGTGCCGCCTGCTGTAACCAACTGATCAGCAATTATGCCAAACCCAAGATATTCATGTTCTCTGATGTACGCACACCTCTGTCGCTACACTTGGCAGCTTCACAGGTTGAGAGCGGACAGGAAATCCCCCTTGAGGGATGGGGACTCGTTGATGATCTTGATGGCCCTCAGCATGATGTGCAGGTCACACATATCCCCATTCCCTGCAGCTGCCTGAGCCTCCTGCAGCGCTGACTGCAGTGCATCACCCCTCTCTGTTGCCTCCCTCAGCTGCTTCTGAAGAACTTCCCTGTCCCGATTCCACTGCCCCTCTGCCGCTTCATGCACCTCGCCAGCTCTTCCTGCCTGCACAGTCAGCCTGCTGCACTCTGCCTGAGCCCCCTGCAGCTGAGATTGCAGGTCCTGTTTCTCCAGATCCCAATGTCCCTCTGCCGCGCGCGCATCCTGCAGTGCCGACTGCAGCCCATCTGCCCTCTCTGCCTGCTCCTTGAGCTGCTCCTGCAGGCCCTTCAAGCTGCGTGTCCACTCCCTCTCAGCCGCTGCACGCTGCTGGCTGAGCTCTTTGCTCACAGTGACAAACATAGTACACACGTCATCTGCATCCTCTTGCTGTGGCTGCTCCTCCTGCTGAGGCTGCAGCGCCCCTGGCAAGGATTCTGTTGGCATCTCTGCAGTGCCCGCTGCTTCAACTCCCTCTTCCAGCACAGTGCTGGGCGATGCGCATGCGGCTGCATTGTCCATGACTGGCGGCTCTGCTTCACATGCTAGTGCAGGCTCCATGGCGGGCTCCTCTGGGGGATCTTTGCTGCTCTCAGGCTGCCTGGGCCTCTTCGATGGCTGCTCAGAAGCATGGCCATCAGCATCAGCATCTGCATCTGCATCACTGCCAAAGGCATAGCTCTGTGCTGCCGTGCTGGCCTCATTGAAGTTGATGCGCTTCTTGGCAGGGTGTGTCCCCGCGGGCTTGAAGGTGCTCTTGAGACCCAGCAGGCGCTCGATGTGCACCATTCTCAGGGGACGGTCCACCTTGGCCACGTGCCAATCCTGCGCAACGCAGCCCACCAAAAGTACAAATGAGTTTCTTTTTTTTCTTATTATTTTAGTTGAACATTTTTTCAGTCACGTGTTTTCAGTACATTAAGTCCAGAGTGAATGCAAGACACACAAGGCAGTGCGAGCGCCAATGTAAGCAGAAAGGTCTGCATCGCAGTTTACATGCAATGCGTTCAACACACAAGACACCTCCGGCCCAAGAGCGCTATAGACCACATTGCATACACGCAGTCCGTTGTGGCTGATCAATTGAAGTAAAGCAATGCCTCGGATTTGCGAAGCAAAGGTGCTTGATGAGGGCCTTGATTTGAAATGGCACATAGTTGGACCGTGGGAGCTGTTATTTTTATGGGACGAAAAATCACCTGAGGGGGTCTGTACAGGTAGTTCAGCCACTCAGGTTGCCCAGGCCGAGGTGTGCCCACTGCCTTCCAACCAACCACAGAAAAATCCCTGCCTCCTGCATCAACATGCCATTTCACAAATCAGCACCCACATCAGCTGATCATACTGCAAACCCATGTTTCCTCATCCTGCCCGATAATTGCATTCAGTCGGGACAGTGCGCACTCATCAAGTGATCATCGTGCAATGCCATGTTACTTCATCCTGCCAGACAAGTGCCTCAGTCGGCCAGGGCAGTGAGCTCTTGCCTGCAATGTGAATCCTTCTCTGCAGGCGCGCAAGGGCCCGATCTTGTTCTACTGTGGATGCCTGACGGCCGAGGCAAAATTCTCCCTCACCTGCCAAAGAAATAGGCCTATTTAACACAACAGCTGAAACAAGTGGGAATAGAAAAATATCCACTAGCATGCTGTTGTCATTGAACCACCGGTGCCAACCCTGCTGTCATGCAGGTTCGCAGCAAAGCACCATTGGCATGCATGTATGGAGTGTTGTCCAAATGCACAAACCTTCTTCTGTGGCGGGCTGTTGAAGCCATGGGAACCCTTCTTCCGGCACAGCGATCTGAGATTGCTGGCGGGACCTTGCAATTGGTGACGGCGGTCCGAGCTGGGCTGTCCCGCTGGGAAGCTGGTTATAGCCCTCTAGCTGCTGCTCCTTTCCATTGCATAGCTCTTGTGGCGGCTCTGTGCTTTGCTCACCATCGGCGCCATTGCTGGTCCTGTCAACATCCTCACAGAAGTGTGCTGCACTGATCGAGCTAGCTTTTGCGCTGCCCCTGGGTCTGCCAATGGGCCGCTTGAGCTTCTGGCTCTTCTTTGACTTTGCATACACCAGACCCAGCCGTTTGAAGATGTCTGTTCGCATCAGCTTCTTGCCAGCTTTCACGCCATGTTTGGCAGCCCAGTCCTGAGTTGCCAGAAATTGCAGAGGCTTGAGGGCAATAGGAGGGCCAGAGTCAGTTTGACACAGCTAGAAAGCATGCTCAAGGTATGTGCTTGAGGCGTTGTGCATTGTATGGTGCAGCAATTCCAGGCAAGAATAGAGGCTCACATCTGGAGGCAGGTATCTGTAGAAACGCTGAGACCCATAGATTATTGTGTCTGCTTGCCAGCCGTGGGAACTGAAGCCCTCTCCACCTACAAGCAATGCTGCACATGTTGCTGTCTCCTTGGTGCTGCAGTTAGATCTAGATTGGAAGACAGAGATGGCCTTTATGAGGCTCTAGAAATGCAGAGCCTCACCTGCCGCTTGTACTCCCTTCTGTAGGCGGTCCAAGGCAAGGTCAAGGTCCCCAACCCTGGCAGTGCGCAAGTCAGGCCTGCCGTCCTTTCTGAGCTTAAGCATATCTTTAGCTAGATGAAGGCCTGATGTCCAGGAAAACGTCTACGAGTCAGGATGCAGCTAAATGGGATTATCAAATCGTTCGATGGAACAAGGAAGTGCATATAGAATCGAAAACGTCATGAGCTCTTGTGAACTGGGAAAAATATTTACCACATCCAACACACAGATTCTGCCAGAATGTACTGCGCTTTGTTCGAGGTATAAGTTAAGCATAGATTGTAAGCCCTAGGAAGATCTAGATCGTAAGCACCTGGGCAGGAGGACGAACAGTGCAACTATTGGCTGTCTGATATGATGTTAGAATTCTTTATTTTGTTCGAATGGCAGAATAGAGTACTCTCGTACTAAACACGCGTTTTGACAGTCGTACAGACTGGATGCGGAGTCTGAAGTCCCAAAGTCCTGACCAGATATCTAGAGCCCCTTCGAGCCCTTGGACGGCCACAGCTCACAAGCTAAAATTGTTGGTTGCTCACCAGTGTTCTCACATTTGGACGCAAAAGCGGTCGCACCGACGTGATCATTCGGGTAAGATTCCAAATACGTCATTACCTTATGTTGTGAAATCCATAGCAGATTCAATTTTGTAATCCACAACATTTGTAAGACTCGACGGAAAAATGGTATCAAGAACAGACATTCCCTTCCTTCCTTCCAGCTCAACTCACCGTTATATACTGGCATTGTTGCAGCAAACTTTTAAAGAACATGCCTTCTGCAAATTGATCTCTTTTGTCACCACGAGGTGAAGATGACTTGCTGCAGCAATCAGGCATTATTATGCTCACCAACAGCTCAAGGAAGTCACATCTTGTTGATCAGTACGCCATGCATGTGCGCACAGACACAAAGAACCTTCTTGTATATAAATTCTGTGACTACACGCCACGAAAACTCTTGCAAAAGATGTCAGACATCTTTCTGTCTTGTATTCGCAATCCCAGAAACTACAAGCCAGTACCTCTTCTCATCATTGCACCATGCTGCTTTAGGGGTAGTTAAAGAACAACGGTTGTACTTTGATTACCCCTAGCAGCTCGCAGCCTCACACTTTCAGATGTTAATGTTTCTCTCTCTCTCTCAGAGCAGACTGCAGCAACCGCTTGAACCACGGAGACCTTTGGCTGATGCTGACAGCACTCAGCACCGTGTGCAGATCTGAAAACGCCGCTTTGCCTGCAAATGCTGGCTGACGCAATGCCGATGGCTGCACTGCAGCTGCTTGAGCCCTCTCCGGTGCAGCCTGTACAATGTCGGCCCGCGCTCTCCGCTGCGCTAGCTCTCTGACAGCTTTCTGGGCCCTGCAGCGCTGCAGCGCTGACTGCACCTCGTTCGTCTTCTCTGTCTGCTCACTCAGCAGCTTCTGCAGATCCCGCGCTGTATCTGCAGATGCCTGAGCCCTCTCCTGCACATCCTGGAGACTGTTGGCTTGCTCTGTCAGCTGTGCTACCTCTCTGCCGGCTCCATGCAGTGCTGACTGCAGCGCATCAGTCTTCTCTGTCTGATCCTCCAGCTGCTTCTGCAGATTCTGCGCTGCAACTGCAGATGCTTGAGCCCTCTCCATCGCAGCCTGAAGACTGTTCACTCGCACTGTCTGCTGCGCTAGCTCTTTGCCGGCTTCCTGCGCATCTTGTATAAGGGCCTCTTGAAGGGCATTGACCTGTCTGCAATGGCCCTGAAATTTGGCCTTGTCTTGTGTCTCGCGCATGACTGTCCATGCAAAGGCCGGCCTCAATTTAAGGACCTCCCTTGGCATTGCGCTGTTTTCACCCTTTTGCGGGGGTCGTGCCGATGCTGCTTCGCACAGCTTGTCTAAGCCCTTAGAAATTTCCTAGGATGGTCCAAAGGCATCCTGTCGGCTAACTGCACTCCGGAAACAGAAGCAATGGCTGAGACAAATGAATTGGGTGCAAATTTCATGACATCCAGTAAAACAAAAATAACATAAACTCAAAGCAGCACGAGTAGAAACAAGTGCTTCCGTGCCTTCTAGCGCCCTGTCACAACTCAAGGCCACAGGCAAGTACATATAGCATGCAGAAGCTGAAAGCCTAGCACTTGCGTCGGAGGCAATAGCTTTTCTGAGCAGAAATAAGACTTGTGAGATGGTGCGCACCTTTTGTCCTGAGCTGATGCACATAAGGTGCCTGCTGGTGTGCGGCCATGGGGGACGATTCAGTCCCAAGACCCGGCTCCAAGCTCTTCTGCTGGGGCATGCTTTTGATGGACCGCTTGATCATTTTTGGAAAGGACAGCTCTCTTGGGCTGTGGGCCAGTACCCTTGCATATCTGTGCCGGTGCTTCTGTTGTGATCCACCTTTCTGCCGCGCCTAGGCCTGTGGGTGCTCTACCGACTGGGATTGGCGCCATGCAGAGTCCAGATAGTGCTGCGGCAGGAGTGACACGGGCGGTGCTGTTTCTGCATGCATGCGCGCCCGCATCAACCTTTCCCACCATGGCTGCATTTTAATCCAAGGCAGAATGCCGAGACACAGGTCAGAAGGCACACCTGGACTTGATGAGCAGCCGAAGGAAAGCGTCTTCTCTGTGCTTCTGACTGGCCGTGCCCAAAGGTGGATTCCATTAAATGGCCCCTGTTCAATACAGTGTTGCTTGAAATCATTCATTGTCTATCCTGGCCGGCATTTTGACGATTATGCAAAGCAAGGAGATGCAATCTCTGCTTACCTACTGGAGAGGAAATTTGTCAGAGGTGCAAGACAACAGAAGTTTTGTCATTGAGTGTGACAAGCAGGTCGGGCCTAATCTTGAGTGCCCGGATGAGAAGGACAGAGCCTACGTATACGTGTCAGGTATTTTTCAATCCAGACGACTTCTCTGCTCCTCAGGTTTCTCTTCCAAACATGACGATAGTGTAGCATATGGTTGCCAACCGACCTGCTCAATCGATATGTATTCTGTGAGTCACCCTGCGCTGCTGCACGTCTGGCTGTCGGCGAGACTTCCTCTTTTCCTTTGAGCTCTCTTGTCCCTTTCTATCGATCGGTAGTCATATCAAGGCAATTTACGCTGAGAAAAGCACTCAAGGTTTCTCGATGAGCACAAAATCTCTTTTCCAGCTCCGTGAAAGCACTCTGATGTAATGGTGTTCAGGGCAGTGTCCAAGAAAGATGACGTCAGCATGCTGCTGTCATCAAAGAGCTCACAAGGATGCAAGCACTAGATGGCTCACAAGAGCAGCATCATTACATTAATACCAATAATAGTGCAATCATGCACGCACACTTTTTATGTATGTACACAAATAGCAAAATCAACTGAACACGCCGTCAGTCACAAGTCCATCATCAGCGTTGAGATCAGCATTGAACCTGCGATACCATATGCAAGCAACTTAGCATGTTAGCACCGGGCCCTGGCAGTCGGTGATGTAAGCACACACATACTTGCAAGTCCAAAATATGACCACCATTGCATATGCTGCACTCGCTGGAGTTTTGCACTGCAGGCCACCAGGGGGCTGCAGTCCCAAGCTTTATAAGGAGCTCTTATTATCATTTTTCGACAGCACTTGGATATCTGCCAAATTTACTTGATTTGCTGCCCGTTATTGCAGCCATATGTGGTCTCGTGTGGCCTTATCAGTCCTCACTTGGAGAATGCACCGCCAATCTTCAGCAGCCGCTGCCTGTGGGCCGGTGACTTGTGCATCAGCTCAATGGCTGCCAGCACGATCTTGTCCTCTGACAGGGGCTGGGACTTTATTGAAGCTGCCTGAGCATCATTCTGTGCCATTTGCAGCGCAGCAGCCCTTGCCCTCTGCTCCTTCAGCTGCCGTTCCGCTTTCTGCAGCCTCCCCTCGGCTACCTGCACCTTCGCCTTCAGCTTCTCCCTCGCTGCAGCATGCTTCATGCCTGCATTCTCAAGGCCAGCAAGCCCGTCTCGGTAGCTTCCGGGCAGCTGCTGCAGATCCTGCATCTCCTCTGTAGATGCCTGCTTCCTTGTAGAACAATCTTTGGGAATCTCTGCTTGCTCATCGCCCGCCTGCGCATCTGCATGGTCCACTGCTGCTGCTGCTGCACTCTTCTTGGCGGCCCTTTCTGGAAGTTTCCTCTTGCGCTTCACCTGACCACACAGCATGCAAGACAGCTCAGAAGGGAATGCACCCTACAACTTCTTTGTACAGACAACTTCAAAATACAGGACCCAATATTAAATGCTCCGGCTGGCGGGGTGCGGTATAAATACTGAGCACCGTGCCCACGATTGATCAGATCTTGCTTGGATCTGGCAAGTCCAACAAGGGGTAGGTTTGTGGCAGCCTCAAACTGCAGCTTCAAGCGGTCTGCAGGACGTGCCTTGCCTTTCGGCAGGAAAAATGTGTGATAACACTAATGATATGAAATGCGCAGCCAAAGGCCAACTGACCTTGCTGAGAAGGCCTGGGTCTTGCAGAGGACTCCGGAGGAAATTTTGGCGTGTTTGCTGGCTTTTCCGCTGGTGGGGAGGCGGCACCAGCTTCAGGCACTCCTTGATCTGGATTCTGGTCAGATCTGCGCCTGCGCGCACACTGTGCTCCGTGGCCCACTCCTGCACAGACAAAATTATGCACTTGAGAGATTCTTCTTACGCCCAGAGTGTTCTGCATAGCTCCGTTCTTTCAGCCCATCATAAGCTACTGTGCTGATCAGAACCAGTAGAGGATGCAAGGCAGACAAGCACAAGCCAAGCACAAGACTCCGGCAATTTGGATGCATGCAAAGGTAAGAAGATATTGGGATACTTGCATGCAATGAGGAGGCTCACCTGGGGTGGAAGGTATGTGAAAGCGTGGTCTTTATTGCGGCTCACTACTGGTGTTGCGATAGCTTGCCAGCCGTCCACGGAGAAGTTGGGGGCACCTGCCAAAGTGCTGCAAATTTTCTTGAAGTTGAATTTGCTTGTACAGACCAAATGCAGAGCACATGGGCAGGCATGCAATGCTCAGAAGAAGGGCAGGACAAGACCCACCGTTTGCGTGCAGGTGGTTCTCGAGTCTGGTAAGGGCAGAGTCAAGGCCGCTTGCGATGTTTTGAACATTTGCCGCTTGCATTGGAATGTCTTGAGGCATTGCGTCAAGGCCTGCGTATGCCTCCGCTCCAATCGCATCTGCACACAAACATGCATGTCTCTGCTCTGATGCACCGGTGGTACCAACACTGTAGTGCTACAGGATGAGCCCATGACAAACAAGTAATTCTGTGGTACATATGCTGCAGAAGCAAAAAAATAACACACTGTCCAGCGCACCAGTCAGGGCCTTGGCCTTCCTTGCAAGAGGCACAGTGAAGGGTCCCTTTTAACCCTGCGCATCAGGCCCACAGAATAGTAGTTATAGAAAAGTAAGTTTATTTTGGGAGGAACAATTGGTGTATGGGAGACGCTGAAGCACTGTCGATCAAGACTGCTGGGAGTAATTTGATTTCTGCGCCCGGCACCTGTCTTGGTGGGTCTGTCATTGCTGCGCTCCGAAGTTGGTCGCCGATGATTTCTGCAATTGCTACCGTGTACAGGCTCCTTTAGATGAGGAAGCCCCGAAGAGGACTTGAGCTTGGCTTCGGTAGAAAGAAGACGGGCGCTAATGTTCTGAATGCAGGCTCTAGCTCGCATTCAGCCTCAGCTCTGAAACATTGCAGGTGCTTCTGTATTCCCATAAACCTGTCTGGAGTTGTCCTGTCGAACAGAATTGCTGGATATCCGTATCCACAATGAGCCTCTGCTGGGGTGATGAGGTTCGAGATGCATGAGAAGCTTGAGGCGTAACAGTCGATGTGTCCAAGAAAATCCCCATGGGGAAGAGAAGAGGCATGACAGAGCACAAACATGCTCACCAATGCCATCATGAATTCCATATGGATACCAATATTGCATTAATGCTCCACATACCGTATATATATGCTTACATCCTGCAAGGTTTCAAGGGTCACTGGCGCTCTCAGCGCTTCCGTTTCAGCATACTCACAAATAGATGCAGCAGCAGCAGCACACGCCATCCTAGGCACTGATCAAAACATTATCACCTTATCAGATAACCCACCAAATATTGAGGATAAGCCAAAATAGCAGCACTAGTGTCAGTCAAGATTCCATCATCAGCGTTCATGAACCTAGATCCAGACATGATGCTGTATAATGAAGTCAAGGCAATTTAGCATCGGGCCATGGCACTCAATGACATAAATACTCACAGGCTTGCGAGTCCAATTCTGGGCAGCATAAAACAGGCTGCAATCGGTTGATTGCGCCTCGCACTTTGTAGCCAGGCCAACAGAGGGGTGCAACGTCAAGCCCCATAAACTACAGTAAGTATATCTTTCCGGGGCAATCAATTGCCCGTCATTACAGCAGCATCATGTTTTTCTTGTGAGCCCTCAATTGGAGAATGCACCGCCGATCTCCATCAGACGCTGCCTCTGGGCCGGGGACTTGTGCATCAGCTCGATGGCTGCCAGCATTATCTTATCCTCTGACAGGGGCTGGAAGCTGGCTGAAGCTGCCTCAGCCTCATCCAACTTCATTTGCAGCACAGCAGCCTTTGCCCTCTCCTCTTCCAGCTGCCTCTCACCTTCCTGCAGCTGCCCCTCGCCTTCCTGCAGCTTCCTCTCAATTTTCTGCAGCTTCGTCTCGGTTTCCTGCAGCTTTGCTTTAAACTTGCGCTTTGCTTTTGCATCCTGCAGCCCTGCGTCCTCAAAGCCAGCAAACTTTTCTCGGTAGCTGCCGAGCAGCTGCTGCAGATCCTGCATCTCCTCTGAAGATTCCTGCTGGGCACTTGTGTCATCCTTCAGTTTGGGAACTGCTGCTTCAGCTGCCTCCACATCTGCATGTCTGTGTCTTGCTACCCTCTTCTTGGCAGCCCTTTCTGGAAGCTCCCTCCGGCGCTTCACCTGCAAAATAGCATGCGTTGCTGCCTTGTGGATCCTTGCCGCGCACTTTGTTATTATATACGCTTTTTTGCCAGCAGCCAAGGTGCATCTGTAGACAAGCTGCAAGTAAAAGCTGCCATAAATCTATCCTCTGATGGGCTGGATAGATATAAGCAAGACCCAGTCAATCGTGGGCACGGTGCTCAGCGTTTACACCGCCCGTCAGCTGGGTTCTGCACTGCCGATTCAAAATGAAATGTGCACTGATCTCTCTGCTGTGCAGGACCCAGCTGCAGAACTCAAATTCCAAGCCTGACCTCACCGACCTCGCCAAGTTGGCCTTGGTCCGCTGCAAAGTCTGAAGGCAGTCGGGCTCTGCTTTGAAGAGGAGGTATCAGCCCCAGGATGTCCTTGATCTGGACTCTGGTCAGGTCTGCGCCTTCGCGTACACTGTGTTCGGCGGCCCACTCCTGCACGGAAATGAAGTGGAAACGCTTGTGACCAATTCTAAGATTTCAAGCCGTCAATTTAGCACTTAACACGCCTGCTCAGCAGAGTTGGTCTATGAGGATTCACGCAACATTCATGTTCACCTGGGGTGGAATGTACGAGAAGTTTCTGCCTGATTTACGGCCTGATCTTGGTGTTGCGATCATTTGCCAGCCATCCAAAGAAAAGTTGGCAGCACCTGTGACATCAACATTGCTTGAACGCGATCGTGAACTTGAATACTTTTGCGAGGGTGTCAATTTGGCTGCACTACACCCACCATTTTCGTGGAGGTCTTTCTGGAGTCTGGCAAGGACTGCTTCAGACTCATGAGCTGCTCCACAGTAAACACTGCCAGGCTTGTGAATGCCTTCTGGCATTCCCTCAAGCTCGCCACTGCCCGCACCGGCCTCCTCTCCGATCATGTCTGCGCTTTGTAATAACGCGAGTTCTCATCTCAAACGCAAACAACTTCGGAGCAGCACGAGCCGCATACATCAAGAGTGTGTTGAGGTAATGTACTGCTGCATGACTGCAATGATCAAAGCTCTAGCGCACCGTTCAGGGCCTTGAACTGGCTTGTAAGTGGCAACGTGAAGGGTCCTTCAAGAACTTCTTAACCCTGCCCATCAGGCCCACATATTATTGAGAATTATTCTTGCCGTGAGGCGTTTGTGGTCATCAAAGCTTGCAGTGCCACTTTCAAGATAAAGAGACGCGTTGTCGAACACAAGCTCGGTGAACCTGGGAAGACACTGCTGCGCGGCGTAATTACAAGCACTTATAAGCAAGCACCTGTCTTATGGGATCTATTGACGTTGCGCTTCGTGCTCTATTGGCGAACGTTTTCAGCAGATCTGGGTTCTTCAGGCATCTAGGCCCGGGATTTCGAGAGGCATCTCGTAGCTGCTGGACGACAGAGGAGACTAAGGTTGCATATGCAATCGGATCCATCGCTCCATCTAGGCTACAGCTAGCGACCAATATCGACGCTAGTACTGGTGCAAGATCTCTATAGCTTCCAATATTCCCACTATTCTCTCTGCAAAGACTGCACGACGTGATGAGCTACGGCTTCTGCGTGTTCCTCGCAAGCTGAGGCGATGAGGTAAGATGCATGAGCAGGGTGAGGGGGATGGCATCAGTGATGTCGACTTGTCCAAGAAAAGAGTATGATTATGCAGGGCTGCATTATAGCACAGGGGAGTAACCACAGCTTAGGGCGATTGTAGGGGTGTGCCATGTTCTGCCTATTACTGTTTAATGGGTTGCTCATGATTATCATCCCAGAATCTCTGGCATTGTTCCCATCTTAAAGCCTTTTAAAAAGCTGCACTTCCCGTTCAACTTGAAGGCACAGATCTGTCTAGACAACGAGTGAAATGCACTGCAAATTTGGCCCCGCGAGCCCTCTCACACATACATGCCAGTAGCACAGTACACAAGTGCCTCCTATTATGTTCTGATAGGCATCCTTATGCAAGCATTGCAGCCCATGCCTGCTACAGAGACCTTTAGCGGAACTCAGGGCCTGTTTGCTGTTCAGCTGAATACTGCAGTAGAGATCACTTATAGACTGAAAATGTGATATGCGCGGAGCCTCCAGCGCTGTCCTGCACATCCATGCAGCTGCAGCTTTCAGAGCCCAGCGCAACCTCTGCCAGTGGCATATTTTACACAAATATGTCTGCATTACTCCAAGCAGGCAGATCCTTAATACGATGGATTAAATCAAGATACTAGAGAATGCAGACATCAAGACAGAGCGAGCGCCAAGGAAGGGAGGAAGGGCTGCCTTGCAGGTGTGACAGGATGTCATTCGCAGGGCATGTGGGTGAGAGGTTGCACCTTCATCCTGTGAGTCTTCCTCCAGCACTTCTTCGCAAGCCTCCAGTTTCCTGAGAGCCCTCTTCTGGAGAGCATGGCAGAATGCGCACACGAGGAACTCCTTCTCATCTGCTGGGAGAGCTGTTTCTTGCAGGCTACCACTCGAATCACCCAGCAACTCTGCAGGTGGCCAACTCCCAAGTTAGCAGCAGGCAGTGGTTACAACAGTGGATATTTCTGGGAAAATTCGGGGCATTTCCATGATGGAAATGCCATGAGAAGTGGGCAACGGTTGTGAGCAGGCGGTGCATTCTATTGACGACAGAACTTTCTCATCCTGATGACCTGACTGCACCGTTCTTTGAGCCAAGCTGCTTCGTTGGCACATTCCTCCCTCATCTGCTCAATCTGAATCTCTTCTGCAGCAGAGCCAATTGTCCGGGTTCATTGAAAATTTAAATTTCGAGAATTCTGTAGGAATGCATCAGACGAAATTGAAAGGTTGGCAATGGCCATTTCCATGGATGCAAGAAATATGGCAGGGATCCTAAGAAGCGAACGACGTTTCACCTGTATAAAGGCCATTCTGGACGTCGGGTGACCATGGAAGCGACGCTGAAAGCTCTTTGAAAAATGAAATTCATCAAATTTGCTCGATCTGACCCTGCCAGAGGTCCCTCGCGCTCGCCACACTCCAAAAGATGCAGGATCTTGCACAATGGATGGTTGCACCAGCAGGCTTGAGCTTCTGTGTTGCCGGCGAATCACCGGCTGGCCACGATGCTTTTGACTCTAATCGTCCGATGGATGCATCTAAGAAGGCGATCTGCTAGCAGTTCCCAAAACAGAGGTGCCTGTGATGCTCAGATTCCATTTTGAAAGATTCCGCCAGGAAGCTTCCGGATCCTGGGCAGCTACGTGGTCAGTTTCATCCAGGGAAGGTCATCTGAGGAACAATTCTGGCGATGCTTTCGAAAACTCTCATAGCTTCCTGCTGAAGGCCTCTTGAAAGTTCCGTTAGAGACTATCAGAGAGCTTCTGTATGTTTACATTAAAAATTGCGCATGCGTGGCGCCATTTCGCATGTGCACAAGAGGACTCCTTCGGAAGCAGGTACTGATCAGGGAGTTGGAGTATTCAATCAATTACAAGGTTCCTGGAGGGAAGCAAGATAACGTCGTAGTGGTCTGATTCCAATTTCATGTCCATGTCTTTCATTTCTGCCTTTTGTTTCATTCTGCCCACTTTTTCCTCCTTTCTGAAAAACTTCGCTGATTCATCAGATGTCCATGCGGGCGTCAAAAGTGATCGGCTGCACCTTGAGGGTCCTCAGGTTTACCAGCACCAGCGTGCCACTGCTGGAAAACTTGGGAATGCATACCACGCGAGTCTTCTGTCCCTCCGGCCCTGAATCCAACACCCGAAGGCTCAATCATGCTGACTCACCCCAAGTATCTCTGCTACTGAGAGCACCACAGATTCTCCTGAAAGCCAAGGCATCCAGTTCACCCTCCTGACAATCAGGCCCTGGCTTGAGGCAAGGGATGAGATGTGGAAAGAGGACGGTCCTTCAGAAAATTTGCTCGTGATTTGGACACTGATGGTCCCTTGCGCTGCCGATTAATACACATTAACTCTCACGCAAGCCCGATCTAAATAACCATCTTCCGATGTCAACATAAAAATAAGGAAGTAAAAAAAAACCTTGCCCGCTGCAATAGTGCAGTGCTTGTTGGACAAGGGTAGGGGTTGACTAATAACCGGGTGGAGTTGTGTTTTCAAGCAGCGAAGAATGCACGCACCTTCAACGAGGCGGGTGGCGAAGGCGGGCTGGTTGCCGGCAAAGAGCACGTGGGGCGCGGCGTCGATAACAAAGGGGTCGCGATCGGGGAAGGAATAGGCTGTTAGGGTGTCAGGGGCTGTGGGCACCAGATGGCCCCACTCCAGCAGGCGCTCCAATACAGGCAGCCGCTCAGTCTCTGTGGAGTAGCGGTCTATATCCTCCAGGTTCTGCCCGCTCGTGCCCAGGAATGTCACTCCGTCCACCTCAAACTCGTGCGGGTTCGTCACCCTACACCCCAGAAGCACCTTTATTCGCGCAGCCCCCCAGATCAGAGCGGTCCAGATTGGCTGTAAAAGTTCCCTCGAAAGAGAGGCCTGCACAAGCCCACTGCTCAGCTCTGCGGCTACCCAGACCAGATCCACCCAAACTGGCGGTGCAGGTGTATGCACAAGATTGAAGTATGAGAGGCAGGCGAGTGGTATTGCAACATCTGCGGGATCTTCAATCCGCAAGTTAGCTATGCACAACTGTTTCTACAGGACTTGATGGGAGCTGTTTGTCCAGACGTCTAAAGATGGCCGCTAAATTAAGAGATGGGTGTTTCAGTTGGGAGTGCACAGCAGAACTTGCCTGTGCAGGGTGGGGAAGGTGACGGCGCCCGGCAGCAGGCAGGGATGGAGCGCCTGTTGAGGCAGGGCATGGTTGGCAGGGTCCGTAGCCCCAGCCATCACATCCACATCCATGGCGCCTACCAGCTGTGTCAAGCACATGTCCATGTCCCTGCACAGTCACAATTCTCTCACCCCCCGCTTTTGCACACCCACGCATCTGCAGAGACGCCAAGGAAGAACTCTTCTATTAGGCTCAGATATTGTTCAGCTGGACAAATGAGCAGACACGCCTCAGGGGTGCGACCTTAGAGCAGCAAGCATGCCTGCTGACAGTCACCACCAGCCTGTTGTGCATGGCAAATGCAGCTTTGTGAATAGGTATAATCAGCTGTGTTCTCTCAGCTGGGATGAGACAAGCACAATGCCTGCTAATGCCTAAGCAAGACATTTCTCGTTCTTGTTATAATTGATATTCTTGCCACTCACTCCACACCCATACATCTGCAGAGCTGCCAAGGAGTGGCTCACTGGATGAGCTAATGTAGCGTTGACATGTATGCTGGGATGTGGGCTTACTTGATGGGGACAAGGGCGGCTGTCTGCTGGCGCTGCTTGGCCTGGGGAGCAGCCTGCACCAGGGCCTCCATGCTCTGCAGCAGGCCGCCTGCTATCACAGTCCGCACCACCTGCAACCACACAACTGGACCAGTTCGAAAGAAAACTTCCTCTGGAAAAATATGAACCCCTGGCATGGGCATGACGCACGAATTGCTGAGTATGCCACTGTGTTTTTTGCAGAGTGGAGACCACCCAGGGGCACGGATGGCACTCCAAACGAGAGCATCTCGGACGTCCTAGTGCGTGTGAGACAGGCAAGCCCTCCCTTGTCTCCTTCTGCTGGTCCTCTGCGTGACTGAGCCAGTGTTTGTCAAGCACATCGATGTAACATCAGATTTTTTCATGCCCTGCACCTGCCACAAGCCTGTTGCAGCTCCTAGACTACTGTGAAATTGAGAGTGACGGAGCAGAGCCTGCATGGGTCAGGGCCTGCTCTTCTCATTTGAAGGTGTCCCGGTCTATGGCGTGGAGAGGAGGTGTTGTTGTGCGCGGCGCAGGTGCTTTCAGTGATGGAGACAATTCCTTTGGCCAGCAAGCAACCCGGATGGGTGTCACTCATCCCATGCCTCTTGGTTGGCAACGCAGCAACGAGAAGCAAACGCCTCAATAGACGCCATGTTGGAAGGCAAGCAAAGCCACACCAGAATGAAGTCACTCGTCCAGGGCCCATCAAGCGCGTACAACATGCGTGAAGTACAAGGACTGTCGAAAGCAATCGTGTTCAAGCACTTCAGTAATAAAGATGAGCACACCTTTGCGACCTGCTCCTGCTCTGGAAGGCCACCCAGGAGGCCGGCGAGGTAGTCCACAAGGAGCGCCACGCGCGCAGGCTCCCCGGCCTCGCCCCCCACGCTCAGGCCGCTGACAAGCGCCACATACTTGTCGCAGGTCGCCTCGGGCAGCGGCTGCTGCGGCTGCGGCCCTGTGAACAGCATGTCCTGCGCCGCACACTACGCCTTGCGATCGCAGCTCTTCCTCCATTGCGCATGTATTCACATCGCGTACGTCGGCCATGCAGGGGTGCCGTTGGTGCAATCTGTAAACACAATTCTCCCACCGCAGCAACTTCAAGAGTCGCCAAGAAGGAGAAAGTTGTTCTACTGGCAAAGACGCAAACCTTGACTAGACAAGTTGTAACGCGGTTGCAGCAGTGTCGTCAACTGGTGCTTGGACTATAGTTTGGACCACATTGTCTCCTACGCTCATGCATCAAAGTCAGGGCCCCTGCAGGAGGGACAAGCTGCGCACCTTGACATGGAACTCGCCGTTAGCCGCTGAGACACCGCGCACGGCGGCAATCACGCCGGTGACGAGCGGGCCGGCATCGATGCCACGCAGCGCCATGCGTGCGCTCTCGTCCTCCAACACCAAGCTGTCATCATCGCTGACAAAGCCTGTATGCCCTGTCAGCGTCTCTATCCCCCGCTCCTGCACTTGATGAAAGGTGATTTGAGCTGTGAGGATTTCAGATTTACCACTCTAAACTTTAAAAATTTCACAGGAGACCTGCAGAGCATGACGGTGGCTGCACAGGTAGGGACCATATTTCACATGATTGAGGAGGTGTAGAACAAGAGGCACCTTGTTGTATTCGTTTAGGATTGAAGGCTTCAGCTTCATTTCCTTGTAGAGCGTCCCAAGGACAGCAACCTCTTGGTTCTCAGGCAAGTCCAGGATTTTGGTGACTGCAGAGCACATAAAGAAATTCATGATAAGATTGGGTGAAGGACTGTTCGCATGACTGTTCCACCTTTCAGGAAAGACACTGTGAAGACTACTCTCCGGACAGGTGCCCACCTGGAACTCCTGGCCACTGCTGTTCCACTCGTTGCTTCAGCCTGGGTGCCATTTTCAGCAAGCGGCAGTAGTACAGCTGGGCGTATTGATTGTCGTAAGTTCGCTTCTCAATCCTGAATCTCTCATCCTATGAACAAATGTCAAATCACAGGTATAATGGACTGACGTAGTTCTAGAAACATTGGCAGTTGGCAGTGTGACCAGCAGCGTCGTCCATCACTGAGGATCCACCTTGTTGATGTAAGTTGCAGTTGCTCGTTGCAATCGAACGCTTCCATCATCATCGCTTGTTCCCAACATCATGTCATCAAGGGCTACAGTTTGCCTGCACATAAGAAAAGGCTTTTCACTGCTTGCTCCTTTCAGTGCTTAATCCCATTCGTGATGACGCAGTGAAGCAATTGATTGTCCAAGAAGGTTAATGATAATTGTTAATAATAATTATAAGTTGCATACCTCAAGGGCCCTTCCAAGTCCATCGCTGTCGTCATGTGATAAATTACCTACCTTTCTTAGCGAGACAGGATGCGAGTACTCCCTAAGATGCAATTTTCTATGTTGCTGAAGGACCTTTTCTTTCTGAATGTTCCAGTTACCCTCATCTCGTTGACATCAAGGTGGTGATCCTAATTCATAACTTAAGGCTTTAGCCCTTCCTAGAACTTCCCCACAGAAGAAGAAACGGTTACGGTCCTTCTCATCAAGACAAAGCAAATGAGCTTACGTATCGATACAGGCCAGGACTTGTCCAATGGACAATGTCCATTCATTCGCGAGTTTGTACCTGCAGCAGGGTGTTTGGTGTATTGGAGGCGAAGCACAGCACGGCATGCGTTCCAAATTGCAATGCAAACGGAGCCGTTCTTTCTCGTAGACACATTGGGGCAGCATTAAATGATGGCATGCTGTAACGGACAAGACGCGCTGGACCCAGCCGATATTTCCGGAACCTTTGCCACTCTTTGAGTGATTGACATCCTTTCGGAAAATGTTTTACTCGACACAGATTCTGGCCAAGAAGGGGCCTTTGGGAACCATTTGGATTGCTTCCCATCTTGACCGGAGATTGAAGCGCAATCAGGTCTTCGAAACAAACATCGCGGTGACAGTAGGTACGTAACAACAACCAAGTTGAGGATGTTACGACTGTTGGAGTCATTTCTGATACATTGAGATTCAACAGAAGACTCGATGAATATGTCATAATAATGTTGGGGAACACTTTTCTTGAATATTGGAATGCCCTTATGCCTTATATATTGGTTAACCGCAGACTCCATCATCAATCCTGAGGCCCCTTTAGCACTGCGCCTGTCGGGACAGCTACTTCTTGGTGTGGTCAAAGTGCACCAGAAGAAGGTTGGCTACCTTTTCCAGGACTGCAATGATGCCCTCGTCAAGATCAAACTGGTAAGCTCTCACAGTTGCTGCTACCTTGCAACTGACAAAGTGAAGTCTGTTCACTTCAATACCATGTACTGGAAAGCAAGATCCAGTGGTCTGCCCTTATTGTCACAATCTAACCCTTTATTTGGTATTGTGCAGGCATTCAAGCCTGGTGATGTAGACTTGCCGAATGACGGCATTGTGGCTCCTCACAATGCCATCACGCTGCCAGACAACTACAATGACATTGATTTTCTGGGAGATTCCTTCAACGATGAGTAAGTTCTGGCACTGCACATGGCACTTGCAGCAAAGCATGCATGCTGTTACTGCTCCATATCTCTTCAATATGCTGCCAGAAGCGGCTGATGCCCCCTGTGTGCTTGCAGGTCATACTCTATCGATTCGGATCGTTCCTCATCATTTACGCTGGGCAAGCGTGAATCCTTTCTCCTTGCGGACGACATCTCCATGCTGTTGGGTTCACAGACATCCCTAGATGGAGGTATTGGCCTGGCCTCTAACACTCCATCTTGATAAAGCTGCTCAAGTCCTACTTATTACTGTACTGGAAATATGGATTCCAATTGTGACTTCACTTATTTTGTCTGGTGCAGAGGAACGCTTCGAGGTGTCTGGAGATGAGATGGAGCGCCACATGTCCCTCTCCCTGGACGAGCCAGAGTTGTTGCGGAGAGAGATGCCTGCCGCGGATGCAGCGGGCTTTGCTGGGGACGAGACCCCTGGCAGCTATGATGCGAATGCTGACGAGCGCATGGAGCCACCCCCTGACGGCATGTTTGACAACATGGCAACCATGCCGGACTTTGATGCAGCCCCGCCTTCCAGAGAGGTATGCTGAAACCCAGTCCTCCAGTTTATCATGCTATGATCACGCAGCGCACTCCTCTGTGCGGCCCACGATGAATAATCACACTAGTGTTGTCTGCATGCAGGACTTCAACGACCAGCCTCCTACTCCTGAACACATGAACGATGGTCTGGCAGAGCTGGACATGCTACCAGTGCCCGAGAATGACTTCATGTGAGCCCTCCCACCCTTGCTCTTGGCTCCTCTTTCATTTTCTTCCTTAACTATACCGCCTGGTCAGTAAAATTTTTCCCTAAGTAGAGCCGCTGCTGTGCTGCAGCCCTGACCTGGGAGGTGCTGCGGAGACTCCGGCCCCTGCGCCACAGCGGGCGGCAGGCGGCGGCCAGAGGGAGAAGAAGCGGAGGGCGCAGCTGGACATCAACGCCTCTGCACAGCCGGCTACCCAGCTGGACGGGCCGGCTATTCGCGCGCTGCTGGTCAACCGCGCTCCGCTGCTGCGGCCGCGGCGCGCCCTGGCGGAGCAGCCTCTTCCCATCGCTCACGACACCTTCCATGTGGTAGGCTCCACAGTGCGCTCTCTATGAACTGCGAGGCTTAGGCCAATAGCTTGCACTCTATAAGCGCAATCAATGCGAACAAGGAAGTGTGTTGCTTTACTGGTGTGAAGCGCTGATGGTAGACATTATAAGGCTGTCTGGCTGATCCAAGAGTGATTGTTCTTGCAGGCTCAGTACAATGAGGAGGGTGCGGAGAATGCCCTGCTGCGGCCAGCGCTGTCCATGGCCATGGCTCGCCCGCTGTACGAGGTGTACTCGCGCCGTTTTGCCACCGGCGCGACCGAGGCCGGCGTTGGCCGTGCGCGGCGGCGGAGGCGCGCTGGCGTGCAGGAAGATGTAGAGGAAGCTGCCCCGGCCCAGGAAGCTGCCGCGCCGGAGGAAGCTGCCGACGCGCCGCCTCAGAGCCCAATGGGAGATGCAGCGCCTGCTGACTTTGATCAGCCGCCAATGGGTATGCCGCAGCTGCCACTTGCATTCCAGGAAACGTGCATTTGCGAAGGGAATCACCTGACTTTTTCTGCAACATGATCGCCATGTGGGCGGGTATAAGGCTGCAGGCATGGTAACGCACAACTAAACTCTGTTGTGCCCATCAGATGAGGAGCCAATGCACTTTGAGGAGGGAGGGGGATACGATGCAGCAATTGACGCAGATGTCATGCCAGAGCATGATGACGCTCTGCAGCAGGCCGCCTCTCCATCCCGCGCTTCTCGCAGGTGCGCTTCAACTTTTCTCACGCCCACTTATTGATGCTTTTTTTTTTTATTCCTACACACTGTAATGGAGCGGTTCTCATACGAATTGTTGGCTGCCTTCATTCCCAGCAGAGATGTGAATTGCTACATGGACATGAAACAACCGTTCTCAAAGACTTAAGAAAATGGGGGTTCTATATTTTGCCAGGTTGACCATGGATGGAGACCAGGGCTTCGGCAACTCTCCCAGCACAATTGGGAAGGCCAGCCTGGACAGCCTGGACACCCTTGGCGACTTGGAAGGGGGCGAGGATGAGCCCGATATTGACAAGACGTCCTTCACCGCCCGCACCCAGCATGTGGCTGCTCGCCTGAAGGTGCGCACCCTCTTCAAGCTGCAGCCCTGAACACTCCATTTTTTGCAGCTTCAACGTCCTGCTACAAGGCGGTCTGACATTATGTCAGGCATCAATGATCACCTGCTATGGCATTGCTGGCAACACAGCCGAGTCTGGGTGCAGATCAGGACCACATGAACCTGTGGTGAGTGTATCTTCACTGTGCCCAGGCGGAGCTGTCGGGAGCGGCAGGGAAGAAGAAGCGGCGGCTGGCGAGCGGCGCGGCGGCGGCCACTGGGGGCCAGGTCATGCTGGATGATCTGGTGGACGGGCACAGCCGCCTGGACGCCTGCCGCTGGTTCTTTGAGCTGCTTGTGCTCAAGACTCGCAACTATGTTGACCTGGAGCAGCCCGCGCCCTACGGCAACATCAGCATTACGGCCCGCCCCAAACTGCTCGCCTCCTGATGAGGCTCCTTTCAAGGCTGCCCTGTTGGCTGGTACATGCCTGTAGGCAGCAAGTTTGTGCAACTCTGGGGGTTGCGCGAGTTAGGTCAGCTGCAAGTGGCGCTGCCAACGCACAGCTTGGTGCCTGACTCAAGAGCTGCCCTGCTGCAGAAGCATCTGGATGTGTATATAAATGGGCGATGTCCTGCTACTCCACGACTGTCAGCACAGCGTGCATGGCCTGCTCATTACCGTTCAAAGCAACTCGAGGATCCATTTAAGCTTGTGGCCTCTGTTGCTGAGTTGCAAGGCAATAAATGAATTTTGCTTGTGACCTAATATTTAAAACAGACGCCCTTCATTGGCTGCCTCAGCCTGAGTTGCCGTTGCATAATTGTACAAAACTCTGCAAGCTGCCCTGTTGTGAGGTTGATTTGGAGCTCTCAGAGGCTTCAAATTGCTGACATTGTGAAATTTGTTGTTGACTAAGTCACTCGGTGTCCGTGTACTGCTCATGAGCTTAATCGGATACTATAGTATTCCATGCACTGCAGGACTTGCAAGCAATGATTGCTTGATGCTGTACATGTACCCCTCGTATGTAAGCATTTCCTTTTGGCACTGCACTGCAATACTTGGGACCTGTGTATGCCCCATGGCCTCTGGGCTCTGGGTTCGCCACTCATAAAGATTATCATTATTGCAGCATCTGCAGCATGCACACAGCTTCCACAGCTTCCACCAGCATGAGCGTTTGTGGGAGGGTCGACCCCTATTCTTGCGAACCTCAGGGTCGATAACCCTAGAATCGTATCATCATCTTATCCCAGCTGAGGTGCTGCTCTTGTTGTCTTTCAATCGGTCTCTGCACCACATTAGTGTTCTGCACCTCCTGTCAAGATGGCGAACGCCCTGCGCAGCGAGTTTCTGGGTGCTACCCTGAAGCGCACGGAGATCAGCCAGACCAGGGGCGCAGAGAGGGTGCAGGTTCAGGCCTTGTTCAACAAGAAGACCGCGAAGAAGGTCGAGAAGAAGGTCGCCAAGGTTCAAAAGACTGCCAGCAAGACCGCGAGCAAGGCTACCAAGCAGGTGAAGAAGGCAGCCAGTGGCAAGCGCACCAAGGGATGGTTCGGCGAGGCAGGAGGTGCCCAGGGCCTCGACAAGTGGTACGGTGAGTTGTCTCACGATCCGTCAAGCACCTCTCTGCAGTACTTTCATTGATAAAATGGTGAATTACATCACTCGTCCGGCGTGCAGGCCCTTCACGCGCCCTGTTCCTCCCGGGCGGCCTTCTCGACCCATCTGATGTGCCCACCTACCTGAACGGTACCCTGGCTGGAGAGTGAGTCCCCTCCGCCTGATCCCTAATCATGCATAGTACTGGCTCATAGAGCTAGATGTCTTAGAGCTGAGCTTCTGAGATCAGTGTATTCTCCAGATCGATGTGGTGGCATGGGATGCTTTCTGCAGCGACTTTATTGGTTTTGGATAATCTTGCATTATAACTTGGCTTTAGACCCCTGCATTCCTGCATCCATTTGGCTGTAGGATATAAATCACCCACTGACAGCTCATGCTGGTGCAGCTACGGCTATGACCCTCTGGGTCTGGGCAAGGACACCGCCACCGTGGAGAAGTACCGCGCATACGAGCTCATCCACGCCAGGTGGGCTATGCTGGCCGCTGCCGGCATCATCATCCCCGAGGGCCTCCAGGTGCGCTAGCCTGCCATCCCCTACAGATCCTCCTTTGTTTGCACCTCCTGCGCCTCCAACTGCGCTCCACTGCATGTCCCTGAGATGTAAACAGTGCATTTGGTACTCCCTGCAGCATGCAACATCACACACTGCACGCGGAGATCCGCATGAGGTCAAGCATGCAGTGCATGCACCCCCAAACGGTGTTTGACACTTGGCGCTCGAATGGTGTTTTGCTCGAAGTGTGTGAGGCATGCGCTTGTGTGCCATCTGTGCTGGTGGTGATCGAAATGGTGTGAGGCATGCGGCTGACTGCTCCATTCCCTATTGCTGCAGGCCAACGGCGCAGCGATCAAGGGCGGGACCTGGTTCGAGACGGGCGCGGAGATGCTGAACGGCGGCACACTCAACTATTTTGCGGTCCCCTGGGGCATCATCAACAACCCCCTGCCCCTTTTCCTGGTGGTGGTCATTGAGGTGGCACTGCTGGGAGCTGTGGAGCGCTACAGGCAGTCCGGCGAGGGCCCCCCGGGCTACTCCCCCGGCGTCGGCAAGTTCGACTCTTCCATATTCAGCGGCCTCGACAACCTCTACCCCGGTGCGTGCACCATCCGTCCTCCCTCTTGCAGAGCACATTGTTAATATGGCTGCGACAATTCTATAGCAGCCCGATATCGTATCGCTTCTATCAACAGCTTCTCAGCTTGATCATTGAAGACATTGTTGGCTCAAGTGTCTCAGCAAGTAGTGGCCTTAGCGTTGAATCGGGCACAATGTATGCCAACACATCTCAGAAGGTTTCTTCATAGAGACCAGCAGCTATTTAGATAAATCAGCGAATACTTGCACGGGCGAAGCTCATGAATTTGACCATTCGGCTCCATGGCCCGGGCATGCTGTCCTCATAATCAGCCTTGCAGTAGCGTTCAAACGATTGCGTAAAGTTCAACCTGAAAAGTGCATATGAAATATCCTCGTTGCCCACCTGAAGGCTCATGCTTGGAGGCACTGAGGTCTTCTCTGCTGTATGCTGGCAGTCACCTGCATGTGCTCAGTCCTTTATGTCCGTCCTGTGCTGGGGGGCTTTCTGATTTGTGTTACTGGAGTGCAGGCGGTCCCTTCGACCCCCTGGGTCTGGCTGACGACCCAGAGACCTTCGCTGAGCTCAAGGTCAAGGAGATCAAGAACGGCCGCCTCGCCCTCATCTCAGTCCTGGTACCATTCTCCTCTCCCTTCCAGGAATCCAGGAAGCACTTCACTTGTTCCACCCTGTGAATAATCACATCCAATCATGCGGTGGAAGCCTGCACCCCGGCTTTCCTGCAGCCCTGCAGCCTGTTGCTAGAAAGAAAAGGCCAAAGTTTCACTCCATGTCATGCTAAAGGGAAGCCGAGTGAAAGAATACGGGGCATGTTGGATCTGTGCAAGGCGCTAATGAGGGGAACACTGTTTGCGCAGGGCTTCGCCGTGCAGAGCTACGTGACGGGCGAGGGCCCATACGCCAACTGGAGCAAGCACGTGGCCGACCCCTTCGGCTACAACCTGCTCACCATCATCGGCGCAGAGGACCGCGTGCCCACCCTCTAGATCTACCCACTGTAACGTCTCCAGGACATGCCAGCCGTCTCTGCGCACATCTATGTGTGGCGCAGTGCTGCTGATCACGCCTGAGACTGCATCGCTGGTCAGGAGCTGCCCTCTCCCTCTTTGGAAGTGCAAGCGGGCCAGCGGCAACAGGTCCTTGCAGAGACTTATATTCTGGGAGGGCTGTTTTGGTTGCTGCAACACTGAGTGATAAAGGGTTGAAAATTTGGACCGCCATTGACTGATGCAATCTGGTGTTGAACAGCACTGAACAGGGTCAATGTTGAGAAGACTAAAGTGAACGTCTGGCTCTGGGGCATTCTGCCTGTCTGGATCTGAGTGGGGTGCACATGTTGGTGCCGCTTTCTAGGAAGCTCGGCTTGTTGTGCAATTGGCCTATTGACAGGCACTTCGAGCCACGAGTTGTAATAGGCTGCATGCGAAGAAGTATTGTTGCGCTGAACCTGTCCTACATGTCTGCACTCTCTGGCCACAAAGGAGTCCCAAGTGGTTGACTTGCACTCGAAAAAGAATTAATTGTACGCATGCGCATGCGTACAGACTGCATGCAGTCTGGCATTTCTACTGCGCAGTGACTGCCGTGACCACGATTCCACAGCAGAGTGCTGAAAGACTGCATTGTGCCAATCTGTTCAGCATGAACATCGTCAATTGCTTCCTTAATCCCAAAAGCAGAATGCTCTTGAAGTGTCATCATTGATGTCACCGTTGAGGTTTTGTTGTGAGGCGTTGCCTCCCGCTGCTTTGCTTTGAAATCTGCATGAAGTTGTTGAAGACAACCTGTCGTGCCCGTCAGCTGCGCTGAAGACTCTGCTGAGAGTGTTCTACTGTCTTGCTGGCATCGAAGTACGGTGACGGATCCGCCATCGCGACCGTTGCTTATTACCTGAAGCATCATTAAAAGCTGTCCAGGGCTGTCCTTGCGTGGTGAAGAAAGACAATCAAATCGGTACACTTATGGTGCCTGCAAAGCATCTCTCGGTTGAGGTGGTTTGATGGCTGCTGAAGAAGGGGATCCTGTAGCTTCAGAAGCGGAAGGAATTGATGCTGTCAGGTACATCACTATCTGCCAACCTGACATGCATATGCTTTCCTGCTCTACCTCTGATTCCTCACTCAGGATGTTCTTTTTTCACTCTCGAAGAAAGAGCACCAAGGCAGCAGGAAAAGGGGTCCTTTGCAGAACCGTCGAGCTGACGTCAAGACGAGAATCTGTAGACTTTTAGCCTCAAACGTCCAGAAAGCGTAGATTGCATTTTTTTATGCGCCTGACTGCATGTGTGCCACTGCACAAACGCAAGCTCTGCGAATTTTACGACGACCTTGTTTCTTGTAGGCCTGTCTCCAACACGGATGCAGCAGAGTTGGCTACGCCTGCAGAACCAGACGATGAGCAGATGGTGACGGCCACAGACATCCCTACTGCAGGACAAGTTCCGATTCCAGAAGTTGAAAAGGTGGACATCTCTCCCCTGGTTGCTTCTTGTCAATCCTCTGTATCAAGGATGTCACCCAACGTACAGGACGATCGGATAATCTTGGAAGCACCGGTAAAGTCACATGAGGCTGTCAATACTCCTCTTATCACATTATGCTGTTGAATAGGTGGACGCAGCAGCAGAGGCAGCTCAACAGTCAAAGAAGGAAGGTGCTGAGCAGCACACCAGTGACCATGAGAAAGCAGCTCAGGTCGATCAAGAGGGTGACACGGCAGATGCACCAGAGCAGGCTGGAGCTGGACATGCAGACCAGCCTCTGGAAGTGGCCATTGGTGGTGCAGACTTCATCAAAGCTGCGGACTCTCAGCGGGTTGTATGGGCGCGAGTGAAAGGCTTCCCTCACTGGCCGGTGAGAAACTTGTCCAGACTGTATGCGACAGACACTGCACAACCTACTTAGCAGCAATGGAAACGCACAGTAACTCTGTGTTCAGTTGAAAGGGACAGTGATATTGGTCAATATCTGAGGAAAGCCCGCACTGCCACAGGCCCAGATCATGACAGAAAAGGAGGCGGCTGTGAGGATGGAGCATGTCTTTCGGCCGAGCCCCCTTTCCCTGCCGGTCATGTTCTTTGGCACCCTCGAGATAGCTTGGATGGCACCCGCTGAGGTGGTGTCCTGGGCAGAGGGTGTCGAGGCCAAATTCCTGAAGAAGAACAAGGCTCGCAGGAAGTTTCTCAAATCTGTGGAAGAGGTTTGTTCCGTCCTGAACACATCCTCTCCTGTTGGTCCATTGAGTGCATTCCGATTTGTTGGTTTGCAAGCCAAAGTTATGACCTCCTCTGTGTGTTTTTTCGTCGCCTTGTCAGCTAGGGGTTTTCTTATTACTGCTTGAAGATGACTTTGTCATTGACAGCACTGCGTCGGCAGAGAAGTGATCCTCCTTATCTTGCTCTTGCAGGTGCACTTGTTCCTGGCTCCTGGACCGCAGCGGCGCAAGGCACCAGAGGGCTGGTGGAAGAAAGCCATTAATCCCCCCAAGCCCAAACCAAAAGAGACGGTCCTCGAGATAGGTGCAGCTGCCAACCACACACAGGCGGCAAAGGCAGGCGCCACCAAGGGCGCAAAGGGGGCCAGCAAGTGCGTGCCAGCAGTGCCTCCATGAAGACTTCCACCTCCTTCTTTTCGTAACCTGTGCCGGGAACCTGCGGTGTTCCAATGTTAATATCCAGCAAGCCACTCTGTCATGAAACTTCTGTCCATTGCAGGGCTGGGAATGGCCTGGGAGTGCACACCAACAGCAAAGTGGTCAAGCGCGTCCAGCGGCCGGTGAAGAGGATTGATGGAGCTGACGAGGACGATCTCAAGGAGCTGCTGGGAGATGAGGGCGAGGCAGACCTGGCAGCTGCCCCCAAGCGGAAGCCCTCGGCAGGCAGGCGGCCGGACTTCTCAGCGCCCAAGCCGCCGCACTATGAAGCGGTTGGACACCTTTCTTTATTGCCCTCACCCATTCCTCAATTACGTAATATGAAAACACAAGCTCAGACTAGCCCTGCAATATGACCCTGGCTTATCTGTGTTTCTGTATGTTTCATGCCATGTAATAGCACTTGAGCGCATCTGGATTCCAGGCTCCAGAGAAAGGAGTTTTGGTTCGGCCAGGCAGGGCTGTATCTGAGTTGATAAGTCCTGCCGCAGGTACGGCGCAATCTGTGGACGTCCCGGTCGCGGCCGAAGCGGCTGCCAAAGGACGACATCCCGGTGTGCGGTTGCACGCCGCCGCCGCCGCCACCGGCAGCAGCCGCCCCGCAGCTTCCGCCCAGCTCCTCAGCCGCTCCCCCCGCTGCATTGCCTCCCCAGCGTCAGCCCGGCGACGCAGCCCCCGCGCCTGCTGATGCCGGCGTGCCCGGCAGCACACCGCCAGCAGAGCTCGCAATGGCGCCGCATGGAGACGCAGATGAGCATGCGGATGCGCCCGCCTCTGGGGACGCGGATGCACCCATGACTTTCCGAGCGCTGCAGCCGTTGGCCAACGGCGTTGCAGCGCTGGCCGGGGCTGAGGAGGCGCTTGCCGCAGAGGCGCATGCGCCGATAGCGGTGCCGAGGCCGTCAGCCATGCTCGTGCCGCCGGCAGCCGTGGCGAACGCAGCCAAGGTGGCCATGCCCGAGCGCACTGGGTGTGGGGAGAACTGCCTGAACAGGCTCTCCTACATCCACTGCGATCCCAAGCAGTGCCCCTGCGGCGATTACTGCAGCAACAGGTCTGTCATACTTTCCCTGTCACAATCATACTCTGCTGGGGGTTCTGTTGACCGGATTGACAGTGAGATGCTGGGCAGCCAAGGCTGAGCGCATCTGTCTTGTGCAGGCCGTTCCATCTGCTGCCCCAGCCCAAGACGGAGCTGTTCCTGACAGAGGACCGGGGCTGGGGTGTCAAGGCGACAGAGCACATACCCAGGGGTACCTTCATCGTAGAGTATGCAGGTGACCACTGCCTGACCAGCTAGCTTTCACACTGAACACGTGCATGCATGCAAGGGTGTCATGGGGCATACTGTAGTTTCCAACGAGTATGTGCAACTGCAGCTTGTCTGCAGGACGCACCTGGCCTCTTGGCAATGAAAGCGTAATGTACTACCACTACTACTACTACTACTACTACTACTACTACTACTACTACTACTACTACTACTA
>JADEYI010000731.1_pt1 | contig 37333 bp, 37 predicted proteins | sample 8542331 | NCBI WGS metagenome assembly JADEYI01 (sample SAMN16510988, study PRJNA670497) | mine drainage metagenome | isolation source: biofilm near Copperflume 1 | place: Germany: Marsberg coppermine Kilianstollen | collected 2018-02 | reverse complement strand
GTGGACGAGCTGCGCCAGGTCTGGGAAAAACCGCTGCGGAAGGTGCTGCCGTGAAGCGCGAAGTGCCGATAGAGGATAAAGGCCAAAGGATTGAGGCCGACGACCCCTTCATCCTTCATCCTTCATCCTTCATCGAATCAGACAAGCCCCACGAGGAATGTGGCATCATCTCGGTCTGGAGTCCTGAGCCCGCCGATGTCGCGGGGATGCTGCACTTGGGGCTTTTCGCCCTCCAGCACCGGGGCCAGGAAGCTGCCGGGATGTGCGTCAGCGACGGGCTCGAGGTGAGGGTGGAGAAAGACCTGGGGCTGGTCAGCCAGGTTTTCGATGAGGCCCGATTGGATATGCTGCGGCTGCCCGGCGCGAAACTTGGCATCGGGCACACCCGCTACTCGACCACCGGCTCCAACCTGCGCTTCAACGCCCAGCCGCTCACCGTACGCAGTTCCAAGGGCATTCTGGCCATCGCCCACAACGGCAATTTCGTCAACGCCAAGGAGATTCGCCAGAACTTGCTCGAGCACGGCGCAGTGTTCCAGACCACCAACGATACCGAAGTCATGATTAACCTCATCGCGCGGTACTCCAAGCTCTCCCTCGTGGAGGCCACCGCGCGGGCCATGCGCGAGCTGGAGGGCGGCTTTAGCGTGGTGCTGATGGATCGGCACACTGTCCTGGCGCTGCGCGACGGCAACGGGGTGCGTCCCCTTGTCATCGGCAAGCTACCCAACGGGGGCTGGGTCTTCGCCTCCGAGCCGCCTGCCCTGACCCTGATCGGCGCGGATTTTGTACGGGACGTGCGACCTGGGGAGTTGGTGTGGGTAGAGCCGAACCCTCACCCCCAATCCCTCTCCCTAAGGGAGAGGGGAGCCGAAGGCGGGGTGAGGGGCAAGCTGTGCTCGATGCAGGTACTCGAGCCCCACCCCACCCCCTGCGCCTTCGAGTGGATTTATTTTGCACGAGGCGACTCCGTACTGGACAGCATCGGCATCCACGAGAGCCGGGTGCGCATGGGAGAAGTCTTGGCACAAGAATCCCCCGCCCAGGCCGACGTGGTGATTCCTGTCCCGGACTCGGGAATGGGTGCTGCCATCGGGTTTAGCCGGGCCTCCGGCATTACCTTCGACTACGGTCTGTACAAGAATCCCTACGCCGGACGCACTTTTATCCAACCCACCAAAGAGCTGCGCGACCTCAAGGTCAAGCTCAAGCTGGCGGCCACGCCCGCGGTGAAGGGGAAACGGGTGGTGATGGTAGACGACTCCATCGTGCGCGGCACCACCTCTGGGCGCATCGTGCAGCTTTTGCGCGACGCGGGCGCGACCCAAGTCCACGTGCGGATTTCCGCCCCGCCCATCAAGCACCCCTGCTACTACGGCATTGACACCGCCGCCCGCAAGGAACTCATCGCCAGCACCCACAGTGTCGAGGAAATCCGCCACTTTATCGGAGCCGACTCGCTGGCCTTTTTGAGCGAGGCTGGAGTACGCCAAGCCATCGGCGGGCCGGTGTGCCTGGCTTGTTTCAATGGGCAGTACCCAGCGGGCCAGCCCGACGAGGAAACCCAGAAAGAAGCGCTCGAGCAGGCTTAGTTGGGGAAGTCGCGTCGCTGACGGGCAGCCTCGAGTTCGTCCAGCAGCAGATATAGCGGCATCTGGAAATGAAGATGCCCAAGTCCCATCCCGTAGTGCTCCTGGCAGGCTTCACTCAGCTCGAGCTCGGTGCGCACACCCTCGAAGTCCACCAGGGTTGTCCCATCGGTGACGAGCGTCCAGGGCAGCCGTAGCACTTCGTTCACGAACTCCTCGACCAGCGCCGCGCGGCGCTCGGTCTCGTTGCTGGGGGCGAACTCTAAGGGTCTTTCAGACATAGGGCATCCCGACTATCGTTTGCTGTCGGACAGCGCCGCGTAGGTTCCCAGGCCAATCAGCATCAGCCCGGTGAGGACTTTTTGGTTGCTGCGAAAGCGCTGACTGCTTTTCAGTCGCCTTCCAATCGGCCCGGCTAGTATCGCCACGACGACATCGGCGGAGGTATTGAGAAACACCGACACCACCCCGAAAATCACGAACTGCCAAAACACGTGCCCGAGCTGCGGGTGGACGAACTGGGGGATGAAAGCCAGGAAAAACAAGGCCGTCTTGGGGTTGAGGGCCTCGGTGAGAATGCCCTGGAGCAGGGCTTGGCTTTTCTGGGGTCGATTTTCGTCGGCAACGTGGGCCTCATCGCGGCTGAGCAGCGTCCGTAGGCCCAGATAAATCAGGTAGGCCGCCCCTGCATACTTGACCACGCTGAAAGCCACCACCGAGGTCATCAGCAGGGCCGAGATTCCTATGCCCGCAGCCAAAACGTGGAACAAGCCACCCACTGCCGTCCCCACCGAGGCTTTCAAGCCCTCGTTGCGCCCACCCCTGAGGCTGATTGCCATCACGTAGAGCATACCGGGGCCCGGAGCCGCCGCGAGCGCGAGAGCTGCTATCAGAAATACGCCGAAGGCAACCGGGTCAACCACAGCCGGATTATACGCTGAGCTATCCTTCCAGCCGCAATATCCCGCGCTCGAGAGCTACCGTCACCGCCGCCGTACGGTCATCCACGCCCAGCTTACCGAAGGTGTGTAGCAGATGGGTTTTCACCGTGGCCTCGCTGATTTTGAGGGCACGAGCTACTTCTTTATTCGAGTAACCTTTGGCAACCAGAGAGAGCACCTCGAGCTCCCTTGTAGACAAGTGCTCCTCAGCCGGGCCGCGCATCCGCCCCAGCAGCCGGGCTGCAATGGGTGGCGAGAGCACCGCTTCGCCCTCAGCACATAGCCGCACCGCCCGGAACAATTCCTCTCGAGGCACGTCCTTGAGCAGGTAGCCAGTAGCTCCAGCTTCTACCGCTCGCACGATTTCCGAGTCGCTGTCGTAGGTAGTCAGCACCAATATCTGGGTTTTGGGATAGTTGCTGCGAATCTGCCGGATGGCGTTCACCCCGTCCATCTGGGGCATTCGCAAGTCCATCAAAACCACCTGGGGCCGCAGATTTTCCACGTAGGCCGTAGCCTCGAGGCCGTTACCTGCTTCACCCACCACTTCAAAATCGGGCTGCGAGTTGAGCAGGCCCGCCAGCCCGGCCCGCACTACTGGATGGTCGTCTACCACGAGAATTCGGATGGGGTTCATAGTTGAGGGTTGGGGGGGCCAGGTTCCAAGAGAAAGCAGCGAACCAAACCTCAGGTCACTGCTTTGGTAGTCACCGCCGGAGGGTCGAGGGGCAGGCTCACGGCCAGAATGGTGCCCAGCCCCCGTTCGCTCTCGAGGGTAAACATCCCACCCAGCCGCTCCACCCGCTCCCGCATCGAGCGCAGGCCGAAGTTGCCGACCAGGGTTCCAGCCCCGGCGCTGGAGGCATACCAGGGTTGGAGGCCCACCCCGTCGTCCTGGATGTCCATCAGCACCAAGTCGTCGAGGTAGGAAAGGGTCAGGGAGGTGTTGCGGGCTTGGGAATGCTTGCGCACGTTGGTCAGGGCCTCCTGGGCGATGCGCAGCAGGCTGACCTCGAGTTCTGGATGCAGCATCCTGGGTTCACCGGTGACGGTGAGGCTGGCCTGAACCCCGCTTTCTTCCTGCCAGCGCCGCAAAAGGCGGCTCAGGGCTTCGGGCAGCGAAGCGTTTTCCAAAATTTCCGGGCGCAAGGCCCAAACCATCCGCCTGGCCTCGGAAAGCCCTTCCCTGGCGGCATCTCGAGCTTGTTGCAGATAACGCCCCGAGGGGGACTCGTTTTCTGAGGCAGCTTCGGCGGCCTCGAGTTGCACCACGATGCTAGCGAAGTTCTGAGCCAGGGTATCGTGAATCTCCCTGGCCAGGCGCTGGCGTTCTTCGAGAATACCGGTCTGGCGCGAAGTCTCCAGCAGTTCACGGCGGGTGTTCCACAACTCTTCCCTGGCCCTGGCTTCTCTCACCAGCACCTCGAGGGCAAACAGCGAATAGCCCGCGAACAAAAAGGCGATAAACACGAAGAAGGCCAGCCCCAAATTGGGATAGGCCATCGGCTGGGGCAGGGCGCTCCAGGCCGTGCCGCCCCTGGGGCCTTGGGTCTGAATAATCTCGAAGGTAATTTGCAGGGGTTCGCGCAGCGCCCACCAAGCCGAAAACCCCACGATGCCCGCAACCAGCAGCAACACCCCCCATAGTGGCATCCAGTAGCGGGCCACCACCGGAATCAGTCCCAGTGCCAAAAACGGCAGATAATAGTGGGTCAGGCCCCCCAGCACTAGGGCTCCTACCAGGGCCAGCAACAGCAACTCCCAAGTTGCCCGCTGCCCTGGGCGTACCCCCCATAGCACCAAGGCGTATAGCCCCAAGGCCCCACCTATGCGCCAGGCCGTCTGCACCGGGTCGTAGATGGGCAAGGTGGCTGGAATCTCGATAGGTCGGGCCGGAACCAGCAGGGTAAAACCCAGCACCGTGAGCAGGTTGAGTGCGGTAAAAAACGCCACCACCCGTGCCACCGGGCGCTCGAGGAAAAAGGCTTGGGCCCTAGCCAACATCTGCCTTGAATTGTACCGCTCCACTGTGAGAACCACCCTGAAGCCTCTAAACTTTGTTCATGCCCCATCTTCAGCCCAATCAAGAGTCAGTATGGGATTATCCGCGTCCACCCCGGCTCGAGGCCACCCCCAAGCGCGTCCAGGTCAGGCTGGGCAATCTCCTCATCGCCGATACCACCCAGGCCTACCGGGTGCTCGAGACCAGCCACCCACCGGTTTACTATGTCCCGCAGGCAGATATTCGCATGGATTTGCTCGAGCCTGCCTCAGGCCACAGCTTCTGCGAGTGGAAGGGCTCAGCCTCGTACTGGACGCTGCGGGCAAGTGGTCAGGTTCTGCCGAATATTGCCTGGAGCTACCCACAGCCTTCGGTTGGATTCCAGGCCCTTGCTGGATATCTGGCCTTTTATCTAGACCCGCTCGAGGGTTTCGTGGATGGCGAAAAAGCCCATCCCCAAGCCGGAGGGTTTTATGGCGGCTGGATTACTCGAGACCTGGTAGGGCCATACAAGGGCGGTGGGGGAACCAAAGGTTGGTAAGCAAGTCTGTGCGCCCCCATACTGCCCAAGTAAAGCCACTAGAGCGGTTTTCGCAAAGAACCTTGGGATAGCCTGGGCCTATTGACTGTGCCCATCTGAGCAGAGAACCGCGATAGGTTCGGGGCTAATTTGGACGATGCTTAAGAGCCCTTAATACCTTTTATCCCTCTATAGAGCCACCTGGGGTAAAGTTCAAACCATGAGACTGCTGGGATTGCTCCTCCTATTGGGTTTGGCTTGGGGCCAGGGTGCGCCCGAGGTCTGGCTCACCGGCGACCCGATTCCCTCGAGCTTTATCCAACAAGCCGCCCAGCGGGTGCTGGTCTGGAACGGCCTGAGTGGCCTCAATATCCCGGCTCAGCCTCCTCTCGAGCTTGAACAGCAGCGCACTTTAGCTGTAGGAGCCACCACCCTCACCTTGAGCCAGGTGCCCGCCCCCAATAGCCACGCTACTCAGCTTTTGCTCTCCAACGACCCCGAAAATATCTCCGCCACGCGCGGACTTTTTCATTACCAGTTTGGTGCGAATGCGGGCATACGGCTGGTGTATCACCACAAGAACACCGCCTCCACCCCGCTCGAGCTGCACCTGCGCTTGTCCAATCCCTCGCAGGAAGAGGTCTGGGTGTGGGTTAGCGATGCTTGGGCAGGCCCCGTAGCCGACGAGATTTATGCCGGGCATATCGCCACCAAGCGCTGGCTCGAGTTGTACTGGGGCCGGGTCGGGCAACTGGTTGAGCTTCTGCCGGGCAGCCAACTCGAGCTAAGCCAAGTGGTTATGGGCAGCAAACAGGTGGTCAGTGGGTTGCTCGAGGCTATCGTTACCCAAGGCCCCAGCGCCGTGCTGGACGTGTACGCCAAAGCTCCGGGAGAGGATGAACCACCCCTAGAGACCTATAGTAACGGGCCGGTATATCGCCTGGGCAGCCTCGAGACCCGCGTGCAGCGCAGCTATACCGCTGGTAGCTCACTCCAGCTCAGCCTGGGTGAAGGCACCTTCCAAGCGGGCAACGGCAAGAAGATTCGCGGCAGTTGGGGCCAGCTTTATACCTATACCCTCGAGCTGAATAACCCCAGCAAGGTAGTTCATAGCGTGGGGCTGCAACTCACTGCCGACGGTGGGGCGGCGCGGGGGATGGTATGGCTCGAGGGCCAGCCTATCGAACTTCCCCTCCTGCGCCCTGGAGATAGCTTCAAGCTGGGGCAGTTCACCCTCCCGCCCGGTGCCCAACAAACCGTCACCCTCTCCACACTGCCCGCCTCCGGCTCTAACTACCCCTTGCGGCTCTTGCTCTTCGACCCCAACGCCAGCGATGGCACCGGCAGCACCCCATAAAGACAATTTATGGGTGAGGTGACGGCGGTAGGCCGGGATGGATTGTTGTTGCACCTACTGTGCTGGGGCAAAGCTGGTAGTGGAAGTGGACAGCGATTCCCACTTCACAAAAGAAGGCTTGGCCTATGACGCACAGCGAACGGCTTACCTCGAGGGCCTGGGGCTTCGGAGGTCTCTGGCAACTTCCAGGGGATGTGCCAGACCATCGAAAAGCACGTATCCGAGCGGCTCGAGCCCTTATCGCGGTTTTGAATTACTTTGCCCATGGTACGCAACAATATCACTGCACAGATGGCATCTCATGCTGTAAAAGGTCGAAAAGCGCTCTAGCGGCCACCTACATGGGTAGCAGGGCGCAGCTCGGGGTTGGGTTCGGCCCGGCGCAAGATTTCACGGGTTACAGTCGGTACGTCACCCTCCCCAAACAAAACGAAGCGCAAAGCCGCTTGCAAGGGGCTTCGTTCGCCCCACTCGAAATAGATGTGTGGGGCCTTGCCGGTTCGCTCGCGCAGATATAGGCCTAGGGCAGCAATAGCGTTAGGTACGGCGCTAGACTCCGTGCGCAAGATACGATGCTCGCCTACTTCTACCCCCCGCACCTTGAGCACCCCCGAAAACTCCGAGGCATCCACCACCCCAACCTCGACAAACAAAACCGACTCATCCTCGGGCAGATGGGTTTCCTGGCGTATGCGCCTTTCCTTCTGGCTGTACTCGTAGGCCGCACCATGCTGACGGTGATGTGCGATCAGCCGCACCTCGCTCACCCCATCCCGCAAAAAGTGCTCGGCCAGGGGGTCGAGTTGAACTTTTTCCACCCGCAGCTCGAGCGCACGATACAGGCGAGATAAAAAAGACACTACCAGAATGCTGGCAATAAACACTGTAGCAATCTGAAGACCTTCTGGGCGTTCGGCTACGTTGACCACCAGGGTGTATAGCAAAATCACCCCGATAAACGCGAAGGCCACGGCTGCGGTGCGCTGACCTTTACGGTGTGCTGAGAGCGTAACCGCCACTGCTGCCGAGGTCATCACCACCAGTACCCCGGTGGCATAAGCCGAAGCCTGGGCATCCACACTAGCCCTAAAAATCAGGGTCACAACGAAGCAAATCAGGGTAAACACCAGGGTCAGGGGGCGGGTAGCCCCGGCCCACTCGGGGGCCATACCAAAGCGCGGCAAATAGCGGGGCACGATATTCAAGAGGCCCGCCATGGCACTGGCCCCCGCAAACCACAAAATCAGGATGGTGCTGATGTCGTAGACCGTGCCAAAGACATTGCCCAAATAGCGGTGGGCCAAATAGGCCAGGGCTCGCCCGTTGGCCTCACCACCACTCTGAAAAGCCTGTGCGGGAATCAGCAAAATGGTAATCAGGCTGGTCGTCACCAGCAGCACGCTCATGATCAAAGCTGCTGTGGTCAATAACTTCTGGGTGTTGCGGATACGGCCTTGGGGATACCCAGGATTATCACCAGGATCACCCTTAACTTGCGGCATAACCGCCACCCCGGTCTCGAAACCCGAAAGTCCCAGAGCCAATCGCGGAAAGACCAGCAGAGCGGCTACTGTCACCGCGAGCGGGTCGGCATAGTTGATGCTCAGCAACCGCGCCCAGTCGGGTATCAGATGGGGCTGTTGAACCAACTGCTGAAAACCCACCACCACCACCACCACATTCAAGGCCAAATAAGCCACCACCAAGAGCACCGCAACTCCAATAGCCTCGCGGAAACCCATCAGAAATATCGCCCCCAACAAGGCCACCAGCACTAGGGTGATAAGCACCGGGTGATTCAACCAGTGCGGCGCAAAAGGGTTTTCGATGATGTGAGCCGAAGCGTCGGCAGCGGAAAGGGTGATGGTGATAACAAAGTCGGTAGCCAAAAAACCCAGCAGGGCCAGGATCAGCAGTTTGTTCCACCAGCCCTCGAGCAGATGCCCCAGCATCGAAATCGAACCATTGCCGTGCGGGCTTTCTTGAGCCACCCGGCGGTACATGGGCAGTGCCCCAAACAAGGTTACTAGCACCAGAATCAAGGTAGCTATGGGAGAAAGCGCCCCCGCTGCAAGTGCCGCTATTCCTGGCTGATATCCCAAGGTGGAAAAGTAGTCCACCCCAGTCAGGCACATCACCCGCCACCAGGGATTCGTCGAGTGAACCTCTTGGGCAGGTTTGTAGCTATCGCCAACCATATCGGCTCCTTGTGTCAACCAAGTTGCGAGTCGTTGTTTGTACTGTGCCGTGTTGGTATTCCAGGTCAAGTAAAACCACCAAACTATGAGTTTGAAACGCTTTCAAGAAGCCAAGATGAAATCTCGCGATCAATTCCCACTCGAGCAAACTGCCAAACCTCCCCTAGCCCCATCCCAAAAAGCAGGATATAACACCACCCAACATCATCAAGCCCTATTTCAACTCTCCTTATCAAGCCCTATTTCAACTCTCCTTCGTTCACCCACAACTAACCCATATAACCCATACTGGGTCTTGGTACGTAACGCCGACCCGAAATTTTTGGTTCAAATATCACAGCGTACCGACAAAGCGCTTGATAGGCTTTATTCAGCCTGTCGTTGCAGGCGCAAAATTTGGCAGTTTGTGTTTTTATTGCAGTTTTGATTGGGTCAAAATCAAGACTTTGAGTGGCTTTGCCTATTGACGGCATGGTGTCTTATGGGTATTCTCTCCCCCAGTTGGAAGCAGAAAAAACCGCTTCCACAACACGTCCGGGAGGACATCATGAAAAACGTCGCCTTCAAAATCGCTCTGGTAATTTCCTCCTTGATTGCTCTTGCAATGGCTGCTGGCGCTGGCGCTGAATGGAAATAACCTCAACCTAGAAAAACACTTTTAGTGCAGGCTTGTGATGCCTGCACTTGGTTTTTTTAAAACTGGCTATACACTTGCCCTGTGCGAAAGCGTTTGGAGCTTCCCCCAACTAAAGTTCTCTTGTTCATCTCCTCTCTTCTAGTTGGGTTTTTAGCGGTTGAATACTTCTTAATCGCATTCGCCTACCAAAATCCAAGCAGTTGGTTCGACCCTGCTTTCTGGGCTATTTTGGTGTTTATCAGCAAAAGAACCCAGGTAAAACTACCTTTCAGTGCTGGCATGTCGCATCTATTTGTGATTGCCTTGGCTTCATCCATTGCTCTACCGCTTTGGATGGCCCCCTTGCTTGTCTTTATATTCAGCTTTGATATAGATACAGGCAAACCCTCCTTCCCCTGGTTCAAAGACCTTTTTAATCGAACCCAGCAAGCCATAGCTACCGGCATCAGCGGATTGGTCTGGAATTTAACCACGACCCACGGTCAGATTATCCCCGGCAGTATCGGTATTTATCTCAACGAAGGCATCGGCATTATGCTGGCTTCAATAGCTTTTTTATTTATCAATATCTCTGCTGTCACCTACGTCATTCATCTGGCTACCGGGGCTACTCTACGAAAAGTTTGGTTTGGGAATTTTAGCTGGCTTTGGAAAAGTTCTCTGATTCTGGCTCCCGTGGGGTTGTTGCTGGCTCGAGCCTATACCACGCCGCTTATTGGGGGTTGGGGGGGTTTTACAGTTTTGTTTCTGATGCTCTTGCTGTATTTCTCTCGCTTCTACTGGGAAGAAAAGGTCAAGCTCGAGGAGGCTTTTGATAACACTATCGAGGTGTTGGTACAGACTATAGATGCTAAAGACCCTTTCACCCGTCGGCATTCCGAGCGGGTTGCGGCTATTACTGCCCATATGGCCAAGCGGATGGGTTTCGACGACTCGGATATCAAGCGGATTACCTATGCTTCGCGCATCCACGATATCGGCAAGGTGGCTATCCCCGACGCGGTGCTGCTCAAACCCGCCAAGCTCGATCGTGGCGAGTTCGAGGTGGTCAAGACCCATGCTAGACGTGGGGTAGAATTATTGAAGCCGATGTTGCCCTTTTTGGCAAAAGGGGTAAAAGAGGTGATTCTGCATCACCACGAGCGCTGGGACGGCACTGGGTATCCTACCCAACAACAAACCACGAAAATTCACCCCTGGGCCAGAATCGTGGCGCTGGCCGATGCTTATGAGGCCATGACTGCGGGGCGTTCGTATGCTCAGGCCAAATCCCCGGAGGTAGCCTTAGGTGAGATAATGGGGCTCGCGGGGAAGCAGTTCGACCCCGAAGTCGTAAAGATCTTCGAGCAGGTTTGGCTCGAGGATCCGCTCTGGAAAGACCGGGAGGTTTTCTTACGAGCTTATTCCTCGCCAGTGCCCTCATTGGAGTTGCCCTCGCCCTACTCGCCGGAGCCCGTCTCCGCGACCTTGCCAACCTCGAACTAAAAGCGGCCTGGGTGTTTGTGCTGGCTGCCCTACTCGAGGGCGGCTTGGCTTTTGCGACCAGCAGAAATCTGGTTTCGCCGGATATTGCCGGGCCACTGGCAAAAGGGGGGGTGCTACTGCTGGTGGGTTATGGGCTATGGGTCAATGCCCATCTGCGGGGGTTGTGGTTTGTGATTTTGGGGCTTTTGTGCAACACCCTGGTCATCTTTGCCAACGGCGGCCATATGCCGGTGAGTGCTCTGGCCTTGCAGCAAGCGGGCATGGATTCGGCCCTAGACGGGCTGACCCGCAAAGCGGATGCGATCCACAGCTTGATGACCCCCACCAGCCCACTGTGGGTTTTAGGAGATATTATCCCTGTAAAAATCTGGCGATACCGCAACGTGATTAGCCTGGGCGACATATATTTGATGATTGGCGTGGGCCTAACCCTACTCGAGGGGAGCCTGCGAGCCAAGCGCAAAGCCGAAGAGCCCCTGGATATAGATTTGCGTTTTTGAAGAAGCGCTTTTAGCCAGTTTTGACGATAGAATAGCCCTCGTGAGCAAGACCCATAAAATTTGTCTAATCGAAGGCGACGGTATCGGGCACGAAGTAATTCCGGCGGCTAGGATAGTCCTGGAAGCCGCCGGGGTGAAACTCGAGTTTATCGAGGCCGTAGCCGGTTGGGAAACCTTCGAGCGCATCGGAACTTCTGTGCCCGACGAGACCGTCGAGGCTATCTCGCACACCGATGCCACGCTGTTCGGGGCGGCTACCAGCCCAACCCGCAAGGTGGCAGGGTTCTTCGGGGCGATTCGCTACTTGAGGCGCAAGCTCGACCTGTTTGCTAATGTGCGTCCAGCACGGCATCACCCGGTTCCAGGCTCCCGCGAAGGCGTAGATTTGGTGGTGGTGCGGGAGAACACCGAAGGACTCTATGTCGAGCAAGAGCGCATGTATCTCAACGGAGAAATCGCCATCGCCGATACCGTGATTACCAAAAAAGCCAGCGCCCGCATCGGCGAATATGCCGCCAAGCTAGCCCAGAGCCGCCCCCGCAAAAGCCTGCATATCGCCCACAAGGCCAACGTGCTGCCGGTGACCCAGGGGCTATTCTTGAACACTGCGCTGGGTGAAGCCGCTAAATATCCCGAGGTCAAAACCCAGGACATCATCATTGACAACTGCGCCATGCAGTTGGTGCGGGCTCCCGAGCGCTTCGACGTGATTGTGACCACCAACCTCTTCGGTGACATCCTCTCCGATCTCACGGCGGGCTTAGTGGGTGGGCTGGGCATCGCTGCCAGCGGCAATATAGGCCTCGAGCACGCAGTCTTCGAGCCGGTTCACGGCAGTGCCCCGGATATCGCTGGAAAAGGTATTTCCAACCCGGCTGCCACACTATTTTCGGCGGTGATGATGCTCGAGCACCTGGGGGAAGCCGCCGCCGCCCAGAGGCTCGAGAAAGCCCTAGACCACGTACTCGCCCAAGGCCCCCGCACCCCCGATCTGGGAGGCAGCGCCAACACCATGCAGTTTGCCGAAGCAGTAGCCAAAGCTCTGTAGGGCAAAGGGCCAAACGTCGAACCCCTAACGCTGAGAGCAGAGAGCTAAAGGCATTGTCACAAGTCTCGAGTCTGAGGTCGCAGGTCAAAAAACAAATCACGTCCCAGACGGTGTTTCTTGATAGGACAATTATGCCATCCTGGTGTAGCTTTAAGGCTCTTTGTATTTGTATTTGACTTTAGCTCTTTGCTCTGGGCCCTCTGCGCCTTTGGCTTTCAGCGTTAGTTGTTCGACGTTTAGCGTCTCGCGTCTCGTGTTTAGTCTTCTGCCTAAAAGCATAAATATCCCACCTGGACAGCGAAGGTTAAGGTCGATGTTCAAATGCCCACCCAAAACCGCAGAGCGTCAGGTAAAGTGGGCGATGTGAGCACGGAAACGTGGTTTTGCCATGCTATACTGACACACAATATGAGATTTGTGTGGGAAAGGGGTCGGCGTGCGTGAGTTTTTTGGCGGCTTGCTAAGACCCAGGGTCGAGGCGCTCGGGTTGGAAATTGGAACCTCCAACCTCAAGCTGGTGGAGCTATCTGGCAATCCCCCGACCCTGCGGGGTCTGGCGATCCGGCCTACCCCCCCCGGTGCTATCCAAGACGGTTCCATCGTAGAGCCCGGCGCGCTGGCGAGCGAGTTGCGCGAGATGCTTTCAGAGTTGCGTACTCGCAAGCGCTATGTGGTGACGGCAGCCAGCAACCTGGCGGTAATCACCCGCACCCTGCAAGTGCCCAAAATGCCCCTCAAGCAAATGGAAGAAGCCGTGCGCTGGGAAGCCGAGCGCTATATTCCCTTCCCCATTGATGAGGTGGTGCTGGATTATTCGCTGTTGGACAGCCACGAAACCATCCCCGATGGTGAGCAGATGGATGTGGTGGTGGGAGCGGCGCGGCAGGAAACCGTGGCCAGCTTGGTCGAAACGCTCAAGGCGGCGGGCCTCGAGCCGGTGGTTATTGATGTCAAGCCTTTCGCCGGACTGCGCACCCTGGAGACGCGCCTCAAGGGCACTGACCGCGAACCCATTACCCTCTTCCTGGAGATTGGAGCCGAGTCCAGCGCGCTGGTATTGACGCGCGGGGAGCGGTTGCTGCTCAACCGTATTATCAATCTCTCCGGCAAGGACTTCACCGCCGCCATCTCCAAAGCCTTCAACCTAGACCCCATAGCTGCCGAGGATGCCAAGAAAAACTACGGCCTGGCGACCATCCCTACCGAGGACGAAGACCTGCTGCTGGACTTTGATGCCGAACGCGAGCGCTTCAATCCGGCCCGCATGTACGATGCCATTCGCCCGGTGCTGGTCGAGCTGACCACCGAGTTGCGGCGCAGCCTCGAGTTCTTCCGGGTACAAGTCGGCGACCTGGGTGTAGATCAGGGCTTCGTGGCGGGCGGCGGAAGCAAGCTGCGCAGCTTGGTTCCACTCCTGGCCGACACCCTGGGCATCCCGCTGGAAATCGCCGACCCCTGGCAGGGCATCCAGATTGACAAGAGCAAGTTTGACTTGGATTATCTGCGCGGTCTTTCGGCAGAGTTCGCCGTACCCATCGGTCTGGCCCTGAGGGGGGTGAGCCCGCTTGATTAGCCTCAACCTGCTTCCCAAAAATCTACGCCGCCGGGTCGAGCCCGGCTGGTGGCGGCTGGCAGCCGTAGTCTTCGTGCTGGCTACCCTGGCTACGGTAGGCATCCTCCATTACAACGCTCTCACCCAGGTGCAGGCCCTGGAAAACGAGCGTGACCAACTCCAGCTCGAGGTCAATGCCCTGCGGCCTTTCATCGCCGAACAAAATACCCTCAACAGCCAGCAGCAAGACCTGGAAAAGCTGCTCGCTGTACGCAATGCCCTGCGCACCAAGTTCGTGCCCTGGTCGGATAACCTGGCCCAGGTTATCAACCAGATTCCCCGTGAAGGGCGGGGCTTCGGGGTTGCCCTCAAGAGCATCGGCACCAAAGCTCTGACCCCGCAAGAAGCCTCGACCAACGCCCAAAATGGCGCTTACGATGGTAAACCGGTGAGTGTGGAGTTCAACCTCCAAGGTCAGGCTATGGGTCAGAATGCCCTCATCCGTTTTGTTCAGGCTTTCGAGTCCTCGGATCGCTTCGGTATCAACTTCCAGCAAGCCAGCCTAGACCAAACCAGTGGGTTATATAACTTCGGGGCCACCGTGGGTCTGGTGGGTGGCACCCAAAACGCCAGCACTACCCCAGGAGGTGCGCAAAATGGTAGCCCTTCTCGCTAGAATGGGCCAGCGCGAATGGGCCATTGTTTCTATCGTGGTGGCCTTGCTGTTAGGGGTGTTGTGGTACTTTTTTGTCACTCAGCCCCTGCAAAACCGTATCCCTGACCTTCAGTCCCAAGTTGCGCAGCTCACTACCGAACGGGATAAAGGCCGCGCGGCCCAGCGCGCCCTGCCTCAGCTACGGGCCACTATCGCCCAGCTCGAGTCCGAACGTCAGGCTTTCCTGCGCGAGTTGCCCCCTACAGAACAACTCGGTCAGGTACTGAGCCTGCTAGCCCAGCGTGCCCGCGAGAGCGGGGTAGTGCTCAAGACCTTCAACCGTTCACCCGGCGGCACCAGTGATGTGCCCAATGTGCGCAGCACCAACCTGGCCCTCACCGTAGAATCCCCCTTCCCCGAGCTATATGTGTTTTTGAAGCAGCTCGAGGGTCTCCAGCGCTTCTCTACTATTTCCGGGCTGAACCTGGTGTTGGGCAATGTCCAGAGCACCAACCCTCCCATCAACACCAGCTTGACCATGACGGTTTACACCTACACCGGTAACAACCCCCAGCCTCAGACTCAGGGTGTCCAAAGACAGCCTGGTCAGACCCCGCAGCGCCAGCCCAATCAGCCTAACCAACCCCCAACCCCCAACCAGCCTACGCAACCCGGAGGTCGGCCATGAACTTCCTCCAGCGTATGCCCCAGTCGGCCAAGATTGCCTTGGTTGCAGCCTTGTTGGTGGGCGCTGTGGCGACTTGGTATCTGGGCTTTGTCCGGCCTAATCAGGCCACACCGCAAACCGTAACCACTCCAGTGCCCAACCCCGACACCTCGGGACAGACCGCGCGGCCTCTGGAAGTCCTTCCCTTGCCCTTCTTGGTAACCGAGGCTCCGCAGCCCGTTGCCAATCCCCAGACGCTCACCGCCTCGAGCACTCCTCCTACCTCTCAGCCCAAAGTAACCGTACCCCCCAACCCCTTTGTTCCACTCATCGTCGAAACCCCCAATCAACCCGCAGCCGTAGCCCAGGCCACCCCTCCCCCCAGCTCCTCTCGCCCCAGCCTGAGCCCGGTTACAGCCAGCCCCATCCCCACCCAGGCCAACCCGGTCATCGTGCGTCAACCCACCACGCCGCTGCCGCAAAGCAATCTGCCCTCTACCCCCACCCTGGCCACGGTTCCTGGGCAAGCCCGCCTCAGTCCTGGCGGGGGAAGCAACCTACCTGGCTCACTGAGCTTGAGCAGCGGGGCCCTGCCCATCCGCCTCTCTCCGCTGAGCCGCGAACTCACCGCCCCCAGCCCGCAAAATCAAACGGCGGCCGCGGTAGACAGCAATGTTGGAACCACCAACCTCGACTTCGCCAAAGCCGAGCTAGATGCACGGATAAGCCAAGTCTTGCAACCCACGACTACAGTCAAGTCGCTGGACTCGGTAGCCCAGAACGGTTTGGGTCAATATGTACGCCAACAAAACTTGAAACTCTCGGGTGTGGTGTTGGGAGCGACGAGCGTGGGCATTTTCCAGACCAAGGATGGCTTCGTGGTGCTTCCGGTTGGGCGTACCCTGCCGGGTAGCGAGGTTTTGCTGAAAAGCTTGAACACTAAAGAAGCCCTGTTGGTTCAGGGTTCGGATAGCCTGAACCTGGAAATCGAAAACCCTTGAGGCGGTGAACGATGAAACGACTGATTGCCATTTTAGTGATCCTCAGCCTAGCGATGGCGGGCAGCCTCCCCAAGGATGCCCGCTTCGACCAGCCCGTTAGCAACGTGGGAACCAATGTACCCCTGGCGAGCCTTCTGGAAGCCCTTGCCAAGAGCGTTGGCCTATCCCCCATCCTGCGAGAGATTCCTACGGTTACGGTGAATGCCGACCTCGACAAGAAACCTTTCCGCCAGGTGTGGGATTTACTGATTAATACCTATGGCGACGGCAAGCTAGACTACGCCCTTCTGGCCAATAATGTGATCGTGGTCGGGCCACCTTCCATCGTGCAGCAGGCCCAGGGTCAACAAGCCCAGGCCCAGCCCAGCTCCGAGCCCACCACCCGAGAGTTTTACGACGTACGTTCGTCTGACCCCAACCAGCTTGCCCAGTTCATCCAGCAGGAGATTCCAGGGGTGCAAGTGCGGGTAACTCCCGGCGCTAACGTGTTGGCCGTGACCGGAACCGCCAAGCAACAAGCCGATGTAGCTGCGCTGCTCCAGCGCATAGACCGCCCCAAAACCGCAGTAGCGGCTATCCCGGTGGTGCAGAAATCCTTTGCCCTATCCAATGCTCGAGCCGTAGATTTAGCCGACGTGCTCACCAAAGCCCTGGCCGCGCAAAACGGTGGGCCAGCCGCACCCGCTGCGCAGGGCCAGCCAGGAGCCGCACCGGCTGCACCCGCCGCCGCAGTTCCCAACGCCACCGTGGTCGCGGATGCCCGCACCAATACCCTGATTGTCACCGGAACCAGCGACCAAATCACCCTGGTCGAGCGCTTGATTCCCCAGCTCGACCACCCCGTACAGCAGGTGCAGTTGCAGATTCGGGTGCAGAGCGTGAAGAGCGAGGTGTACCGCAACCTCGGAGTGACCTGGCAGAGCATCTCCGGCGGCAACCTGGTCAGCAGCATCTTGAATACCGGGCTAAGCCTGATTTTCGATGCCACCAAGAGCCTGACTTCCCTCAATATCCGCGCCACTTTGGATGCCCTCGAGGGGCAAAACCTCTCGCGTCGCCTGAGCGATGCCAACGTGCTGGTAGAAGATAACTACGGGGCCGACCCTGGCGACTTGCGAGCTACCGGGGCCAAGGGAGCCGAGATCAAGGTCGGTGGCAAGCTGATTGTCCCGCTCAAAATCGCCGATAAAGTGGACGTGCGCGAATACGACTACGGCCTGCTGGTGCGGGTGCGCCCGCAGATTACTTCCGACGGCAACGTGGTTTTGGAGGTTTTCACCCAGGCCGGAGACGACCCCACCGCTGGCCCCACCCCCGACAGCATCCGCGTACCCCAACAAACCACTCTCTCCAAGCTGCGTTTGAAAGACGGTCAAACCGTGGTTCTGGGTGGGCTGATCCAGAAAACCACCACTAACACCGAGACTAAAGTGCCCTTCCTGGGCGATATTCCTCTGCTGGGGGAACTCTTCAAGCAGAGCAAGAAAGACTCCACCGACGACGAGCTGATCGTAATTATCACCGCCAACATCGTCAAAGATCAGACCACCCCCGCTGCCGCACGATAAAATCGAATCTAACTGGGTCGGGAGCCTCGAGGCTCCCGATTTGATTTGTGGGAGAGCGCAGAGGGCACAGAGCAGAGAGCTAAAGTCAAAGACAAATACAAAGAGCCTTAAAGCTACACCAGGACGGCATAATTGTCCTATCAAGAAACACCGTCTGGGACGTGATTTGTGTTTTTGACTTTCGGCCTTCGGCGTTTTGCGTTTTGCCCTCTGCAGTGTGCACAACACCCCGGATATTTGTAAAACGCGGGGTAGATGCTAGGCTTTCATCATGCGTTTTTTGACTGCGGGAGAATCCCACGGCCCCCAACTCACCGGCATTGTAGAGGGCCTGCCCAGCCAGCTTCCCCTGAGCCTCGAGGATATCAACCCTTGGCTCAAGAAGCGCCAGGGCGGCTATGGGCGGGGGCGACGGATGATTATTGAAACTGACAGCGTGGAGTTTGCTAGCGGAGTGCGGGCTGGTCGTACCACTGGGGCTCCGCTCACGCTGGTGATTCAAAACACCGATTACCGCAACTGGACTGAAATCATGAACCCGGCCCCCGGCGGTGAGCCGCGCAAAAAAGCCCTCACTGCAGCCCGGCCCGGCCACGCCGACCTTTCGGGGGGCATCAAATATGCCCACAAGGATTTACGTGATGTGCTCGAGCGGGCCAGCGCTCGAGAAACCGCCATGCGGGTTGCCGTGGGAGCCATTGCGCACAAGCTGCTCTCGTTTTTCGGGGTGCAGAGCGTGGCCTATGTGGCGGGTATGGCCGGAGTGTGGAGCCCCCAGCCTTTCGATTGGAGCCTGGTCGAGCAAGTCGAGGCCAGCCCGGTACGCATGACCGACCTCCAAACCGAAGCCGAAGTGATTCGCCGGATAGATGCCGCCAAGGCTGCTGGGGATACCCTGGGAGGCATCATCGAGGCGCGGTTCAGGGGGGTCGTTCCTGGGCTGGGCTCTCAAATGCACTGGGATCAGAAGCTGGATGGACGCATCGCCCAGATGGCAATGTCTATCCCCGCCATCAAGGGAGTGGAGATTGGCACCGGCTTCGACAACGCCATGAAGCCCGGCTCCGAGGTACACGATGCCATTTATTGGGACGAAGCCAGGGGCTACTACCGTCAGACCAACCGCGCCGGAGGAACCGAGGGCGGCATGAGCACCGGCGAAGAACTCGTGGTCAGGGCGGCACTCAAACCCATCGCCACCCTGATGAAACCCCTGCCCACTGTAGACGTAGTGACCCATGCTGCCGCTGATGCTGCCCGCGAACGCTCGGATACCACCGCCGTACCCGCTGCCAGCGTGATTTTAGAAGCCCTGGTAGGCATCGTGTTGGCCCAGGTTTACCTCGAGAAGTTCGGCGGCGACACCCTGGACGAGTTGGTCGAGCGGGTCGAGCGCTACAAAGCGCGTGTGCTAGCCTATTGAGATATGCCAAGGATATTTACCGTTTGCCGTCCACCCTTGACCGAAAAGGCTTTGTCTCAGGTCGCCAGTCCCAGGTCATATGGCGGAAATCTCGCTTCCAAACTGAGACTCGAGACCTGCAACTCCTAACGGCTCTGCCATGCTCGAGATTGAACGTCCCACCAACTGGGTGGCCCTCACCGGGTTTATGGGGGTAGGCAAAAGCCGTATCGGGCGTGAGCTGGCGAGAGAGCTGATGTTGCACTTCATTGACCTGGATCGCTATATCGAGCGCGAAACCGGGCTCTCGATTCCCGACATTTTCAGGCATCTGGGTGAAGGCACTTTCCGCCAGCTCGAGGCCGAGGCCGTGGCCGAACTCACCCAAAAGGATTTTCTGGTGCTTTCGCTGGGGGGAGGAACTTTCGTGAACGCCGAAAACCGCGAGCGGCTGCTCAAGCGGGGGCCGGTGGTTAGCCTGTGGGCTAGCCCCGAAACCATCTATGAGCGGGTCAGCCGCCGCCCAGGGCAACGACCCATCCTGGATGGCCCCCGCGAAACCCCTTCTGTGGCCCTCGAGCGCATCCAAAAACTGCTGTCCGAGCGAGAAGCCATCTATCGCCAGGCTACTGTTCATGTTTCTACCGATGGGCGGAGGGTTCCCGACGTGGTGGAAGAAATTATCGAGGAGCTGTGGGACTATGCTGAAGCTCAAGATTGAACGCCCCAGCCGCTATCCCATCCACATCGGCTATGGCCTGGAAATTCCCCGCGCCGATGGGCCTAAAGCCCTACTCTACGACTCAGCAGTCGAACCCTTGGCCCTAGATTTGGCCGAACAGTTGGAAATTCCTGTGCGGTTGGGACTGAGGGGCGGCGAAGAAGCCAAAACCCTCGAGGTCTACGGTCAAACCCTGTCCTGGCTAGCCAAACCGGCCTTGCCTCGAGACACCCTGCTGTATGTGGTGGGGGGCGGAACCCTCACCGATCTGGGCGGCTTTCTGGCGGCGAGCTACCTGCGCGGTATCCAGTTTATCAACATCCCTACCACCACCCTGGCCATCGTGGATGCCTCGGTGGGGGGCAAAACCGGAATCAACCTGCCCGAAGGGAAAAATCTGGCGGGGGCTTTTTATGCCCCAGAGGGGGTTTATGCCGAACTCGAGGCTTTGCAAACCCTTCCCCTACAAATCTTCAAGGAGGGCCTGGTCGAGGCTTTCAAGCACGGCATCATCGCGGGAGACGAACAGCTGCTCGAGGTAGAAAACCTTTCTGTTTCCGATTCCCTCGAGCCCTATCTGGCTCGAGCTATAGCCGTCAAGGTTGGTGTGGTTGAGACCGACCCCACAGAAAAAGGTGAGCGCCGCAAGCTGAACCTCGGGCACACCCTGGGACACGCCCTCGAGGCCGCTACCGATCACAAACTCTCGCACGGGGCAGCCGTCGCGTATGGACTGCTGTTTGCAGCCCTGCTTGGACGGGCTCAGGGCGGAGAAGACTTGGTTCCCACCGTGCAAAAGCTGCTGGCCTGGCTCTCCCCGGCCCCACTGCCGGGGCTCGAGTGGGACGATCTGCTGGCATTCATGGCCAGGGACAAGAAAAAACTCGGCACTTCCTTAAACTGGGTCGTGCCGATGGGAATGGGGGATCTATCCATTCATCCCATTCCCGAAGATACCCTCAGACGCTGTTACAGCGAGTTTTTGGCATTTGAGCTTTGACCCTCAACCAGACTTCCGGTGAAAGCCTGGAGCCTGGTGTGGTCTTTCTAACCGAGTGGATCGGCCTATTCTTTATGAAAACCGCGATAATGACAGCCGATGAAAGTGCTTTCATTACACGCCTCTCTTCTGCGCGGCTTTCCCCGCCCGGAGCTCGAGTCGGCTGAGCTGGTTGTCGGGCAGGGCATTCGGCATGACCGCAAGGCTGGCAAACGCCAGAACCGAGCTGTGTTGCTGATAGGCCAGAACACTTACGACCATCTGAAAAACATCGGCCTCGATCTTCCCCACGGCGCACTGGGCGAGAATATGGTGCTGGACTTCGACCCCCACCTGCTCGAGCCTGGAACCAAGCTCAGGGTCGGGAATTCGCTACTCGAGATTTCACTGTACTGCAGGCCCTGCAAAACCCTGCGTGAGCGCTACGGGCAGGATTTCCCCCAGCGTCTGGGCAAACGGCGGGGGATGCTGGCCAAGGTGCTCGAGGGCGGTATGGTGTGCTCTGGCGACCCGGTGGAAGTTTTACAAATCCGGGGGCAAGGTGCAGGTTGACACTCAGAGGAGTTGCCAGGAGCGCTAGAATCATGAGTATGACTGCCGAAGAACACCTGGCCCAGTTGCCGCCCAAGCTGCAAAACGTGGTAAAGATGCTGGGCTCTGCGCCCAAAATCCTCAAGACCGAGATGCTCTTGGAGTTCGCCAAGAAGATGCCCCCCCTGCCCGAGGGCATGAAAGGCCAGCTCGAGCAGGTTCACGAATGCACCACGCCGTTTTGGGTTCATGCCGAACTCCAGGGCCAACAGGTTCATCTCTTCTTCGATGCCCCCAAGGAAGCCCCCACGGTGCGGGCTTTTGCCGGGATGCTGTCCGAGGGTCTAGAAGGGGAATCGCCAGAGGCGGTGTTGAACGTGCCAGAGGATTTTTACACCCTGGCTCGACTAGAGGAAGTCGTCACCCCACTACGTCTGCGTGGGCTACAAGCGGTGCTGAGCCGCATCAAACGGCAGGTGCGGGAGGGGCTGGGCGCTTAGGCTTGCGTCTGCGGCGCTTGCCGGGTGGTCTTCTCTCGTCCACCCAGGCCGAGGGTTTGAACTCCTCGAGGTATTTGTCGCGGCCAAAAGTCTGTTTGCCATAGCGCACAACCTGGACTCCCTCGAGTTCAAACGCGACTCTGAGGGCAGCCTGGAGCACTCGAGAATCGGCATGGCCCTCCAAGTGCAGGATTTTATTGCTGTACTCGCCTTCCAAGCCGCCCGCCGAACTCCAAAACCGCCAGTACGACAGCTCGTAGTCGGCGAAGACCTCGAGGCCCCCCTGCCGCACCCGGTATCGGTAGGGAACCGGCAGGTAAAACTCGTGGGCGTAGCGTCGGTCTAGCTCGTCCTCAACCGCCAACAAATCCGCTCGTAAACGGGCACGGCTGCGGTCAGTGAGCCTCACTTCGTGCAGCCGTTCAAGCAAAGCCAGGCGCTCGTCCTCAAGGTTGCGTTCCTCGGCGGAGGCTTCGGTTTCGGGCGGGAGTTCGCCGTAGGGATTGAGCCGAACCGCCGGTTTGCCCAGCATCGCCGCCTCGGCCTCGGCGTAGTTGGGATATTCGACCAGAATCCCGTCCTCGAGGCCCCAAAAACGTGTTGCTACACGCTTGATCAAAGTACGGTCGTGCGAGACGAAGAGCAGCGTACCGGGGTAGTCGCTGAGGGCACGCTCGAGGGCTTCGAGCAGCTCGAGTTCGATGTGGTTGGTGGGCTCGTCCATCACCAGCAGGCCCGCCCGCAGCGCACCCAGCAGGGCTAAACCGGCCCTGGCCCGCTCTCCGCCGGAGAAACTCTGGGGTGGGTCGTTCCAGTGCGGCGGACGGAAGCCAACCCGGCCCAGCAAGGCGGCAGCCCTGGCTTCTCCAAAGCGGCTGGAGAACTGCACAAACAGCGATTTATCAGGCTCGAGGCCGTGATAAAGCTGGTCAAGGTAGGCCACGCCGACCCCCAGGCCGAGGGTTCGCTCGCCGGCATCGGGGAATTCGCGGGAAAGCAATAGCCGCAGCAGGGTGGTCTTCCCCGCCCCGTTCGTGCCGACCAGGGCGATGCGGTCTCCCCGGAAAATCCGCAGGGTGGCGTTTTTGATGACCTGGCGTTTTTGATCGTCAGCATGATTTTGGTTTTGACGCGCGCCGGACGCAAAGCTTTGCGCCCCTACAAGGTCGGCGTTTTGCGTTTGACGTAAGACGTAAGACTTCGCTAAATCCTTGGCCTCGAGCACCAGCTTGGGTGTACCCTCGGCGGCGATTTCCAGGCTCCAGCGACGTTCAGGCGGCAGCGGGTCGGGAGCTTCGATACGCTGGGCACGACGGATTAGGGAGTCGCGCTGGCGGGACTTTTTGGCGCTGTACTGGGCAAAAGGGCGCATGGAATCTGCTGAGGCAGTCAGGCGCTCGCGCTCTTTGTCGGCTTCCTTACGGGCTTTCTGGATAGTTCGCCGAACCCGCTCGCGCTCCTGAAGATAGGTCGAATACCCGCCGGGGACGCGCACCAGGACACCGGCTTCCAAGTGATACACGGTGGTCGCCACCCGCGCAACCAAGGCCCGGTCGTGGGAAATCAGGGCCACCGCGCCCCGATAGGCCAGAAGCATCTCCTCCAGCCACAACCGCATCTTGAGGTCTAGGTGGGTGGTGGGCTCGTCCAAAAGCAGCACGTCGGCCCCGGATAAGAAGGTCATAGCCAGCCCCAGGCGCACCCCTTCCCCGCCCGATAAACCCCCGACTGGGCTCTCCCACAAGCCGCCCAGGCCAAAGTCGGCCAGGGTTTTGGCGACCCGGCCCTTCCAAAACGAAAGCTCCCGCACCCGGTTCCAGGCTTCCCCGGCCCGTTCAGGCGGAAGGGTTTCTAGCTCGCGTTCGGCGCGGTATAAGGGGGTGATTGCATAAGCTGTTCCATATAGTGTTGCCTCTCCGCCAGGAGGGAGAGAAGACGGGCGAAAATCCTGGGGCAGATACACCACGGTGGTTCCTCTGGGGCGCTCGAGCTTTCCCTCATCCAAAGGTAGTCGCCCCGCAAGGGCCTGAAACAAGGTGCTCTTCCCAGCCCCATTCGGCCCCACCAGCACGGCCCGTTCGCGCGGCTCGAGCCAAAATTTGGCATGGCGAAACAAGACCCGCTCGCCGAAGGATTTTTCTCCGTCGCTCAGGCGAAGCAAAACATCCGGCCTAGCCACGCGGTTTCCCCCGCAAGAACCCTTGGCCTTCGACTTTAGACCTTTGACCTTTGACGTTCGACACAGCATTCCAAGGGTAGCCTGCCGCCGCGCAATCGTCAAAACTCAGCCGACCGTGTAGCTTAAGGGTGTGCCCGATGTCACCTTGCGCCCGCTCACCCTGGCGGATATTGCCATCATGCTCAAGTGGAGTGAGGACGAGGAGTTTTGCTTAGCCAACGACTGGCCCTTGAACCAGCCCCCCGAACGTTGGGAAGAGACCTTTCTGCGCATGGTCAACAACCCGCCGGTCAACCTGATGCGCCTAGGGATACAGGCCCACAACCTGCTAATTGGCTACGTGGACTTGGGCCAGATGAACCCCCTCGAGGCCAGAGCTGCCTTTGGTATCGCCATCGGCAACCGAGCCTACTGGGGCCAGGGTTATGGCTATACCGCAGGCCACCAGATGCTCCGCTACGGCTTTGAGGATCGGGGCCTGGAGCGCGTCACCGCCGAGGCTCACGCCTCTAACACCCGCCCCATTGCCCTGCTGGTTCGCCTGGGCTTCACCCTCGAGGGAGTTTTGCGCCGCCACGAAACCTACCGAGGCGAGAAGCAGGACGTATATCTGTACGGGATGCTCAAAGAAGAGTTCGTCTCGAGGCCTGCGCTGCGGCTTTTGGAGAACGACTAGGCAAGGCTTATAGTTGCACAGGCAATCTGCTTTCCCCGCAACCTTACACCCTGCTCACCGCTCCTCGAGCAGCCCCTTGGCCCGCAGCGCCAGGTAAATCCGGGCCAGAGTTTCTGGGTTTTTGAGCGGCACACCGAGTACCGCTTCAATCTGTCCCAGACGATACCGAAGGGTGTTGGGGTGGACGTGCAGGGCTTGTGAGGCGGTGTTCAAATCGGCGGAGTGCTCTAAGTAGACCTCGAGCGTCCTCAAGTTTTTCCCCGACACTGGAAGAAATCTCTCCACCAGGGCTCTTAAGTCTTCCGGCGACTGTTGAAGCAGCACCCAGGCTACCGGATCGAGTTGCTCGAATCCCAGCACCTCGCCTGGACGCGCCGCCTTGAGGGCAATCAGCGCCTCACGGTAGGCCGCTCCCACCGAGGTCAGGTCGGTATGAACTGCCGAATGGCCCATTCGCACCTTCTCGGATGCCGACCACAGCAGGGTTTGCGCTTCCTTGGTAGCATCGTGGGCTTGCCATAAGACGACGGCCCTTGTCCCCCGTCCAGAGAGCAGATAGGGGGTTCCCAGTCGTTCTAGATATGCTCCCACCGAGGTCTTGAGTTCGCGCAGAGTTTCTTGGCGCTTGGCCTCGGCTAAGCGGTGACGACCCAGCGGCGCGGGCGCTTCAATCAGGCCCAGCAGCAGCGGAAGCCCGGATTCGAAGCCAAACGCGAAGGCCCGGCCCAAGTCGGCTTCGCCCAACAGGAGTTCGTCGAGGAAAGCTGCCCCCAAACTCTCTTCCTGAGCCCGCTCGAGCCCCCGTTCCAGGGCCCGCAGCCAAAGCATCCGCCCGGCCAGCTCGAGCAGCGGCCCAGCCTTGTCCAAGACCGAAGCTTCTCCGTAAACAATCAACCGCCACTCCCCCACCTCCTTGGCCCAATAGCCCTTGCCCCGCCCGTTTTCAGTAGGATGCCGGGCCGGAACCTTACCTGCCCAGGCCAGAACTTCGTTCCAGGGGGCCAGCAGGGCCGTGGGCAAGCCCGTGAGCTGGTGCAGAGCTTCGATAAAACCGCGCTGATCGGAGAGTTTGGCTAGCAACAAGTCGAAGGCGCTCGAGAAGTCAAAGGCGCTATTGGGGGACTTCCTGCTGCTTCTGAGAACCCTGGGCATGGCTTTGTTCGATTTTACAATTTCGCGCTTGTATTTGTAAGTTTCGACTCTACCTTTCCTCAGATGGATTCTGTACCCTCGAGCTAACACAAAGGAGATGCATGAGCGAGTTCAGGGGTAGCGTCGTACCGCTGGTAACGCCCTTCAAGAACGGGCAGATTGATCAAGGGGCGCTGGAAAGACTGATCGAGCGCCAGCTCGAGGCCGGTTCGCAGGGCCTCAGCGTGGGCGGAACCACCGGCGAGCCGGGAACCTTGAGCATGGAGGAGCGCAAATACCTGACCGAACTGGCAGTGAAGCTCATCAAGGGCCGCGTTCCCCTGCTCGCCGGAACCGGAACCCTACGCCTGGACGAGACTTTGGAGATTACCAAGTTCGCCCAGAAAGTCGGGGCGGATGGGGCTCTAATCATCACGCCGTACTACATCAAACCCAACCAGGACGGGCTATATCGCTTCTTCGGTCAGACTGCCCAGGCCGTGCCGGACTTTCCGGTAATGCTCTACAACATTCCGGGGCGTTCGGGCATCGAAATCAAGATTGATACTGTGGTTCGCCTGCGACGCGATTTCAAGAACATCGTGGGGCTGAAGCACTCGAGCAAAGATGTCGAATATGTCTCCGAACTCCTCAGAAAAGTGGGGCGCGACTTTGCGGTGTTCTGCGGCCTGGAAGCTCTGACCTTCCCGATGATGAGTGTGGGCGCGGTAGGGACGATTGCCGCCACCGCCAACTGGCTACCCAAAGAGACCGCGCAGATGTGCCAGTTGACACTCGAGGGCCAGTACAAAGAAGCCCTGGAGCTGCATTATTACGGCCTCGAGGCCAACGATGCCATCTTCTGGGACACCAATCCCATCCCGCTCAAAACCGTGTTGGCCTGGATGGGCCTAATCGAAAAGGAGTGGCGCGAACCGCTCGGCCCGACCACGCCGGAAATCGAGGCCCGGCTGCGCAAGATGGCCGAGTCTTACGGGCTGATTGCTGAGCGCAAGGGCCGCGAGATGCTGCCCGACCCAACCGGGAAGCAATATGTGTAGGTCTCAGGTCTCGAGTCTCAAGTCTCAGGCCAAGGCCAATCTAAAGTCCTTGAGGGTTGACCTTCATCCTTTGACCTTAGACCTTCAACTCTTTTTTGACTTGCAACCTGCGACCTGCGACCCGCGACGAGGGCTTTTATGAAACGCGCCCGGTTCATCGCGGGGGGGAGAATGCTCGAGGGGCGGCTCGAGCACGGCCTCCTGGTAGACCACGCAGGCGAAACCCACGACCTCGACAAGGTGCAATGGCTTCTGCCTGTGCAGCCCGGCAAGGTGATAGCCCTGGCCCTGAACTTCGCCGATCACGCCGACGAGTTTGGCCTCAAGCGCCCCAGCCAACCCGCCCTGTTTTGGAAGCCCAACACCTCGCTCTTGCCGCACAAAGGCACGGTGATTTACCCGCAGGGAGCCAAGTTCATGCACTTCGAGTGCGAGCTGGCGGTCATCATTGGGCGAAATGCGCGGCGGGTGAAGGCCAAGGATGTCTACGACTACATCGGCGGCTACACCGTCGCCAACGACCTGGTAGTGCGCGATTACGTGAGCAACACCTTCCGCCCGCCGATTCGGGGCAAAGGCTGGGACACCTTCGGGCCACTCGGCCCCTATTACGTCACCGCCGACGAAATCCCCAATCCGCACAGCTTGAAGATACGGGCTTTGGTAAATGGCCAGCTGCGCCAGGAAGCCAGCACCGACGGGATGATTTTCTCCATCCCCGAGGTCATCGAGTTCGTCAGCCGGTTCATGACCCTCGAGGCAAACGATGTAATCCTTACCGGAACCCCCAAGGGCATCAGCCAGGTGCATCCGGGCGACACCATGCGAATGGAAATCGAAGGCTTGGGAGCTTTGGAGAACGACATCGCCTGGGAGACCGAAGAGGCCGAACCGGTGGTAAGTGAGGAAGGCGACCGGAACCTTGTGTTATGAGCAAGAAGCGCAAGCTGTTGCAAAAACTCCTACGGGGTTCTAAAAACGTGCGCTTCGACGAACTCCTCGCTCTTGCTCTGGGTTTCGGCTTTACTTTAGATAGGGCTAGCGGAAGCCACCACTGCTGGCGCTGGTCGAGCAATACAGCCTGACCCTGGAGGACACATGAAGGACTATCACATCAACATTTTTTACAGCGAAGAGGACGGCGGCTACATCGCCGATATCCCCGACCTCGAGTTCTGCTCGGCCTTCGGCGACACGCCCAGCGAGGCTCTGGCCGAGCTGGAAAAAGCCAAAGCTGCGTGGCTCGAGACCGCAAAAGCCAAGGGCAAGCCCATCCCCAAGCCCAAATACCGTCCCGCCATCTATCAAGTTGCCTCATGAGTCCTCGAGCCTTCTCCGAAGCCTATCAATCCGCTATCTACAAGGCGGCGGGTATGGCCTTCACCCTGAGCGAGAAGCCCACCGGGATCACGCTCTTCGAGGGTCGCAAGTTCGCCATCATCACCGCACACAACCCGCGCAGTGAGCGGCTCTCGAGCAAAGAGAACGCGCAGCGGCACGCGGAACTGGGGCGCGACCTGAAGACACTGGGGCTCGAGCACACCCCCAGCACCGGAGAATCGCCAGACGGAACTTGGGTTGAGGAAGGGTTCGCGGTGTTCGACGTGGGGCTCGAGCAGGCTTTGGAGCTAGGTCGCAAGTACGGGCAGTACGCGATTCTGTGGGGTGAGGGCGAGAAGGTTGCGCTAGCTTGGTGTGAGACGGCAAGACTAGAGGCATTTGCCGCACAAATGCTTCGGGAGGCTTGGCTATGACTGCTAAAGAAGTGGTTCAGCAACACTTGCGCTACGCGGAAGCTGGCGAGTGGGACGAGGCTCTGGCCCAAATCGCCGATGACTACAAACTCACCGGCCTTATTCCCTTCCCAGTAAGCCTGTTCGTTAGAATTGGCAAAAAGGATTCGATGCGGATGCACCAAGCCCGTAAACGAGCGCTGCCGGATTTCAAGTTCAACAAAACCTACCTCGAAGAAACTCCCGATCGTGTGAAGTTTCAAGTCAACCTGACCGGCACCCATACCGGAGTGATTGACTACCGAGGCATTTTGCGGGGAATTCCAGTGGTCGAACCCACCGGAAAAAAGGTCGAGCTCAACCCCGAATATTTCACCTACTTCGCCCGCAACGGTCTGATTTACCGAACCGACGGCGAAATCCCCAAGAATGCCGGAGTCCAAGGCTTGGTTCGCGCGGTGACAGAAGGGTGAAGGTATGAAACTCGCCGAGAAAACCACAGGCATCAGCCCCGAGTCAAGGGGTTATGAACTCGCGCAGCAGTATCAGCTCGAGGCTCGGGTGCTTGATTTGGTCATCATTAGAAAGAAAAACCGCGCAGCCGCTCAAAGTCGCAGTGGCAGCGTGAATCGCGTCGGGCAGTTTGAGATTGGTTGTTCCGCGCAACTGGGCAGCTTCGAGCAGAACGCTCCGGGAGACCGGAACCACCTCGAGACCCTTCCGGCTGCGAATCGCAGCCTCGTAGATGGCTTGGTGCTGAACGTTCCCGTTTTGGATAGGTTTTATCAGCGCCTCGGTCAAGGACAGCTCGCTGGTGACGGTTTGGATGCTCCCCCCGTCAATGGCCTTGAACAGCTCTTCGAGCACAGTCTCGGTTCCGGGAAAGCCCTCGAGGGCATAGATAAAAACGTTGGTGTCGAGGTAGGTTTTGCGCCCCGCAATCCGGCTCAGGATTCCCAAGCGTCGCGCTCCCGAAGGGTGAACTCGTCGGCTTCCTGGGGCGAGGGGAAGTTGCCCCTAGCTTTACCCAGCAGGCTCTCGAGCATCGGCAAAACCTCGTTCGTCTCGAGCAGCACGATCACCTCGGCGGTGGAACCCTCGGGCAGCTCGGGGGCGTTCAGCTCGATACGCCCACCTTTTTGCACCAAAACCTTTTGTTTTACTGCGACCATACCCCCATTGTACAAGGAGACGAGCGCATGAAAGTCGCCGAGAAAACCGCAGGCATCAGCCCCGAGTTTATCGCTCAGGTGCGGCAGAAAATCAGCTCGAGCACCATCACCCATTTCATCAACAACCAGTTCGTGCCCGGCATTCGGGGCGAGACCTTCGAGAGCTTAGAGCCCTCCACCAACCAAATCCTGGCTCACGCCTACCGGGGCCACGCCGAGGACGTGGACAAGGCGGCTAAAGCCGCCAGAGCCACCTTCGGCAAGTGGAAGTTGAACGCCAAGGCCCGCAAGAAATATCTGCTGAAGATTGCGGAGGTGCTCGAGAAACATGGCGACGAGCTGGCGGTGATGGAGTGCCTAGACGCGGGGCAGCCGCTCAAAATCGTGCGGGCGCAGGTGGCCAGGGCCGCCGAGAACTTCAGCTTCTACGCCGACTGGGCTGAGCGGGCCATGGATGGGCGCACCTACCCGGTGGACGCGGAGTGGGTGAACTATACCCTGCGCGTGCCGGTGGGGGTTTGCGGCATCATCACCCCCTGGAACGCCCCCATGATGCTCAGCACCTGGCGCATCGCGCCTGCGCTGGCAACGGGCAACACGGTGGTGCTCAAGCCTGCCGAGTGGTCGCCGCTCACCGCCTGGAAGCTGGCTGAAATTATTCAGGAGGCCGACCTGCCACCCGGCGTGTTCAACGTGGTGCAGGGCTTCGGCGAGGAAGCCGGGGATGCGTTGGTGCGTCACCCGGACGTTCCGCTGATCTCGTTCACCGGCGAGACGACGACAGGAAGCATCATCACCAAGAACGCGGCGGATCAACTAAAGAGACTGAGCCTCGAGCTGGGCGGCAAATCCCCCGTGATTATCTTCGAGGATGCCGACCTGAACCGGGCCACCGATGCCACCATCTTCCAGATTTACAGCTTCAACGGCGAGCGCTGCACGGCCAACTCGAGGGCTTTGGTTCACGAGAGCATCCTCGAGGAGTTCGTGAGCCGCGTGGTGGAACGGGCCAAACGGGTAAAAGTGGGCCACCCGCTCGACCTCGAGACCGAGGTGGGGCCGCTGATCCACCCCGAGCACTTGGAGCGCGTCCTGGGCTACGTGCGCATCGGGCAGGAGGAAGGTGCGAGGCTCGTGACCGGCGGGGAGCGTGTAGGAAGCGAAGGGAACTACATCTCCCCTGGCCTGTTCGTGGGCGAGAACTCGATGCGTATCGCTCAGGAGGAAATCTTCGGCCCCATCCTGACCGTGATTCCCTTCAAAGACGAGGCCGACGCACTGCAAAAGGCCAACGATGTGAAGTACGGGCTGGCGGCCTACGTCTGGACGCGGGACGTGACGCGGGCGCACCGAATGGCGCTCGGGCTCGAGGCGGGGATGACCTGGATCAACTCGCACAATGTCCGGCACCTGCCCACCCCCTTCGGCGGGGTGAAGTTTAGCGGGACGCACCGCGAAGGCGGGGAGTACAGCCTCGAGTTCTACACCGAACTCAAAAACATCGCCCTGCCGCTCACCGAGCACCCCATTCCAAAGTTCGGGAAGTGACCGATGAAGAAGAAGCTCGAGTTTTTAACCCCCTCTCCCCTCCAGGGAGAGGGCTGGGGCGAGGGTGTCAGAGCCTCATTGCTCAATGGGAAAACCTTCTTTACACAGCAGAATATGCCCTCACTATGGTTTTCCCCTCACCTAACCTCTCCCACCAGGGGAGAGGGATTGGGCGGTTTAGCCCGTTGGCTTGGTGGGTTCGGAGTGGCAGACATCATAAACCGTCGCCAAAACGCCCTCGAGATTTCCTCGCACCTCCGAGTTCCAGAAGCGCAAAACTCGCCAACCTTGGGCGGTGAAGAACTCGTCTCGAGCCGCGTCCTGGGAGCTGTTCAAATGCTGGCTTCCGTCCAACTCTATAATCATCCGGCGGTCATAACAGACGAAATCGGGGATGTAGTTGGATATGGGTTCCTGGCGGCGGAACTTGAACCCAAAGCGGGGGTTGGTTCCGGCGCAACCTGCGGGAGATTTCCGTCAAACTCACACCACAAGTTTAGTCGCCGGTTCCACTGGGTTCAGCAGATTCAACCTATCAGCAAAAAACTTTTGTGGCGCTTGAAAAATAATGCTTAGGAGGCAAAATGGCACGCACCGGTAAGCAGTACCTCGAGGCCCTACAGCAAAACCCGCCCAACCTCTGGTACAAGGGCGAGAAGGTCGAAGACCCCACCAGCCACCCCGTTTTCAAGGGCATCACCCACACCCTAGCCCGGCTCTACGACATGCAGCATGACCCCAAGTATCGGGACATCCTGACCTACGAGGAAAACGGCAAGCGCTACGCCATGAGCCTGCTCCCGGCCCGCACCAAGGAGGACTTGGCCCGGCGCAGCGCAGCCTACAAGCTGTGGGCCGATGCCAACCTGGGGATGATGGGCCGCTGCCCGGACTATCTCAACGCGGTGCTGATGGCCTACGAGAGCAGCGCTGAGTTCTTCGGGGAGTTCGCCGACAACGTGTGCAACTATGTAAAGTACGTGCGCGAAAACGACCTCTCGACCACCCACTGCCTGACCAACCCACAGGTTAACCGGGCCAAGAGTGCCTCGGAGCAACCCGACCCCTACATCCCGGTGGGCGTGGTGCGGCAGACCGAGGACGGCATCGTGGTGCGCGGGGCGCGGATGCTTTCGACCTTGCCCACCGCCGACGAGCTGTTGGTTTTCCCCAGCACACTGCTCAAGGAAGGGCCAGGGGCCGATAAATACGCGGTGGCCTTTGCGATTCCCACCAACACACCGGGGCTGCACTTTATCAGCCGCGAGAGCATGAGCATCGGCGATTCGGAGTACGACTATCCCCTGGGCAGCAGGCTCGAGGAGATGGACTGCCTGACCGTCTTCGACGAGGTTTTCGTGCCCTGGGAGCGGATTTTTATCCTGGGCGACCTCGAGAAGTGCAACCAGGCCTACGCCCAGACCGGAGCCCTGATGCACATGGCCCACCAGGTGGTAGTGCTCAAGAATGCCAAGACCGAAGCCTTCGTTGGGCTAGTATCGCTGATTGGCGAAACCATCGGAGCGGACACCTTCCCGCACGTGCAGGAGAAGATTGCCGAGGTCATCGTGTACCTCGAGGCCATGAAGGGTTTCTGGGTCAGGGCCGAGATAGATGCCAAGCCCAACAAGTACGGGGTGATGTGCCCTGACCGGGGTGCTATTGACGGAGCACGCAACCTGTTCCCCCGGCTATACCCGCGCATCGCGGAAATCGTGCATCAGGTCGGGGCTTCGGGCATGATTACCTTGCCCAGCGAGGCCGACTTCGAGAGCCCGGTGGGGCCGTACCTCGAGAAATACCTCCAGTCGGCTACCCTCCCCGCGCGTGAGCGCGTCCAGCTCTTCCGCCTGGCCTGGGACATGACGACGAGTGGCTTCGGGGCACGACAAACGCTGTACGAGCGCTTCTTCTTCGGTGACCCGGTGCGGATGTACCAGACGCTGTTCTCGGCCTACGACAAAGAGCCTTTCAAACGGCGCATAAGAGAGTTCCTGGGCTGGAGTGAGCAGCCTAAGGCCGAGGTGGTGGCGGGAGACTAATGTGGGGGCGACCGAGGGGTCAGGGCGGGCCCAAGACCCGCCCCTACAGGAAAACCGATGGAAACGACTCAACCCAACCTTACCGACCGCTTCAAAATCGCCCTCTCGCGCTGGGCCAGTGGGGTAACGGTCATTGCTGCCGAGTGGGACGGTGAGCGACGGGGCATGACCGCCAGCAGCTTTTCCAGCGTGAGCCTCGAGCCTCCCCTGGTTCTGGTGTGTGTGGACGAAAACGCCCACATAATGGGGATTCTCGAGCACACCCACCGCTTCACGGTGAACATTCTGGCTGAAGGGCAGGATTTGGTTTCGACCCACTTCGCTGGGAAGCCCGTGCCCGACCTCGAGCCGCTCCAGCCCGACCTCTCCATCGAAGGCTCGCTCGCCACGTTGTTCTGCTCGAGGTGGCAACTCTATCCCGGTGGCGACCACCGCATCGTGGTGGGCTTAGTCGAGGATATTCGGCTAGGTGAACCAGGAACCCCGCTCGGCTATTGGCAACGCTCGTACAGGAGGGTCGTATGAAAAACTATCAGCCACCCCTTTCTCCCACCGAGGGGAGAAAGGGGTCAGCGAAGCCGCGCCAGCGGCCCGGCGATGCCGGTGCTCGGGGGGATTGGGGGGGAGCAGCCGCCAACATCATCCGCATCGGACACGGGGTTTTTTATGTGACCGATCTCGAGCGCTGCAAACACTTCTATGTGAACTTGCTCGGCCTGAACGTGCTGCACGAGAGTGCGAGGGCGCTATATCTGCGGGGGGTGGAGGATAGGGAGTGGACACTCAAGCTCGAGCTGGCCCCTGAGCCTGGAATCAAACATCTGGCCTACCGGGTGGCTACCGATGCCGATTTGGAAGCGCTGGTCGCGTTCGCTGAAACCCAAGGTCTGCCCTACCGCTGGGAAACCGAGGTAGACCGTCCCAAACTGCTGCGCCTTCAAGACCCTTTCGACACCCCGGTAGCTTTTTATGCTGAGAGCCAGAAATACTCCTGGCTGCTGCAAAAATATCACCGGCACCGGGGGGCGGGGTTGCAGCGGATAGACCATATCAACGTGATGACCCCTCAGGTCGAGGCCATGACCCGCTGGTATATGGACGAGTTGGGCTTCCGCCTCTCGGAATACACCGAGGACGACGCGGGCCGCATCTGGGCGGCCTGGATTCAGCGCCGGGGCGGGGTTCACGACCTGGCTTTGACCAACGGAACTGGGCCCAGACTCCACCACTTCGCCTACTGGATGCCCGATGCCATGAGCATCATCCGGGCCTGCGACATCTTGGCGGGGGCGCTGGAGTCGGAGAAAATCGAGCGCGGGCCGGGCAGACACGGGGTTTCCAACGCCTTCTTCGTCTACCTGCGCGACCCCGACGGACACCGCATCGAACTCTATACTTCGGATTACATCACCGTAGACCCTGACTTCGAACCGATTCGCTGGCATTTGAACGACCCGCGCAGACAAACTTTGTGGGGAGCCAAAACACCCCGGAGTTGGTTCGAGGAGGCCAGCCTGCTCGAGGCTTTTGCGGGTGGCTGGGTGGCCCAGACCGAATCCGAGCTGAAGGGGCTGCCGCAGCACGTGATTTAGCCTGGACTATTGACGAGGCTCGGACAGGTCGGTAATCTGCCTACACAAAGCAAACGTTTGTTAGCAGTGGAGGAATCTTGAGCGAACGCATAGCCGTGCTGGGAGCGGGAACGATGGGCCGGGGCATCGCGCAGGTGGCGGCTCAGGCCGGTTATGGGGTGTTGCTCTATGACTCCCAACCAGGGGTGCTCGAGCCTGCCCTAGCGGAAATCCGTACCGACTTGCAGAAGGCCCAGGAGCGGGGAAAACTCCAGAGTTCGGCAGACGAAATTCTAAGCCAGATTCAGACCGTTAGTGCTTTGATGGAATGCGCTGAGGCCGATTGGGTGATTGAGGCCGTGCCGGAGGTGCTCGAGCTGAAGCAAGAGCTTCTGGGCAAGCTGGCAGAACTCAACGAATCCAACGTTTTAGCCACCAATACTTCGACGATTTCGGTTTCGGCGATTGCCTCCAAAGTCAAAAATCCTGGACGGGTTATCGGGCTGCACTTCTTCAACCCCGCCCAGCGCATGAAGCTGGTGGAGGTGATTCCTGCGCTCCAAACTGCATCCAAAATCGTGGAGCGAGCGCTAAGGATGATGCAGGCTTGGAGCAAGGAAGCCGTACAGGTCGGGGATTCGCCGGGTTTTTTGGTCAACCGGGTGGCCCGGCCTTTCTACGGCGAGTCGCTGCGGCTGCACGGCGAGGGTGTTTCTAAAGAGCACCTTGACTGGATTTTGAAGGGCCTGGGCTTCCCCATGGGGCCCTTCGAGCTGATGGATTTGATTGGCCTGGACGTGAACTTCGCCGCCTCGCAGTCGGTGTACCAGGGCTTCTACGGCGAGCCGCGCTATCGCCCGCATCCGCTGCAATATCAGCGCGTCGCGGCGGGGATGTTAGGCCGAAAAACCAAGCAGGGATGGTACCGCTATCCACCTGGCCCGCCCGCAATGCCCGCTTTGCCGCCAAAATCGGCTAATCTGCCGCTACCCTTCATCATCGGGCCCAACGCCATTGCCAAGGAACTCCGCGCGAAATTTGGTCACACCGACAAGGCCGCCGAAGCCGCTTTCGTGCTGGACTGCCGGGTAAAGCTCGAGCGCAAGACGAGGCAGCTTGGTAGCAAAACAAGTGGCCAAGACTCCAGTAGGCTCGCACCTGACGGCCTCGAGCGCAAACACGACTTTTTTGAAAACCTGCCGGTGGTTTCGCTGGTCTGGGGCCACTCCGCGAGCAGTGCTCTGGCCGAGTTCGGAGGCCGCGAAATTGCCGGGTTCAGCCTGGTTCCACCCATCTCGGAGAAATCCGTGGTGGAGCTGTACGCGCCGCTCTCAGGGCCGAACCGGGCTACAGAGCTGGCTAGAGCATACTTTCAAGCCCATGGAAACCTCACCCTCGAGCTTCCCGACCAACCTGGCGGTGTGGGCTTTCGCGTCCTGGCCCTATTAATCAATGAGGCCGTTTCTGCCGTCGCAGAGGAAGTCTCTAATCCCGCCAATTTGGATAAGGCCATGCGCTTGGGAACCGGGTATCCGCGTGGGCCCCTCGAGTGGGCCGAGATTATCTGGCTCAAGCCGGTGCTGCGGGCGCTCGAGGGCTTGCACCAAGAACTCGGCGAAGACCGCTACCGGCCTCACCCGCTGCTGCAGCGAATGGTGGCTGCCGGGCTGGAATCGTTCGACCAACTGAGCCTATTTCCCCCGCCAGGGGGTAAGACGGAGATGGAGGAACACACATGAAGCGAATTGCAGTCGGACTTTTGGCACTCGGACTGGGGCTGGGTCTGGCCCAGCAAGCCCCCCTCAAAATCGGGGTGGTGGTTTCGGCCACCGGCCCTGGTGCCAGCTTGGGTATTCCCGAGCGCAACACCTTGCTGCTGTTGGAAGATCAGGTCAACAAGCGCGGCGGCGTGGCGGGCAGGCCGGTGCAGTTCATCATCATAGACGATGCCTCAGACACCACCCAGGCCGTGCGGGCTACCAAAAAATTGATTCAAGAAGATCAGGTGCTGGCTATCATCGGCACCACCATCACCCCCTCCACCCTGGCCATGATTGACCCCCTGGCCGAGGCCGGTGTGCCCAACATCTCTCTGGCCGCCAACCGCGAGATTGTGGCCCCGATGGACGACAAGCGCAAGTGGATTTTCAAGACCCCCCAAACCGAAGAGCAGATGAGCCAGCCCATCGTGCAGGACATGAAGGCTTCGGGGGTCAAGAGCGCGGCTTATATCGGCTTCAACGATGCCTACGGCGAGGGCTGGGCCAAGGCTTTCGAGGCTACCGCCAAAGACGCGGGCATCAACATAGTAGACTCCGAGCGCTTCTCCCGCAGTGACACCTCGGT
>JADEYI010000730.1_pt1 | contig 37355 bp, 37 predicted proteins | sample 8542331 | NCBI WGS metagenome assembly JADEYI01 (sample SAMN16510988, study PRJNA670497) | mine drainage metagenome | isolation source: biofilm near Copperflume 1 | place: Germany: Marsberg coppermine Kilianstollen | collected 2018-02 | reverse complement strand
TGGGCATGGCCGCCACCCCCGACGGCGGGGGCTACTGGCTGGTGGCGTCCGACGGGGGCATCTTCACCTTCGGTGACGCCCGCTTCTTCGGGTCCACCGGCGCCCTCCACCTCAACCAGCCCATCGTGGGCATGGCCGCCACCCCCGACGGCGGGGGCTACTGGCTGGTGGCGTCCGACGGCGGCATCTTCACCTTCGGTGACGCCCGCTACATGGGGTCCACCGGGGCCCTCCGCCTCAACCGGCCCATCGTGGGCATGGCTGCCACGTCGGACGGTGGGGGCTACTGGCTGGTGGCGTCCGACGGCGGCATCTTCACGTTCGGCGACGCCCGCTTCCTGGGGTCGACCGGCGCCCTCCGCCTCAACCAGCCCGTCGTGGGCATGGCCGCCACCCCCGATGGCGGGGGCTACTGGCTGGTGGCGTCCGACGGGGGCATCTTCACCTTCGGGAACGCGGGATTCTTCGGATCCACCGGGGCCATTCACCTCAACCGACCGATCGTGGGCATGAGCTCGTCGTGACCTGGAGTACTCACGACGTCTTCAACCAGGCTCCGCCGCTCGAGGAGTACGACGTCTTCGCCGCGGACGCGGCATTGAGGGAGGCCGTCGACCGCGAGGGGGCGGCATGGGCGCAACCCGAGCTCGGGAGCCTGGGCACCCTGGCCGGCTCGGCCTCGGCCCAGGAGCTCGGACGACTGGCCAACGAGAACAGACCGGTACTGCACACCCACGACCGCTACGGCCACCGCATCGATGTGGTCGAGTACCACCCCGCCTATCACGAGCTCATGACGACGTCGTTGGCCCACGGTCTGCACGCGGGACCGTGGGCCGATCCCAAGGCCGGTGCCCATGTGGCCCGGGCGGCCAAGGTGATCGTCTGGTACCAGGTCGATGCCGGTCACATCTGCCCGGTGTCGATGACCTACGCCGTCGTCCCCGCCCTCCGGCACCAACCCGACGTGGCCGCGGCGTGGGAGCCGATGATCAACTCCACGACCTACGACCCCGCCAACCTGCCCGTTTCCCAGAAGACGGGCGTGACCTGCGGCATGGCTCTCACCGAGAAGCAGGGTGGCTCCGACGTGCGGGCCAACACGACGCGGGCGGAGCCTTCCGGTGACGTCGCCGGCACCTACTCATTGACGGGCCACAAGTGGTTCTGCTCCGCGCCGATGTCCGACGCCTTCTTGATGCTGGCCCAGGCGCCCGGCGGCATCAGCTGCTTCCTCACCCCCCGCTGGTCGCCTGACGGCACCCGCAACCCGATCCGCATCCAGCGGCTCAAGGACAAGCTGGGCGACCGATCGAACGCCTCGAGCGAGATCGAGCTCGTCGGTGCGTCCGGCCTCCTGATCGGCGAAGAGGGCCGGGGTGTGCGGACCATCATCGAGATGGTCAACCACACCCGGCTGGACTGCATCCTCGGCTCGGCGTCGATCATGCGCCAGGGGGTGGCCCAGGCCACATGGCACGCCGCCCACCGGCGGGTGTTCGGAAGACTCCTGGCCGAGCAGCCCCTCATGGCCAATGTGCTCGCCGATCTGGCCATCGAGTCCGAGGCTGCCACTGCTTCGGCCCTGCGCCTGGCCCGCTCCTACGACGCCCCGGCGGACGACGAGTACGAGCACCTCCTCCAGCGCATCCTGACGCCGGTGGTGAAGTACTGGACCTGCAAGCGCGCCCCTCAACATGCGGCGGAGGCGCTCGAGTGCCTCGGGGGCAACGGGTTCGTCGAGGAGTCCACCCTGCCCCGACTGTTCCGCCAGAGCCCGGTCAACGGAGTGTGGGAGGGCTCCGGCAATGTCATCTGCCTCGATGTGCTCCGCGCCCTGTCCCGCGAGCCAGACACGCTCGACGCCTATTGGTCCGAGGTCGGCCAGGCGGCCGGGGCGGACACGCACCTGGACCGGGCCGTTGACGACTTGCATGTCGACCTGGGCGATCCGGAGACGTTCGAGCCGCGGGCCCGGTCCGTGGTGGAGCGGATGGCACTGGCCTTTCAGGCCTCCCTGCTCGTCCGGTTCGCACCCCCCGCCGTATCCGACGCCTTCTGCACCTCTCGCCTCGGAGGTGGCGGCGGTGGCGTCTTCGGAACGCTTCCGGCCGGGACGGATACGGCCACCATCCTGAGGCGTCACACTCCCGTCTGAACCAGGGGCGGCGACGATCCGGGGCGACACGAGTCGCCGTTTCGGATGAGCATCGTCGTCGGTCCGGTCGACTGTGAGCCGTTCCGAATTGCGACCCGTTGGTAGCATTCGTGACGCCCAAGAGTAAGGAGCCCACGTGTCGTCCTACCCCGCCCTCCTGCCGGCCAGCGTCGCCGTGGATGCTCTCTGGTCGGCGCTCTACTTCGTGCTGTGGATCGCCGTCATGGTCTGGATCTACAACCTGGCCAAGCGCAAGGGACGTCATCCGGTCGGCTGGGTGATTCTGGCCTTTTTCTTCTTCTTCCTGGCGCTGATCCTGCTTTTGATCCTTCCCTCCAAGCGGACCACGCAGGAAGTGGAGCGAGCCCGAGGGTGAGGAATGGGCGCTGCCGCGCTCCACTGACCCCGCACGGGGTTCCCGCACCGTGACCGACATCACTCTCACCAGATGACCCGGATGGACACTCACGAGCGTATCTACTAAAGTACATATTATGTCCTCTACAGTAGAAAAGCAGCTCGGTCGGCTCCTGCGGGACGCCCGCGGCGCCCTCGGGGCATCCCTTCAGGATGTGGCCGAGGAAGCTGGCTGTTCGACGGCCTATGTCCACAAGTTGGAGCAGGACCGAGTCCGGACGCCCTCGCCCCGGGTCCTCGCCGGCCTGGCCCGTACGCTCGGTCTCGACTACGGCGTCGTGATGAGCACGGCCGGGTACGAGGCACCCTCGTCCGAGGGCCCCGACTCGCCGTCGCCGGCGGCCGCGCGGTTCAGCAATGCGCACATCGTCCAGCTGTTGGAATCGCTCCAGAGCGATGTGGCTGAGCTGAGGAAGGATCTCGCTCGAAACCGGTCCGGGGGATGAGGGACTCGCCGGTCCGCCGGTTGGAGGACGAGTGCGACTACGGCGAGCTGGTGGCCGTTGCGGCCCGCGCCTTCTGGCACGACCCGCTGTTCGATTTCCTCACCAACGGGGATCTCCTCGAGGAGTACCGGGTTCTGCCGCACGTCTTCCGGGCAGCGATGACCGACTTCCGCTGCGACACGGCCGAGGTGTACGTGGCAGATGTGGGCGAACGGCCTCGAAGCTTCGCGGGCTGGCTCGGGCCCGGTACCTTCCGCGATCACCGCGCAGCCGGCTGGCCCGCAACCTGCGGGCGGCGTCCCTGCTTCTGAGGTTGCGCAATCGTCGTGCCGCGGCCGCGCTCCTCAACGAAGTGGAGCGTAGGCATCCCGTGGAACCCCACTGGTATCTGGCCTTGCTCGCCACCGATCCGGCCGCGCAAGGCCAGGGCCTCGGGACTTCCTTGCTCGGTCCCGTCCTCGACCGATGCGACTCGGAGGGCATTCCGGCCTACACGGAAACGCAGAAGCACGAGAATGTCCCGTGGTACGGCCGGTCAGGCTTCGTCGTGATCGACGAGATCAGACGTGACCAGACCCCGTCCATCTGGCGGCTGTGGCGCGACCCGCAGGGCGCTGAGGTCCACTGAACGTCGCCGGGGCGGGAAGTGACTGACTCAGTGCCGGGCGAAGTAGTCGACGAGCACCTCGGCGACGGCGTCAGCGTGCGTGAAGAAGCCGAGATGGCTCGCTCCCGCGATTTCCGCGTATTCGGCCCCCGGGATGGCTTCTGCGGCCTCTCGGGCCCCGGCCGGTGGCGAATCGATGTCGTATTCGAACCCCAGGACGAGGCACGGGACCCTGATGGCCGGCCAACCGGTCGTCCGCACCGGGTCAGTTGACCAGGCGAGTGCCGCTTCGTACTGTCCGAGCCGGCCGGGGTTCGGCCACTCCTCGAGGTCCCCGATAAGGGCCAACCAGCCGTCTATGACCTCGTCGCTCTGGAGGTCGTGGTACGGCAGGTACCGGACGGTCTCGAGGGCGTAGTAGAGCCGAGGCAGCTCCACGGCCGATGCGGCCAGGTCACGCTCGAGCCTCGTGATGGCCTTCTCCCACGAGGTAGGTCGGTTGGCGCTCCCCATGAGGGCCGCCGCCCGTACCCGCCCGGGGTGCTCGATGACGAGCGTCTCTGCGATCCAGCCGCCGAGCGAGTGTCCGGCGATCCGGACCGGGTCGGAGATCCCGAGGTGGTCGAGGAGGCCAAGGGCATCGCCCGCCATCTGGCCCACCGAGTAGGGGGCCGGTGGGAGAGAGCTCGGCGGGACACCGCGGTTGTCGAAGAGGATCACCTGGTAGCCGGCCTCGGCGAGCGCCGGGGCGAGACCGATCTGGAAGGCGACGGCAGGCTGCCCGCAGCCCGCTACGAGCAGGAGGGGTTCGCCGTCGCCGACGACCTGATACGCCAGGGAGACGCCGTCGAGATCGACTTCCGGCACACTCCTCCTCTCCGTCATGGATGGGTCCGCTCGAATCGACACGAGCCCAGCGCGCCAAGGTCAGATCGAGTGCGACGTCACCCTGTGAACTGCGAAGCGACTTGAACCCGCGGCGGGTTCCGTGCCATCTTACGCTTGGGTGATTGCGACGCCCAGGACAACTGCCGGCCTACGTGGTGGCACCCTGGATGCCACCAGACACGAACGCAAGGACGTCCGGTGCGACGGTGTCGCATATCCCGCACATCGTCGCAGATGCGGTAAGGGTGAGGGGTTGCCACATGCGGATACGTAATGTTCTCGTGAAGCTTCCAGCGGATCCGCGGAGCCACGGACGGCGAAGAGTGGCCGTCGCCGTCGAATCGTTGGCCGTTGCGTAGCGATGTCATTCCTGGCGCTCACGCTCTCCTCTTGTAACTGGTTGGTGTACCACGGCGACCTCACGGGATCCGGTATGGACAGTTCCGGTAGCTCGTACTCTCCGGCTCATCAAGCCTGGGTATCGGCGAACCTGGGCGGAAAATTGTACGGCGAGCCCCTGGTCGTGGGGAGCAACGTGTTCGTGGCCACCGAGAGCGATGCGGTCGTGGCCTTGTCGGCTTCGACTGGTTCAGTCGTCTAGTCCACCACCGTGGGGACGGCGGTACCGGCCATGAGATCTTTGTGGTGGCTGACGAACTCGTCGGCGGATTCATCCAACACCGTCTCTTCGGCCTCAACTTGTCAGACGGAGCCATCCTGTTGAACCAGGTGGTCGATCCGCCAGGCTCGGATCCGAAGGCGCAGCTCCAACGGGTAGCGCTCACCCTCGATGCCGGCCAAGTTGTCTTCGGATTCGGCGGCAATGCCGGAGACTGCTCGGCCTACCATGTGTGGTTGGTGGCGGTGCCGGAGGCCGGTGGCGCGACCAAGACGTTTCAGGTCGATCCCGGCCCGGGAGAGAGTCAGGGAGCCATCTGGATGGGTGGTGCCGCCCCCATTGTCGACAGTCAAGGGAACATCTGGCAAGCGACCGGCAACGGATCGAACACCCATGCAGGCGATCCCTACGACTACAGCGACGGGGTTCTGGAGCTTTCCTCGTCGTTGTCACTCCTCCAGTACTTCGCTCCGGCAAGCTGGACTCAAGACAATCTCACTGATGCCGACCTGGGTTCCTCGTCGCCGGCCGTGCTTCCCAACGGTCTGGTCTTTCGGGCGGGGAAATCGGGAACGGGCTACCTGCTCAAACAGTCTGCGCTCGGTGGTATCGGCGGCCAGGCCGCGCAGCTGCACTCCATGTGCGGAGGCGTGGTCGATGGCGGTGACGCCTTCGCCAACGGCATTGTCTATGCCCCATGCAGCGGCGGAATCGTAGCGGTGAAGGTTGGAGCTTCGCCGCCCTCACTCACGCTTCTCTGGCAGACGTCAAGCGGGTCGTCAGGGCCGCCCATCATCGCCGGGGGGACGATTTGGACGATTGGCGGAACAACGCTCTTTGGTCTGGATCCGGCAACCGGTTCCCCCGTCCAACCATTCCCGTTGGGCAATGAAGCGAACCACTTCCCGACCCCCTCAGTGGGGACGGATTGCTTCTCGCACCTGGCTCCGACAAGGTCTTCGCCTTCACGACGCCTCCTGCAACCCAGGTGACCATCCCGGCGAACGCAGCCGTTCTACAAGGGAGTCAGTGGCTGGGCGCCACAGCCTCGAGCGCCGTCGACGTGGCCAGGGTTGAGTTCCATCTGACCGGAGGGGCATTGAACAATGTGCTGATCGGCACCGCCACGCCGACGACGTATGGCTGGCTCTACCGTTGGGATTCCACAACAGTGGCCAACGGGGGCTACTTCCTCCAAAGCGTTGCCTACGACAGCGCCGGCGCCGCTGGCACCAGCACCGCCATCGGCATCACGGTGAACAACTAGTGATGGGCATGGGCGGACTGTGCCCTACTCGTATAGTGCCGTGTTCGGTCAGTTGCCGAGGGCGGAGCGCACAAGGTCCCGGATTTCGTCGTCGGTGACGGCTGCCGCGTCGTCGACTCGGAGTTGGATGGTGCCCTTGCTGGTTCTGAGCGTTGGGTGGCGGGCGATGAAGCTGTCGGCTCCACCCTGGGGCCAGCCGTAGATCGAGACTCCGTGCTTCCAGATACCGACGAAGAGGCGACGTCTGTCGACTCTGTAGGTTGGCATCTTGTAGGAGAGCCCCACTGTCGCGGTCGGGAAGTCGTCGAAGACCAACCGGTCGATGCGGTCGAACAACGGTCGGTACTCCGGAGGAATGGCCTCGATGTAGTCCCGGACGGCCTTGTCCATAGTCCAATCATGCCGCGCCGGCGGCCGGCCCGGAAGCAGTGCGGATGATCCTGAGCGTCCGGGCCGGTCGCTGAGCGACCGGCCCGGTGAGACGCTCCACGGGCGTGAACGAGACGGCGTCCGAGCAGGGTGATGACACACCCTCGGTGGAGGGACACCCGCGGCCGAAATTCGATGACTACCCGTTGGCCGCCACTCCCACCTTGTGACCCTGGGCGTCGGCAAAGACCCCGAAGCTTGTGCCCGGCACCTTCTGCTCGGGTTGGATGATGGTCCCGCCCAGGTCCTCAGCCTTCTTCAGTGTGGCGGCGACGTCCTCGACCCCTACGAAGAAGAGCACTTCGTCCTCGGCAGCCTGGCGAGGGCTGATGGCAACGAAGGTTCCGCCTTCGACGCCCGTGTCAATGAATGTGTAGCCCGGGAATGCGCCTTCGGCGGCAACCTTCCAACCAAACAGGTCAGCGAAGAACTTTCGGGTCTTATCGGGATCCTGCGAGCGAATCTCGGCGTGAATCACGGGATGCGGCACGATGGTTTTCCTCCTTCTGAGCGGTACCCCAATGGCACCATCTACCGAAGTGACGGAGTCACCCGATCGAATTCGACAAACGCTTCGAACAATTCGAGATCGAGACCGAACGGCAGCGTCTCGGCCCGGTCTGGCTCAAGCCCGCCCGACCGAAGATCCGTGGCGAAATGCTCATGGGGAGCGCAAAGGTGAGAGCTGCAACAATCTGGGCATGGATGCTGACGCGCTCATCGCCTCACTGGCTCTCGCACCCCACCCGGAAGGGGGCCACTATCGCGAGACATGGGCGGATGACGCCGGAACCGCCATCTACTTCCTGCTGCGGGCCGGAGAGGAATCGGCCTGGCACCGCGTCCGCGAACGGGCCGAGATCTGGCACTTCTATGCCGGAGCACCGCTTGAGCTCAGTGTCAACGAGAGTGGCCGCGAGGGTGCCACGCAGACCGCTCTCTTGGGTCCCGATCTGAGTGTCGGAGAGCAGCCGCAGGCCGTCGTTCCAGCAGGGGCGTGGCAATGTGCCCGGAGTTCCGGTGCGTGGTCACTCGTCGGATGTACGGTCGCGCCACCGTTCTCGTTTGACAGCTTCGAGCTCGCTCCCGGAAATAGGCTGCCCGGTTGACCCAGCGATGCCGTCGACGGGAACGCTTAGACAACTCGATGTGCTCAGCGCCGGCTCGGATCGAATTCCAGCACTTGGGTGAGCCGGATGTTGTTGCCCGACGGATCCCGGAAGGACGTGTCGATGCCGTATGCCTGGGCCGTGGGCGGGTCGTTGAACGAGATGCCCCGCGCCGAGGGCTCCTTGTAGCTGGCCTCACAGTCGTCGGTCTCGAGGAACAGCGTCCCACCTGCGCCCTTCGCCACCAGCTCGGCGAGTGACGCGCTGCTGTCCGGGTCGAGCATCGGAGGCCCGGGGACGGGCATCAGTACCAGCCCAACGTCGTGCTGGCCGACGGGACCCACGCAGAGCCAGCAGAAGTTCCACGCCTCCATGGTCACATCGGCGCGGACCTCCCAGCCGAGGGTCTGCGTGTAGAAGGCGAGCGCCTCGTCCTGATCGTGCACCCAAAATTGTGCATTGGCGATCGTGATCATCGGTTCTCCTGACTCTTCGGTACCAGGCCGAGCTTGAGGTGCTGCGATCGCGCCGTCTTCTCGGACATCAGCGGTGCCTCTGACCAATTTCATCTTCTCTGGCAGACAACAGCGGGGCGCTGTCCACGGTCACGATCGATTCGGTGTCGGTGAGCTGACGGCAGGCCCCACGGTTGTGGTCGAACCAACCGGACATCACAGGGCTACCCAACAGCATCGACGTGAACTTCTAGTGACCTGCCAGTCAAGGCCAATTGCCCTGGCGACGGCTCACTATTCGCGCGACATCATCGCGACAGCCTCGCGTTCGGCACCAGCGTTCTGGGACCGCCTGGTCGAATGGATGGGCCAGTGCTCAAGGGGACATCGCTGATCGCCGATACCTGGGAATGTGCTCCTTCCAGGGCAAACGGGACAATCGGTTCAACCGGTGAAGCCCGCACGGCACTACGCGGGGACCGTGCCCTCCAGGATGCGCAGGTCGAGCTCCCGACGAGGCGCTGCTCTCCGCATCCCAATCGCGCTGTCGGGGGTTCTCGCTCTCGGCCTGGTCCCGCTCATCGCCCCGCCAGCGGCGGCCGCGCCCATGCCCGGACTCTTCACATCGGTGAGCACTGGCGACGCTGCGGGGTCCAACTTCTCCTGCGGGCTGAGAACAACCCGGGCCATCACCTGCTGGGGGGACGACTACTACGGACAGCTCCAAGCACCGCACGGGAGCTATCTCGAGATAGGCGTCGGGGGTACCAACGGCTGTGCGCTGGGGACCGACCACCACATCACATGCTGGGGTTCGAATGCCTCCGGCGTCGCCTCTCCTCCGGCGGGCACCTTCAACCAGGTGAGCGTCGGGGGCTCCCACGCGTGTGGACTTCGCAGCGATGCCACGGTGGCGTGCTGGGGAGACAACATGTACGGGAAGGCGTCGCCACCGGGCGGAGCGTTCCGATCGGTGAGCGCGGGCGGCTCTCACACCTGTGGCGTAAGGACGACTGGCTCGATCGCCTGCTGGGGAGTGCATGACGTCACAGGGTTCGACTTCGGCCAGATCCGTCCACCGGGTGGAGACTTCCTCTCGGTCAGCGCCGGCTACCAGGACAACTGCGCGGTCCGGACCAACCACACTCTGGCCTGCTGGGGATGGGACAGCTACGGCCAGACTCGGGCTCCCAATGGCGAATTCGAGTCGGTCAGCGCCGGCGTCGCCCACAGCTGCGGAGTGCGGACATCGGGTGCCCTCGCATGCTGGGGCGACAACATGTACTTCGGACAGGCCTCCCCTCCCGCGGGCCAGTTCAAGTCGGTCAGCGCCGCCCAGTCCCACACCTGCGGTGTCCGAGGCGACGGATCCGTGGCGTGCTGGGGATACAACAACCAGGGTCAGGCGTCACCCCCGACCGGGAGGCTCCGGTCGGTCAGCACCACGATCAGCTATGCCTGTGGCGTCGTAACCTCCCATGCCCTGACCTGCTGGGGCAAGGACGAGTTCGGACTCATCCGGCCTCCTTCGGGGGCCTTCGCCTCCGTCAGCGCCGGACACAGCCATGCCTGTGGCGTTCGGACGGACGGCGTGGTTGCTTGCTGGGGTGAGAGCGAGTCCGGCGACACCGCACCGCCGGCGGGCGCGTTCCGGATGGTGAGCGCGGGTGGGTCCTTCACCTGCGGCGTGCGGACGGATGGTGCCATCGCATGTTGGGGATCCAATCCCTATGCCCCGGGCGGCACCTTCGAGTCGATCAGCGCCGGGGTGGAGCACGCGTGCGCGGTTCGCACCGATGACGCAGTTGTGTGTTGGGGGTCCAACGCGTACGGGCAGGCCGCGGCCCCCAAAGGTTCGTTCAAGTCCATCGCCGCCGGCGACTACAACAGCTGCGGTGTCAGAGCGGACGGCACGGTCACCTGCTGGGGCTACACAGACACCCTCGGGCGGTGGACCCCTGCCCAGGGAGCCTTCACGGCGATCAGTGCGGGCAGCTTCCATGCCTGCGGCGTGCGCACGGACGGGCTGGTGGCCTGCTGGGGACACAACATGGGAGGCGAGGCCTCGCCACCGGGCGGCACGTTCTCGGCCGTGAGTGCTGGAGGCTACGGCTCATGCGCCATCCGACCGGACGACGAACTCGTCTGCTGGGGCCTATCGGGGTACGAGCAATAGCGGTTGGACGAGGGGCGAATTCCAAAATCGCCGGAGCTGGCTTCAGCCCAGCCGGTAGAGCTTCTTCCCATTCTCGGCGAGGATCTTGCGGCGCGACTCGGGCCGAAGCGTCGCCATGGCCTCGTGCACGTGCTCGAGTGGCTTGGGCCAGAGAGCGGTCGGGTGGGGAAAGTCGGTTTCGAACATGACATTGTCCTCGCCGACCTTGTCGACCAGTTCTTGAAGATGCCCGCGACCGGTCTCGAACCACATGGTTGCGTACCAGTTCGACTTGAAGTACTCCGAAGGCGCCTTGCCAAGCTCGGCCGCCTGCGCGGGAGCGTTCTCGGGCAGCTCCCAGTCCATTGTCTCGAGGATGAAGGGCACCCAACCGATCCCGCTCTCCACGGAAACCATCTTGAGTTTCGGAAAGCGGTCGAAGATTCCCGAAAAGATGGTGTTGATGACCACTCGGGCGTTGCCGATGAAGAGCATCGCTCCACCGATGGCGGGCTTGACGAACTCGTCCTGGGACTCCCAGAAGTACTGGCCGAAGAAGTTCATTGCCGTGAGGCTCGCTCCGATGTGGAAGTGGATCGGGAGCTCGAGATCGGCGCAGACCTCCCACAGTGGGTCCCAGGCCACGTTGGCCAGGTCCGGGGAGCCGAGATCCTGGGGATCTGAGGTCATATTGATTCCCCGGAGGCCCATTTCTGCGACCCGCTGCGCTTCGCGCACGCATCCCTCGATATCCCAGGCGGGCAGTATCGGCATCGGCAAGAGCCGGTTGTTCGTGCGGTCCTGGATCTCGGCTCGGGAGTCGTTGAAGATCTCCACGCACAGACGGCGCAGCACGGGGTCCTTCACGTCGGCCAGCGCATGACCCCCCAATCCCAGAGCGTTGGGGTAGGTGACCTGGTGCTCGATTCCCATGTCGTCGAGAACCTCGAGACGGGCGTCGACGTCCCACGCTGCCACATGGGCCCTTTCGAAATCCCACTCGAGCATCGATTCCTGGAATGGATGCTTTACGCCTGCCCTGTCAATGGTGCTGCCGCCCCCGGCCTTTCCGAGAGGCGTTCCTTCAATCACCCACGTGCGCTCTCCCTCGACCATCTCAACGTGAAGAATCTCACTCTTGTAGGCAGCGGGGGCCCTCTTCGTCCAAAGGTCGTCGACGTCGGTGAGATGGGAGTCTGCGTCGACAACGGCAAGTTTCTCAGGCACTGCCGAGGTGAGAGTCATTGAGTTGAACCTCCTGGCTTCAAGACCAAAGGGACTGGCGCCCCACCCCGCTGAGGTTACTGCTGGCACGCCGGAAGAGGACCGTGCCCATGGTGACAAGCGACGCGGCAACCCAAAATGACTCCCTCCTCATCCAAATTTGGGCTGGTCATCTGGGTCGGCGGGCTGGGTGCTGCAGGAGGCGTGTCGACAGGGAGCGGAGTGGCGCGCTGCCAAGGCCACAATCGAGCTGTATCTGTCGATCTATTCGCCGTTCAGCTGGAGCCTGCCGGATTGTCGACGGTGCATTGCGCCCTATCGAAGTGACGCTCCGTGTCTCGCGACGTGACACTGGTTCAAGCAAAGGGGACCATGTCCGAACCCGTCTTGGAGCTTCTGGCCAGGAGAAACGGTCGCCGAATGTCTGGATCTGGGCTGGCTGCGGCGGATTGGTCCGTCCCCTGCCAGGTGGCGTCCGAACTGATGGGACCACGTTCGAACCCCGACGGTCCCTCAATGGAGGCGCGGCCCCGCCCCTAGGACTCCACGGGGCAGGGTCCCCCCGCTACCAGGGCATTCGGGCCGGGCGTGGGTTAACGTTCGGACCAGGCACACTCGGGTTGGGGCGGGTCCCGTACCACGCCGAGTCGGTGCAAGGACGGGAGGGGAGACCATGACGGATCTCATCGAGCACGCCGACACTGACTCTGCCGACCGAGCGGACGAGGGGGCGTCAGGAGGGCCTGTCCCGCCGAAGCGGCGCCACCTGGCGGGCGCCATGGGCACGCCGCGGGCCCTGATCGTGGCCATAGGCGTGGTGCTCGTAGCGGGCGTGCTGGGCGCGGTGGCTCTGGCGGCCACCTCGGGGGCGACCAAGGCGAACCCGTCGTCACAAACGCCTGTCTCCACCGTGTCGGTGGCGTCACCGAGGTACGCGCCTCAGGCGGCGGTGGGGGCGACCGACGACTACCACTGCAGCTTGGTCAACCCGCACATCACCCAGAACTCGTACGTGATCTCGAGCCAGTTCAATCCGGGCAGTGCCGAGGTCCACCATGCCGTGCTCGCCCTGGTGCCTCCGTCCATGACGGCTCAGGCCATCGCCGCCAATGACGCCACCAGCGGCAAGGGATGGACGTGCTTTGGCGCGCCAGCCCTGCCCGGTGCGTCGCTCGCCTCTTTCATCAGCACCCCCTTCCTGAGCGTGTGGGCGCCTGGGCACGGCGGAGACGTGCTTCCCAAGGGTACGGGGATCTCGCTGCCCAAGGGGAGTCTGGTGATCGAGCAGGTGCACTACAACCTGCTGGTGGGCGACAAGCCGGTCACGAACGGGCTCGTGCTCAACACGGTACCGATGTCCACGCCGCTGTTGCCGATGCAATCCCAATACCTGATCGCCCCGCCGAACATCCCATGCTCGGCCAGTGCGACTGGGCCGCTGTGCGACTATCAGGCGTCCCTCAACTACCTGGACCAGCGCTTCGGCTCCGGCGGCGTTGTGATGGCCAAGGGCATCGACCAGGTATGTGGTGAAAGCCCGGACGCCCCGCCCGTCGGTGATACGGCCACGTGCACGTGGCGGGTCGGATCGAACGGCTACATCGACAGGATCCAGCCGCACATGCACCTGTTGGGGGTCGGGTTCACGATGGTGCTCAATCCGGGGACGCCGCAAGCCAAGACCATCCTGAACGTCCCGAACTACAACTTCGACTACCAAAAGGCGTACAACGTGGCGCCCATCCCGGTGAGTCGCGGCGAGAAAATACAGATCAACTGCAGCTATGACCCCAGGCTGGCACAAGAGTTGCCGGTCCTCCGCAAGGCGCCGCCGCATTTCGTCACGTTCGGCGACGGATCATCCGACGAGATGTGCGTGGGGGTCACGTGGCAGACGTCGTCCCTGCCCAACTCCCACGACTCGTTCTGAGCGACCGCTCGAGCAATGGAGCGAGTGGGACACAGGTACCGGAGCCAGTGTCGCCCAGCAGCCGAAGCCGGGCCGAAGAGTGGGACACAGGTGGCGGAGCCAGAGTGGGACAGACCTACCGAACTCTCACAGTTGTGATTATGACAACGGCGTGGAGATGACGGGACTCGAACCCGTGACCCCCTGCTTGCAAAGCAGGTGCTCTAGCCAACTGAGCTACATCCCCTTACGGATTCACCGAGCCGGTAGAAGCCAAACAACACGCATGGGCGTTTGGATTCCGGTGACGGACTTGCCCGCTTCCCGCCCCGATCGGTGATACCCCGAATCCTATACGGCGTGCCGGACCGGGCCGATACCTCTCGGCATGGCGAAGGATGTCACCGATTCGAGCGCGCTCGGCGAGAACGCCTGAGCCCCATCCGGTAGGGTGATCGCAGATCAGCACCACGGTTCGCGCCCGGGATGCAGCCCGTTGATCCCGCCGGAACGAGAACGACGAACGGAGGAAGTCCATGCCCGTCTCTCGCGGAACCAGCGATGTGCTCATCGGGGTGGCCCAGCACGATGCCAGTGCGCTCGAAGGATTGTTCCAGGCTCGCCTCGACAATCTCGATGCATCCGGCCTCGACCCCAAGACGTACGCAATGGTGAACATCGCGGCACTGATCGCCGCCGATGCCGCACCGGCCTCCTATGTGTTCCAGGTGGCCTTCGCACTCGAGGCCGGAGTCTCGCCCGAGGAGATCCTCGGCCTTCTGGTGGCCCTCAATCCCACCGTCGGCAACGTCCGCATCGTGTCCGCTGCCGCCGAGCTCGCCTTCGCCCTCGGTATCGACCTCGAGGCCGAGCAGGACTAAGAACCAAGCAAGGAGGTACCTGAATGCCATTCATGCGCAGGCGACCACTGCTCCGGGCAGCCGCCGTCGGGGGCGTTGCCTATATGGGGGCCAAGGCGGGCACCAACCGGGCCATGCAAGGATCGGCCGGGGCTCAACAGCCGGAGGCGGCGCCACCCCCCGCTCCTCCCGCACCGGTCCCTGCTGCAACCGACCGCATCGCCCAGCTTCAGCAGTTGGCGTCCCTGCACGAGTCCGGGGCCCTCACCGACGAAGAGTTCACCGCCGCGAAGGCGCAGGTCCTCGCTTGATCTGCCGGCCTGGATGTCTGTTCCGAGATCGCCACCCTCTGACCGGTGCCTTGGTGACTCAGGAATCAGGGGTCCGGGCCCGTTCGAATGAGCGGTCGATCTCTGCCCACGCCGCCTCCACCCCGTCGAATCCCTGGAGTTTGGTGCCCTTGTCGGGCTCGAGGTCCTTGTAGACGTCGAAGAAGTGCGCGATCTCCATCGTCAGATGGGGCGGCAGCCCGTCGAGGTCCCTGACGGCCTCCCACATGGGATCGCCGCAGGCCACGGAGATGATCTTGGCATCAGGCCCCTTCTCGTCACTCATCAGGAAGACGCCCACCGGTCGGCTCTCGACCAGACAGCCTGGGAAGGTGGGCTCGTCCAGGAGAACGAGCACGTCCAGGGGATCACCGTCTTCGGCCAGCGTGTCTGGGACGAACCCGTAGTCGGCGGGATAGAAGGTGGCGGAGAACAGGCGCCGGTCGAGCCGCATGAGGTGGCGCTCGTGGTCGTACTCATATTTGTTCCGGCTGCCCCGAGGGATCTCCACCATCACTTCGATCGTGCGGTCGATGTTCACCCAGTTGCCTTTCGCCCCAGATCGCCGGACCTCATTGTGTCCCACCGTTGATCCAGTCGCACGGCGCTTCCCAAGGGGACCGGTGGACCTTGGTTGTAACGTGGGCGGATGATCGTGGAGGCGGCACCGGGTGCCAAGGCAGGGGTGGTGCCGGATGCCGGCCCTAGGTACTTCGCCCGCCAACTCTCCGACCTCGATTTCAACGACCGGCTCCTCGACCTGGTGGCGGATCCTGACATCCCACTCCTCGAGCGGGTCAAATTCCTGGTCCTGTTCAGCGAGCGGATCGATGAGTTCTTCCAAGTCCAGGTGGCCGGCCTGCGGAGGCAGGTGGTGGCCGGCATCAAGAGCCTGGCCCTCAACGGGAGCACGCCCGACCGGCTGCTGGCGGATGTGCGGGACTCCCTCGAACGCATGGTCCGCCGACAGGAGACCCTGTTGCTGGGGGAATTGAGCCCGGCACTCGCCGACCAGGGCATCGAGTTGTGTGACTGGGACTCGTTGGGGCAGGCGGACCGCTCCTATCTGCACGAGTTGTTCGACCGTCTCATCCTCCCGGTGGTCACCCCCCTGACCGTCGACCCCAGCCATCCGTTCCCCTATATCTCCAACCTCTCGCTGAACGTCGGCGTCGAGGTCCGGAACCGCAACGACGACACCTCCCGATTCGCCCGGGTCAAGGTGCCACCCAACGTGGCCCGGCTGCTCCGCCTTCCCGACGGCGATCGGTTCGTCCCTCTCGAGCAGACATTGGTGGCGTTCATCGACGAACTGTTCCCGGGCATGGATGTGGGAGATCCGTGCATCTTCCGGGTGACCCGCGACGCCGACCTGGCCCTCGACGACGATGCCGCCGACGACCTGTTGCTGGCTCTCCAGGAGGAGTTGCGCCGACGTCGATTCCTGCCGGTGGTACGCCTCGAGATCGATTCGAGGACCTCGGAAGGCCCGGTGGAGCGGCTCACCGACGAGTTGGGGCTGGGCCCCGACGACGTGTATCGCTTCGCCGGCCCCTTGGGGCTCGACTGCCTGTGGACCATCCACGCCCTCGATCGTCCGGAGCTGCACGACGAACCGTGGACACCGTTGATCCCTCCGGCCTTGGCCACGGTGGAGCGGGAGGAGGACGCCAGCATCTTCACCGTGCTCGACCGCCAGGATGTCCTGGTCCACCATCCCTACGACTCCTTTTCGGCCTCGGTCCAGGAGTTGATGAACGAAGCGGCCGACGATCCCCACGTGCTGGCCATCAAACAGTGCCTGTATCGGACATCTGGTGACAGCCCGGTGGTGGCGGCGCTGGTGCGGGCGGCCGAGCACGGGAAGCAGGTAGCCGTGCTGGTCGAGGTGACAGCGCGGTTCGACGAGGAGGCCAACATCGGATGGGCCCGAGCGCTCGAAGAGGCGGGGGCCCACGTCATCTACGGGCTGATGGGCCTCAAGACCCACGCCAAGACGACCCTGGTCGTCCGCCAGGACGCTGACGCCGTGCGCCTCTACTGCCATGTCGGCACCGGGAACTACAACCCGAAGACCGCCCGCATCTACGAGGACCTGGGCGTGTTGTCCTCACGGGCCGCCCTCGGAGCGGACGTCACCCGCTTCTTCAACTACATCACCGGGTTCAGCCAGCCCCCCCGCTACGAGGAATTGGTCACCTCGCCGGGCGGCATCCGCGACCGGGTGGTCGACTGCATCGACGAACAGGCGCTGGCCGGGCCCGACGGCCGCATCGTGATCAAGGTGAACGGCCTCGACGACGTCGCCGTCATCGACGCCCTTTACCGCGCCTCACAGGCGGGCGTTCCCATCGACCTGGTCATCCGCGGCATCTGCTGCCTCCGACCGGGGGTCCCGGGGTTGTCGGACAACATCCGGGTGCGCTCCATCGTGGGGCGATTCCTCGAGCACTCCCGTATCCTGCGCTTCGGGGGCGGTGCCGGCGGCCCGGCCACCTACTACATCGGTTCCGCCGATCTCCGGCGCCGCAACCTCGACCGTCGGGTCGAAGCCATGATTCCGGTGGCCGACCCCGAGGCCGTGGTGCAGCTCGAGGAGATCCTCCGGCTCAATATGGCCGACGACACCCAGGGGTGGTCGCTCGATCCCGGCGGCCGCTGGCACCGCATCCCGAAGGTCCAAGGGGTAAGCGCCCAGGACGCCCTGCAAGCGGCCGCCTTGGAGCGCAGTGTGCCGTTCGACGACCCGCTCCGACCCGTACCCGCCCGGTAGCGGGCCTGTCGTCCGCTTCTTGCGGATCAGTCCCATCGGACATGGCCCACCGCAGCTCGGGGAAGCATGGACAACGAGAGCGTGGCCCGGGGTGGCCCATAGGCTTGATTCCGTGACGGATGCCGGGCCCACCGGGCCACCGCCGGAAGAGGTCCCTCTACTGACTCGCCCCGAGGTGGTGCGACGAGCACGCCGATGGGCGTGGCTCTACACGGTGGCGGCCGTCGCCCTCCTGCCCTGGATCGGCTACCTGGCCGTCAGCCTCCCCAGGCGCAACCTCGAAGTCCACTATCGCGCCGCGTGGGTCGGCTTCGATTGCTTGCTGGTCTTCGTCATCGTGCGAACCGCGTACATGGCCTTCCGGGTGGATCCCAGGGTCACGTTCGCCGCCACCGCCACCGCCACCCTGCTCTTCGTCGACGCGTGGTTCGATGTCACCACCTCCAACGGGCGCGGCGCCATACTCCTGGCGATCCTCCTGGCTCTGGTGGTCGAGATCCCGGCCGCACTGTTCTCATTGCACCTGGCCCGTCGGGTCAACCGACAGGTCCTGCACCTGGCCCATCTCGACGAGTTCACCTATGGCGCCGGCCCGCACCGGAGAGGCCACGGAGGCGGTGCGCACAACGGCCCCGTGGGGTGACCCGATGGCGGACTTCAGGCTGTCACCTTTTCGATGCGGGCCATCACATCGTCGGTGAGCTTGGGGAGCACGTCGAGCGCGCCGAGGTTCTCACGGACCTGCTCGACGCGGCTCGCCCCGGTGATCACCGTGGACACCCGCGGGTTTTTGGCGCACCAGGCGATGGACAGCTGGGCCAGTGAGCAGTCGAGTTCCTCGGCGATCGATCCGAGCGAGCGAACCTTGTCGTTGCGGCGGGGATCGGTCAACAGGTTGCGCAGCCACTCGTAGCCGGGCAGGGTGGCGCGCGATCCCTCCGGCACACCGTCGAGGTACTTGCCCGAGAGGAGGCCCGAGCTCAGCGGACTCCAGGTGGTCAGCCCCAACCCGATGCCGTCGTAGAGCGGGGCGTACTCCTGCTCCACCCGATCGCGCCACAGCAGGTTGTACTGGGGTTGTTCCACCACCGGCTTGTGCAGGTGGTGCCGGTCGGCGACGTCCCAGGCTTCCCGGAGCTCGGCCGCCGACCACTCTGACGTGCCCCAGTAGAGCGCCTTCCCGCTGGAGATGAGTTCCGACATCGCCCACACCGTCTCCTCGATCGGCGTCTCCGGGTCGGCGCGATGGCAGTAGACCAAGTCAACGAAGTCGAGGCCGAACCGCTCCAGCGAGCCGTCCAACGCTTGCAGGATGTACTTGCGATTGAGGGTGTTGCGCATGTTGACGCCCTGATGGATGCCCCAGAAGATCTTCGTCGAGAGGACGTAGCTGTGCCGCGGCCACCCCAGGGACGCGATGGCCTCACCCATGATCCTCTCCGACTCCCCGGCCGAGTACGCCTCGGCGTTGTCGAAGAAGTTCACCCCGGCGTCGTACGCCGCGGCCAGGCAGTCCTCGGCCAGGCTGCCCGCCAGCTGGGGACCGAACGTCACCCATGAGCCGAAGGACAGCACGCTGACCTTCAGACCGGTCTTGCCCAGGCGCCGATACTCCATCTCCATGGTGTCTCCTTCTGACTCGAGTTCCCGGCCATGCCAGGTTTCGTGAACGCCGCGGACGGGTGGGTCTGGATGCCACTCGTCGGGCCTCTGTAGGTGCCCGGTCGAAGTGGCTCGCCTCGCGGCCTCGGGTCACCCTATCGGTCAGGTGGCGGGACCGACCACGCTGACCAGGGTGCCGATGGGGGTGAGTGGCCACGCCTGGGCGGCGGACGAGATGGCCATCTCGACGCAGCCGTTGCTCTGAGGCGAGCCGTAGGTCGCCCGCACGAAACCGTGCAAGGCATCTCCTCCGTTGAAGTAGCTGGCCCAGGGGACGGCGGGGTCGTCGTAGGTGGAGCCGTCCGGATTGGTTCCCTGCATCCTCGAGCTGGTGACGTGCTCGAACACCGGGTAGGTGCCGTCGACCGTGTCGGCCCCCGGCGCCCCGGTGTTGACCGGGACGTTGACCATCACCGGAGCGCCGTTGGCGAAGAGGGTCATCGCCTCCGGAAGTTGCTTGGACACCAGGGCATAGGTATAGGGGTTGGCGTTGACCCTGCCGGTGGCCACGTCGGAGAGCAGTGCCGACCACACCCTCCGTCCGACCAGGCCGTCCACGGTGAGCCCGTGCTGGCTCTCGAAGTTCATCACCGCCCCCTTGGTGATGACATTCTCAGACCCCTCGGTCCACAGCGATGCGAGGGAAGGCGGGGTCCCCGCCCAGCGCCAGTCGAAACTGCCGGTCTGGGCGGTGAGCGCTTCAATCGGAGAGGCGAGGGGTGCGGCCGGGGTGAAGGAGACGGGAAGGTAGCCGAGTTGCGCCAACAGCTGTTGGAGTCGTTCCGTGCTGGCCTGGGTAACGGTGAAGGACGCCGTCACCGGGGCGGCGAGCAGCGCGCCGTGGGTGCCGCGAAGCCCGGACGCCCCGGCGGGAATGGTGAGGGTCTCGGTCACGGTCGGCACCAGGGGCGCGGTGGCTGCGAACGAGAGGGTGGTCGGGCCGACCTTCGTCCAGGTCCCGGGCACCGGCGGATCGAAGGTCGGCATTCCCGAACCGCCATCGACCGGTGATGACAGTTGTACGGTGACCACCTGGTCTGAGGGGATGCCGGTGGCGCCTGCCGCCGGGCTGGTGGAGACGATGGTCAGGGCCTTGGCGATCGTCGTGGCGGTGGCACCGGCGGCGTTGACCCGGGGCCCGTGACCACTGGCCTGACGGTGCCTTCCGAGGGCAAAGGCCCCCACGGCGACGGCCGCCACGACGATGACGATCACTGAGATCACGACGGGGCGATGTCGACGTGGCGGGGGAGTGAGTATCGAGTATTCGACCATGGCTCCTGGTGATGCGTGTCCGACGAAGGCTGGGGAGCACCATTCCGGCCGGACGGCCGCGTCGCTCCGGTATCGAGAGTAGCCACCGCGGGAGCCGAAGCCAGGTCACCCTCGACGGTCCGATGACTCCCCTCGCCCATGTGGGGCGCGCCTGCTTCGCTCCCGCCAGGACCAATCGCCCCGGTGCCGGGCGGGGTGCCGTCGGCTAGTTGTGGAAGATGCCCTTGTCGAAGTTCGAGGTCACCGTGGCCGCCTCGCCCAGATGGGGCAGACCGAAGAGGTCCTCGATCGAGGCCAGCGAAGAGTAGTGGTTGTACTTCTTGACCACCACGCCGCCCGGGGTGATGAACGGCGAGATGAGCACGGTGCCGACCTTGCCCCCTCCCGGGCCGGTGATACCGTTTCCTCCACTGTTGGCGGCCGGTCCGGGGGTCTCGCCGCAGCAGGCGGTTGCGTCGGTCGCCGAGCCGACAGCCTCCGCCTCGTCGAACGTGATCTCGAGCAGGCCGTCCTGCTTGAAGGCAGGCGAGTTCTCGATGAGTGGGACCCATGTGCTGAGGAACGTATCGATGTTGGCGAGCGCCGAGGTCCCGGTCGGGTTCTTACAGGGGTAGTCGTGTCCGTCGTTGCACAGATTGGGGCTGATGACGCTGAAGTTGGGCGTGGTGGAAATCGATTGCAGGTCGGTGGCCAATCCGGTCACTCCGGCGGGGGTCCCTGCCGGCAGGATGCCGCCGGTGGTGCCCAGGGGGACGACTTGGGAGTTGCAGACGGCGGTGTTGTCGATGATGGAATGGAAGTAGACGAACGGGTTGTGGCGGGTGGCGTAGCCGTCGGTCGACGTGGCGACGAAGCTCGGATCGGACGCCCCGACCGCCGGGTGGCCGCAGGTGGCCGATTCGCGGCTGGGGTCATTGCCCATGTCCTCCAGGTAGCCCTTCCAACTGAAGCCGGCCGAGGTGAGCTGGCTGGGCAGACTGGGCACATTGGACGGGTAGACGCACCCGGCCCCTTGTTGGATCCCGTTGACCAGTCCGTCAGCGAGAGGGAAATTGGCGTACCCGAAGCAGTCGGCCTGCGTGGACGAGTTGGGGGGCTGCCCCGAAATCAGCCCGATGTAGTTGTCGTTGGAGAAGTGGCCGATCCCGTAGTAGTTCTTCAACAGGGCGCCCTGGGAGGGGAGTGTGGAGGCGAGATAGGGATCATTGGCCGGGGTTCCGAAGGTCTCGTTGTAGCCCTTGTTCTCCAGCGTGATGACGAAGACGTGGCGGATGCCCGGCAGCCCTTTGACCACCACCGACAGAGTCTGTGGTGTCGACCCCTGAGTGTTGCTGGCCGTGAGGGCGATGGTTTGGGTCTCGCCAAAGGGGAATGTGCCGCTGAGTGTGGCCGTCCCGTTGCCGTTGTCGGCGAAGCTCAGGCCGGGTGGCAGGGGTCCGACGGCGATGGAGGCCGTCGGGTTCGCCTTGGTCTTCACCGTGAACGCGAACGGGGTGTGGGCCTTGGCCTTGGCCGCCGACTTGCTGGTGAAGACCGGAGCCGAGAGGGGTTTGGTACCCGATGCCCGGGCTGGCGACGGCAGGGTCGTGATCACCAAGAGGACCGCTACCACGGCTGCCAACGAGATCGAGATCTTGCGAATGGTACGCATCATTCCCCCCCCTAGTCCGATGACTCTGATCGAACCATTGGATGGCCGATCTGATCCCCTGCCGATCCCTGAGAACGGCAGCATCTTCTATCACGAATCGGCCGCGGACGCCCGACCGTGGAGGGCGTAGCGGCGCAACCTGGCCTGGTCCTCCACATTCAACAGCTCGATGATGTCGAACACCGGGTTGAGGGGACCCCGCATGACGGCCAGGGCCTTGTGACCGGCCGTTCCCTTTGCGGGAGCATCGGTGGTTAGGAGCACAAGAGGCAATCCGGCCCCGCTCTCACGCAGGACGGCTGCCTTGCCGAGCGACTTCCAGAGTGTGTCGGTTCGCCTCAGGCCGGCCCGGTTGGAGGTGAAGGCACCGGAGACATCGAAGGCCCAGTCGTCCCCGGACCGGTCGGTGGCCACGAAGTTGAGCACGATGCCCAGGCCTCGCGGCTTCACGTCCGCTCGGATGGCTGTGAACCCGCAGGTCTCGAGCAGGACCCGCGCCAGGTCCTTTGGTTGTCGACCCTCCCGGACGGCCCTCGCCTGCGCGTCCTCCGGACCGGGTGCGGGCTGCACGGCCGGCAGCTCCACCCTGAACGGGTAGGCAACAGAACCGTCCTGTCCCTCGAGTCCCTCCTCTTCGAGTCGGGCCCTCTCGTCGGCGATCCGTTCTTCCGCCACCGCCACGTAGGCGCGGTCCGTGTCGAAGCCGACGTAGCGCCGACGCGTCCGAAGGGCGGCAATGGCCGAGCTACCGGAGCCCATGAACGGATCCAACACCACGTCCCCTTCGTAGGTGTAGAGCTCGATCAGCCGCCTCGGAAGCTCCACCGGGAACGGTGCGGGATGCCCGACCTTCGTCGCACTCTCCGGGGCCATCTCCCAAAGGTCGGTCGTGGCCTCCATGAATTCGTCCCGTGAGATGGTGGCGGTGGACGGGAGCCCCTTCGCCGCCCTCTCCAACGGAGAGACCGCTCGATCGAACCTTCCCTTGCTGGCGACGACGATCCGCTCCGTGACATCGCGCAGGACGGGGTTGGCGGGCCGCTGGAAGCTGCCCCAAGCGCACGAGCCGCCCGCAGCCCTCCCCTTCCACCAGACCACCTCACCTCTCAGGAGCAGACCGAGCTCGGACAGCACCTCGGTCACGTCGCCGGACAGGGATCGATAGGGTCGCCGGCCCAGGTTGGCCACATTGACGGCGATGCGTCCCCCCGGCTCCAGCACCCGCTTGCATTCGGCGAACACGTCGCGCAGGAGCTGGAGGTACTCGAAGTAGGTCGCCGGCACACCGTCCACACCCAGGCTCTCCTCGTACCGCTTCCCGGCGAAGTAGGGAGGAGACGTGACCACGAGTGCGACCGAGTCCGACGGCACGCCCTCCATCTTCCGGGCATCCGCGGCGTAGATGACGTCGGTACCGGCCGGCGGGTTGATGGCCGAATCGGCCGAGATCTCGGGCGCCACGAACCGTTCATAGAACCCTGAGGCGTCGTGCCCCTCGCGGCGGCCCGAGCCAAAATTCGTCGTCGACGTGGAGGGACGGCGCCCACCCTTGGTGACGCGCAGCGGGGCGATGGTCATGATGGCGTCCGCTCTCGTCGTGGCCGGACCTTGCGCCCGGGCGCGCCGAGGATGGTGTCGGCGGTGGGCAATCGATCGAGGAATTCGGCGACGGCCCTCGTGACCAGCAAGTTTGCCGAGATGTCGCGATCGAGCGCCGCCTGGTGCAACCGATGATGGATCGACTCGGGAAGTCGCACCGCGGTGGCGATCCTCTTCTCTTCGTAGGTTCGGGGTCGGGCCATGGCCCACGATATCCGCAGGGTGTGACCAAAGCGCGGATTAACGCGCGCAGTCACACGCGTAAACCACCCGACCATCTCGAAGTGGATGGGGTAGCGCCCTGGAGCGCATTCCAGGCCCGGGCCGACGGCGGCTCCGACGTAGTTCAGCGCCGGTACTCGGGATTCGACCAGCCAAACCGCTCCCCGGCGTCCCAGGCGGGGCGTTGATTGCCATGCGCGGGAATCCCGTCTGCCTGCTTGAGCACGGTGGCCACGTGCATGAGATTCCAGGTCATGAAGGCGGTGTTGCGATTGGTGAAGTCGTTCTCCGGACCGCCGGAGCCCGGGTCGAGGTAGGAGGGTCCGGGGCCGGCTTCGCCGATCCATCCGGCATCCGCCTGTGGGGGGATGGTGTACCCGATGTGCTGCAAGCTGTACAGGATGTTCATGGCACAGTGCTTGATCCCGTCCTCGTTGCCCGTGATCAGGCAGCCGGCGACCCGCCCGTAGTAGCGGTATTGGCCCCGATCGTTGAGAAGGTGCGAGGAGGCGTACAACCGCTCGATGCACTGCTTCATGATCGAGCTGTTGTCCCCCAGCCAGATCGGCCCCGCCAGTACCAGGATGTCCGACTCGAATACCTTCTCTTGGACAGCCGGCCATTCGTCAACCGGCCACCCGTGCCCGGTCATGTCCGGCCACACCCCGGTGGCAACCTCGAGATCGACCAGCCGGACGGTGTCGGTCCGCACGCCGTAGTGATCCATGATGTCCCGGCTCCCTTCGACCAGGCCCTCGGTGTTGGAGGGCTCCGGTGACCGCTTGAGCGTGCAGTTGATGAACAGCGCCCGCAGGCCACTGAAGTCCCATTGGGCCTCGTCTGGCATCTCGTCTCTCCTCGGGATGGCTCGCCGGCTGCGAAACACTAGGCCGGCGTCACTTGGATCTGCCGAGCCCGATCGGCACCCGTCTCGCAGGGAGATTCGTCGGGGCAAGGTCTCAACCGCCGGTTAACGCGTTAGTAAAGGCTAACGTATGGTCTGTGCGTGATCTCGTTGCTGTCATCGCCGAGCCGAACCGCCGCCGGCTTCTCGAGTTGCTCGTCGATGGTGAGCAGACGGTCACCGGACTCTCGGCTCACTTCGAAAGCACGAGGTCGGCGATCTCGCAGCACCTCGCCGTCCTGGTCGGAACCGGACTCGTCGAGGCGCGAAAGGAAGGTCGATTCCGGTACTACCGGCTGATCCCGGAGGGGATGGCCGACCTCCGTGCCTCGCTCGACAGTTTTTGGACTCAGGAGCTCGCGGACCTGGCATCCGCCCGGCCGCCCAAACAAGGAGAACCAGCAATGCCGGTTGACAAGTCGATCCTCGTACCTCTCGGGCCCGACGAGACCTTTGCCCTCCTCACCGAGCCCGATCGGCTGAGGCGGTGGCATACCATCAGCGCCCGCATCGACCTGCGAGCCGGCGGTGACTATCGCTGGACGGTGATCCCCGGCCACACCGCGGCGGGAAAGGTCGTCGAAGCGGAGCCCGGAAGGCGCCTCGTGCTCAGTTGGGGCTGGGAGGAAGACGACGACCTCCCTCCCGGCGCGTCCACGGTGACCATCACCCTGCAACCAGCCGAGGGAGGAACGCTTGTCCACCTCGTGCACGACGGACTCACTGACGCTCAGGCCACCAGCCACAAAGAGGGGTGGAGCCACTATCTCGAACGGTTGCGAGCGGCCGCCGCCGACGGCGATGCCGGAGCCGACGAATGGGCCGCCTCCCCCGATCCCATGGACCGCCTGTCAGCTGCCGAGGCCTCGTTGGCCGAGTGCCAGCTGGTGCTCCGCGGCATCAATGTATCCGACGGGACGGCATCGACCCCGTGCTCCAAGTTCACGGTCGACGACCTGATCGAGCATCTGCTCGGCTCGGTCTCGAGCCTCGGGTCCATGGCCGGCGCAGACGTCGTGGTGCCTTCGGATGTCCCGTTGGAGCCCCGGGTGGCGACTGCGGCACAGCAGGCCCTGGAGGCGTGGCGGAGACGGGGAACCGAGGGCACGGTCACCTTCGGGTCAGGTGAGATGCCGGCCTCGCTGGCGGCCAGCATCCTCTCGGTCGAATTTCTGGTGCACGCCTGGGATTTCGCCGCGGCCACCTCCCAGTCCCTGACGCCCAGCGACGCCCTGAGCGGCTACGTGCTGGATCGAGCCCGAGAGCTGATCGCGCCGTCCATGCGGGACGGCGAGCGGTTCGCCGCTGAAGCGGAGATCGGACCGGACGCCGACGCCCTGGAGCGGCTCGTTGCATTCACCGGCCGGTCCCGTTGAAGCTCGCAATTCGGGCAATCCGGCACCAACGGCACGGCAACTGACAACGGCACTGCAACTGACAACAACGCGGCAACTGACAACAACGCGGCAACTGACGACAACACGGCAACTGACGACAACACGGCAACTGACGACAACACGGCAACTGACGACAACCAATTCACGGCAACTGACGACAACCAACTCACGACAACAAGGAGCGAAACGATGAGCAAGTACGTCCTCGTGTACAGCGGCGGCGCCATGAACGACACGCCCGAAGCCCAGGAGAAGGCCATGGAGGAGTGGATGAACTGGTTCGGGTCACTCGGAGCCTCGGTCGTCGATGCCGGCAGTCCGTTTGGCCCCGCGTCCACGGTGGGGTCCGACGGATCCGTGACCCAGGGCGGAGCCAACCAGTTGACCGGGTACTCGATCATCGAAGCCGACAGCCTTTCCTCCGCCGCCAAGAGCGCCAAGGGATGTCCCGTCCTTTCGGGCGGCGGGTCGATCGAGGTCTATGAGGCGCTCCCGATCGGATGAGCAAGGAGGGGAGGCTCGTCGACGTGGTCGTCGAGATCCACGTCGCCCGTCCGCGAGCAGAGGTTGCCGCCTATGCGTCCGACCCGGATCGAGCCATGTGCTGGTACAAGAACATCAAGTCGGTGGAGTGGAAGACGGAGCGACCAGCCGCCGTGGGATCGAGGATTGCGTTCATTGTCGCCCGGTTCCTCGGCCGCCGGCTCGCCTACACCTATGAGGTGACCGTTGCGGAGCCAGGCGAACGGTTCGTCATGAGCACGGTGGACGGACCGTTCCCGATGGAGACGACCTACCGATGGAGGGACTCCGGAGTTGGCACGACCATGACGCTCCGCAATCGGGGCCGGGCCTCCGGCTTCTCCCGACTCCTGGCGCCCTTCCTTGGCACCGCCATGAGACGGGCGAATCGCCAGGACCTGGCGCGCCTCAAGTCCCTCCTCGAGGCGTCAGGACCGCGAGCGACGCCATGAGCCGGCGTCACGACGGATACGAGGACCCGACGGCCAGCGGAGTGGCCTAGCCGGGCTCAGCCCGGCAGGGTCCGGGGCAGCCCGAAACGGGGGAGCACGCTGTTGTCGAACCGGGTCATGGTTCGGATCTGGTCACCGGCCAGCGTCACCACCAGCAGCCCGTTGGCGTGGAGGACGTCGGCCAGCGGATCGCGGACGTAGATGCCGAACGCAGGCTGACGGTTGGCCCGGGTGGCCACCACTTTGAAGGTGCGACCATCTCGGAAGGCCACCGTGCCGAAGAACCGGGCTGCCAGCTCGCGTCCCTGGTACTCGAGCGGCACCGGCGGCATCGTGATCAGCACGTCGTCCGTGAGGAGGGCGACCAGACCGTCCAGGTCGCCGATCTCGTAGGCCGTGGTGAGACGATCGACGATGTCCTGTTCGGCGGAAGAGCCAGGCGTCGGTGGTGCATCGTGCTCTCCGGATGCCGAAGCCCCGCGCTGCAGGTTGGCCCGGGCCCTCTTGAGCGCGCTCGTCACCGATTCCTCCGTCGACTCGAGCATCTGTGCCACTTGATCGGCATGGAACCCGAGGACATCGCGCAACACCAGGACGGCGCGTTGCCGGGGCGGGAGCAGTTGCAACGCCGTCACGAAGGCCAGCGAGATGGCTTCCCGCGAATCGAACCGGGCCTCCGGGCCCGGCTGGTCGTCGCTGATCCCGTCCAGGGAGGAGTCCGGGTAGGGCTCGAGCCAGACCACCTCGCCCAGCCGGGTGGGCTCCGGTGGCTCAACCGCGAACACCGGAGGCTCCGCCCTCGGGCGCCGAGCCGCACTCCGCAGTGCATTCAGGCAGCGGCTGGTGGCGATTCGGTACAGCCAGGTCCGCATCGAGGCCCGTCCCTCGAATCCTTCGAGTCCCCGCCAGGCCGCTACCAAGGTCTCTTGTAGCGCGTCCTCGGCATCCTGAACCGAACCGAGCATCCGGTAGCAGTGCACCTGCAGCTCGTGCCGGAAGGGATCGACGAGCAGGCCGAAGGCCTCGTCGTCTCCGGCCCGGGCCCGGTCGATCAGGTCGGCTACCACCGCTCCATCCTCGTAACACCTCTTCCTCTCGCGGTTTGGCGTTTTGCTCACTTGTACAGACACCGCGCCCATCGGGAATTGGGCGCTTACCGCCGCCCAGTCTTTCCGCTGTCCCGTGTCGGTACCACTGACGGATGATGCGCCGGCACCGGGCCGGCCACCGAGAGGAGTGGATCATGACGAAGTTCCTGTACTCGTACCGCATGCCAGTGGACTACCAGCCGGGGCGGCCTGAAGCCGTCGAGGCTTGGCGGACGTTCTTCGACAGCTTGGGCCCCAACCTGGTGGACCCGGGCAATCCGGTCTTCGAGTCGAGCGCCCTGGGGATCACGGGGACCGGCTCGGCTCGCCTCGGTGGCTACTCGCTTCTTACCGCCGACGATCTCGATGCGGCCGTCGCCATGGCCAAGGGATGCCCAACTCTCGGCCAAGGCGGCGGAGTCGAGGTGGGCGTGCTCACCGAGGTGTTCCGGGACGGAAGGCCCGTCACCCAGGCCTGACCGCCGCCGGGGCCGGCGTCACCTACCGGCGTCACCCACCCTTCGCACCCACGGAACACCTGAAAGGAGAACGAGAATGAACAGCCAGAACGGACGAGCAGTCTTACGAAGCGGAGGGGCGGCGTCGGAGCCGTCGGGCCAGGTACTGACGGTGTTGCTGACGTCGGTGGCGTACTTCATGGTGACGCTCGATGCCCTGGTGGTGGTCACGGCCCTGCCGTCCATCCACCGGAGCCTCGGCGGTGGCATCGGGACCCTCCAGTGGACCATCAGCGCCTACACCATCGTCTTCGGGGCCGGGATCCTCACGGCTGCTGCCCTGGGGGACCGGCTGGGCCGGCGACGCGTCTACGTCGTGGGTCTCGCCCTCTTCACGATGGCGTCGGCCGCCTGCGCACTGGCGCCCAACGCGGAGGTGCTCGTCGCTTGTCGCGCCGTCCAGGGCATGGGCGCGGCGATCGTCATGCCGCTCGGGCTCACCCTGCTGACCACCGCATTCCCACCGGAGCGGCGAGGTGCGGTGGTCGGGATCTGGGGTGGGATCGCCGGACTGGCCGTGGCCAGTGGCCCGCTGATCGGGGGCGCGATCACCCAGGGACTGAACTGGCACTGGATCTTCTGGGTCAATGTGCCGATCGGGGTGGTTGCTGCCTTCGGGGCCCGCCTCCGTCTGGAGGAGAGCTGGGGGCCACGGGCACGGCTCGACATCCCCGCCCTGGTCCTGGTCTCGGGGGGCGTGGGTGTCCTGATCTGGGGACTGGTGCAGGGGGGCCAGCAGGGGTGGGGCAGCGACCAGAACCTGACCGGGCTGATCCTCGGGGCGCTCCTGCTTCTGGGATTCGTGCTGTGGGAGGCACGCGCCCCCGAGCCGATGATCCCGCTCGGCCTCTTCCGCCAACCCACCTTTGCCGCGGCCGTGGGCACCCAGTTCCTGATGGCGTCGGCGATCTTTTCCGCAGCCTTCCTCACCAGCCAGTTCTTCCAGTTCGCACTGGGCGACTCGCCCCTGGCCACCGGTCTCCGGTTCCTGTCCTGGACGGCCACGCCTCTCTTGATCGCACCGCTCGCGGGCGCCCTGTCGGACAAGATCGGTGCTCGCGCCCTCATCGTTCCCGGTCTGGCCATGCAGGGGATCGGCTTCGCCTGGATCGTGCACCTGGCTGGTGGGACTTCGAGCTACGGGAGCTACGTCGTCCCGTTCATCGTGGCCGGAGTGGGCATCTCCATGGCCCTCCCGTGCGTGACGGTCGCCGGTTTGAATGCCGTCCCGCCGCCCATACTGGGCAAGGCAGCCGGGACCTTGAATACGGTGCAGCAGTTCGGGGCGGCGTTCGGCGTCGCCATCGTCACCGCCGTCTTCAACTCGAAAGGCAGCCTGGCCAGTCCGCCGGCGGTGACCGACGGATACCGGCCCGCCCTACTGGTGGCCGCAGGTCTCTCGGTTGTCGGCGCGGTGGTGGCCCTGGGCATTCGAAGGTCGGCCCACGAGGAGGCGCCGGTGTCGACCTCTTCCCGGGAGCGCGGGGCCCTCGACCTGGTCCCCGCCCTGGACGTCGACTGACAGGCGTGACCGACTGGATCGGGCCGGTGCCGACGGATCGTCGGCCGGTCGGGTTGCGTCAGAGGTATTCCTTGCGCCGCATTCCCACCAGCACGATCCAGCCGGCGACCGGGGGGAGGTACGAGGTGAACAGGCGCTGGACGAACACCGCCGCCACCGCCACCTCCTCGGTGACGCCGGCCGAGGTAAGCCCGAGGATCAGCCCGGCCTCGACGACCCCGACGCCGCCCGGCACCGGCGACGCCCCTCCCAGGATCCCGGCCAGGAAGATGATCACCATCAAGGTGGCCGGGGAGAGGTGGTCGCCGAAGGCCTGCAGCGAGGCGCCGAGGGCCAGGATCACGCAGATCTGGGCGGCGACGGCCCCGCCGAACAGAGCCACCAGCTTGCGGGGTCGGCCAGCCAGCATCTTGAGTTGCCCGGTGACGTCGGAGAGCTTGGGGCGCAGCTTGTCCCGGGCCACCCGCCGCAGACGGGGCACGGCCAGCACGGCCCCGACGAGGACGCCGATCACCACCACGGCAATGGCGATCAGCCATGCCGTGCGTGCCCCGCCGCCGGCGGGCCGGTCATCCAAGCGGAGTGTCCCCAGGGCGAAGGGGAGGGCAAGGAGGAAGAGCGCCAGCTTGGTGATCCAACTGGCCGAGGTGATCAACACGCCGGAGCTGATCGCCCGGGCCGTGGCCAGTCCCTGCTGCTGGAAGAACCGCACACGGGTGGCGATGACCGCCATCGTCCCGCCGGCCAGACCGACGAAGGTCTCGGCCATCTCCAAGGCCAGTACCCGGCCGTACGGGAGGGTCTCATTGACCGAGCCGAGGATCTCGAAGGCCAGGGAGGGGTAGACCAGCCCGGCCAGCACGGCCACGGTGACCACCCAGCCCCAGTCGGCGCCCACGATGGTGTCGAACGAGTTGCCCACATTGACCAGCACCCCCAACAATGCCCAGCCGCCGATCAGACTGCCCACGATCAGGGCGATGCTGACCCAGCTCAGACGGCGCGGCTCGGCCAGCTTCGGCACCTCGACACCGGCCGCCGCCGCCCCCTGTTCGCGCAGGGCCACGAGCTCACTCTTCCGCCCCCGGTACTGCCGGACGAGGGCCGGGGAGAGGGCGGCCCGACCCAGATAGGGGAGGGCATCGGGGACGGCACCCGACGGCAGGCAACGGGCGGCCGCCGACGCGGTGCGCTGCGATCCGATAGCAAGGGACAGGGTGGCGAGGGCGCAGGCCAGGTCCCGGTCGATCTGCTCCTTGGTCGCGTCGTAAGAGGAACGACTGAAGTCGATCAGACCGGCGTTGTCACCGTCCACGACCACAGTGTCGGCGCTGATGGACCCATGGGCGATCCGGGCCCGGCCCAGCGTCACCAGTTGGGTGAGGAAAGCGTGCACCGCGCCGTCACTGAGGTCGACCCGCTGAGCCGGAGCCGCAGCAGGTGCGAAGACCCCATCGGGATCCGACGACACACCCGGGCCTGCTTCCCCCCCTCTTGCCTCAACGTCTTCTTCCTCGCCGTCGACCCGGTCCATCAGTGTCGTCAGCGTTACCCCCTTCGGTGATCGGACGACGAGGACCGCGTCGCGGTTCGGACCCACCCGGGCGGCATCGACAACGGTGGGCACGGTGGCGCCGTGGCTGCCGGCCAACAGCGTCAGGTAGGCCTCGTGCTCCACCTGCTGGAGCCGGGTGATCGTGAGGGTCGGCCCCGAATCCCGATAGAAGACGTACCGGAACGTCTTGGCGAAGAACTGGGCGTCCCGGGCATCGCGCCCGTAGACCGACACGACGAGCGGCCCGACGTCGTCGGATGTGGAGTACCGCGCCACCCCCCACTCCTGGTCCGGCTCGGGGACGACGGTTCGTCTCCCCAGCCCCATCTCCTCGAGCAGGAGGGACACATCGGCCCCCGACGGCAGACCGAGCGGAGTGCCGAAGATGAGGTGGACCGCTGCCGCCAACCCCCACCCCAGGGCGATGCTGGCCAGGACGCTCGTCAGCAGCCCGGCTCCGTGGACCAACGTGGCCAGGGCGGCCAGCAGGACCGCGAGCTGGATGACCCGCTCCAAGCCCCGGACCAGATAGGGCACGGCAGCAGTGGCCACGGCAACGGCGACGGCTACCCGTGGTTGGGGGAAGTGCAGGTTGACGTGGGCCAGGTTGGTGCCGGCCAGGCGGGCGCCGTCGGGGCCGACGAGCACCTCGATCAGGTAGGAGAGCCCCCATGCGACTCCGCCGGCCAACGCCACATCCCGGGCCATCGCCGGTCGCCGGGCCAGGAGCGCCACGGTCGCACTGAGGACGATCAGGCCCACGGAGCCCAGAACCCAGACGATCGTCACCAACCATTTGACGCCTCCTGGAGGAGGGGTCAGGAATCCGAGGACGGCCTGTTCGAAATGTCCGCCTGCCTTCAGGACCACCCAACACACGATGATCACGAGCGCGGCGAGATCAGGCGGAAGACGTCCGTGCCCCGTCGCCGGGTGGCGCCGTCACCGACCGGAGCCAGCACCAGCGATCTCCAGGGTCGTCTCGTTCGACCAGCCATCAGTGAGGCACCCTACTGGGAAGCCCTCGATGTCACGGAGAGAACTCCGGAGATGGAATTCGAACGCCCACACCTGTACGGCGCCAGGGTCAGCGTCGTCGACAGGAGACCACCCTGCTGCCATGCCGATTCGAGTCCCTACTCCGGTGACCGAGAGTTCTGTTCTCGGCGGCTATTGCTTGGTCCTGCCCGGATTGCTCAATGTCCTGAGGGACCTCTTTGCCATGCCGGCGCTGGTTGATGGCTCAAGTTGTGCGTATACCCAGCTAGATGGCCAAGAATCGAGTTGCCCCGCAGTGATAGCGAGCACGTGCATTGACCGGGACTTACAGTTGCCTCGCGCCAACTCGCAGCCAAATTCGCCACACAGAGGGACGCTGTCTGGGTGTCCAGGAAGACGAGGTGAGATGTCGAGACCGTCACGGCCAATCCAGCGGACCGCACAGGCACTGGCGGTGCTGATGGGTGCCTGGCTCGTCGTTATACCGATGACGGTCACTTCGGCGTCTGCTCCGGCGCCGGTGCCGACCTTCAGCGAGTTCGGTAGCGCCAAACAGGTCTACGTCACCGGCCTCGCACCATTCGCACCGATGTAGCTGGTCACATCGGCAGGACAGACTCTCTCCACGCAAAGCGCGGACTCGCTCGGTGGGCTGCTGTTTCGGAACGTCCCGCCAGGCCGGGGGTACCGCGTTCGGCCGGCGTCGGGTGGGACGGAGTCAGCTCCGCTCACGGTGCACTCCGACAAGGCGGCACCCTGGGATGCAGGGGTCTACACCCAATCGATTCCCGACAGTGGTTACACGTACCTCACGACCCGTGACGGGACGGAGCTCGCCATCGACGTGCACCCGCCGACGAGCCCGGCGGGCGAGCCCGGCCTGCCTTCGGGTACGCCCATCCCCAGTGCTCCAAACTACCTTCCGCCCTACCCCACGCTCATCGAGTACTCGGGCTACGGGTATGCCGATCCCGCAGGACCGGTCAACGGGATCGCAGTTCTGGCGAACTTGATGGGGTTCGCCGTCGTCGACGTGAACATGCGCGGGACCGGCTGCTCGGGTGGCGCCTACGACTTTTTCGAGTCGCTGCAGAACCTCGACGGTTACGACGTGATTGAGACGATCGCCCACCAGCCCTGGGTGCTGGGCCACAAGGTCGGGATGATGGGTATCTCCTATGGCGCCATCAGCCAATTGTTCACGGCACAGCTCAATCCACCCGATCTCGAGGCCATCTCGCCACTCTCGACCATCGACGCCACGGCGACGACGCTCTATTCCGGCGGCATCCTCAACACCGGCTTTGCTGTTGCCTGGGCACAGCAACGCGAACACGAGGCCGAGCCTGCCGGCCCCAGCAGCGGGCAACCCTGGGCGTACCAGCGGATCCAGGGGGGCGACACGAGGTGTGCGGCCAACCAGGTCCTCCACGGCGAAGCGGCCGATCTGAACGCGAAGATCGCGTCCAACTCGCACTACAACCCAGCAGTCGCCGACCCGCTGGACCCCGTTACCTTCGTCCACAAGATCAACGTCCCGGTGTTCATGGCCTGCCAGTGGGAGGACGAGCAAACGGGGGGACACTGCCCGCAGCTCGCCCAGCACTTCACCGGTACGAGTCAGAAGTGGTTCACCTTCACCAACGGCGCTCACGTCGACTCGCTCGACCCGTACACCTACGTCCGCTGGTACGACTTTCTGGAGCTTTTCGTCGCCCACCAGGCGCCGATTCAGAACGCGGCGATCACCCGGGCGGCTGCGCCAGTGATCTTCCAGGCAGCCATGGGTCTCCCGCCGTCGGACCTGGTCACGCTGCCCGCCGACACCATCCAGACGATTCCCACCTACAGCGGCGCCCTAGCCGCATTCGAGCTGCTTCCTGAGGTGCGCGTCCTGTTCGACAGCGGCGCCGGTCCATCGCCCACCGGGAGCTCCACTCCGGGGAACCCCTACTCCGCGTTCGAGCAGGACTTCGCGTCCTTCCCCATCTCAGGAACGACGGCGCGCACGTGGTACCTCGGGCCTGCGGGAGCGCTCACTGATCAACCGCCCACCGGCAAGGGGATCAACTGGTACACCTCGAACGCCAACGCCCTTCCCCTCACCGACTACGGAACGAACACCGGTCCGGGCGGCCTGTGGGGCAACGCCTCCCAGTGGCAGTGGAATTGGGCGCAGAACCCCTCGGGCACCGCCGTCTCATACGTCTCGGCACCACTGACTGCGACCATCACCGTCATCGGCGCCGGCGCCGTAGACCTCTGGGTAAGGTCCTCGGTCCCCGACGTCGATCTACAGGCCACGATCAGCGAGGTACGTCATGACGGGAACGAGATGTTCGTTCAGAACGGCTGGATCCGCGCCAGCGAGCGAAAGCTCTCCACCACGTCGAACAACATGTTCAAGCAGCCGAGCACGGCGCTCGGACCAATCCCGACCTTCACGGCGTCCGACGCTGCGCCCATGCCGGCCGGGCAGTTCGTCAAGGTGGTTGTCCCGCTCTACTACGAGGGCCATGTCTACCGCGCCGGGTCGCGCCTCCGAGTCACGATCTCTGCGCCGAACGGCACCCAACCGGTGTGGGCTTTCGGTCAGACGGAGCCGACCGGCACCGGGACCGTCTCGATCACCTTCTCGAACGCCACGCCGTCGAGCCTCGTCCTTCCCGTCGTGCCGGGCTCGAGCGCCCCCACGCCACAGCCGGCCTGCCCGAGCTTGCGCAACGAGCCATGCCGGCCGTACCAGGCGATCCTGGACAACTCGTCCACTCAATGAAGCGATGCCGACGATGGGCCAGTTCAGGACGTCAACGCAGTCCCCTCAGTCCGGGGCCACTTGGGCCGCAGTGCCTGACTCCGAACGAATTCGAGGCCCTACACACAGGCGAAACTCAGGCCGCATTCTCATAGCTGCGGTAGCCCCCAATGGGGTCAACCGCAGGTGGTCGAGCTGCCCGGATTTGAACCGGGGACCTCTGCGTCCCGAATGCGAACGGTGGCATCTACTGGCAACCGGAGTCAGCAAGAGACCTGCTCACATCGCAGGTTGTCACTTGTGGACAACTCGTGTCCGGACATGGCGTGTTGAATCGCTGTTGAATACTGACGGCGCGACCAATCGGCTCGGGCGGCCTTGAGCCGTGGGCTTGGGCGGTCCTCGCCGCCGGGACGGATGGGTCCTGGTACCGCTTCCTGCCTTCGTTTCCTCGCAAGCCCGACCGGCGCGGATGCGGCTCTTCGGATTACAGCGGCGTGCGCCGTTCGCGAAGGTGAGCACTCGATGCCAGTTGGACCGGAATGTGCCTCACTGACCCGGTAGGGGATGGCCGTGCAGCGTCGGATAGCAGTCGGATACTCCGCCCGTCCTAGCCCCGAGGTGCGAAGAACTCGAGTGCGATGTTGTCGGGGTCTCGAAATGACAATGCCGAGTAGGAAGGTGCGTCCACGATGCCACCGTTGGGGATGCCGAGCTCGTTCAGGCGGATTTCCCACGCTCTTAACTCATCGCGGTTGGCACAGCCGAAAGCCAGATGATCGAGACCCGGCCGGCGCTCGTTGAACGGCTGAGTGCTGTTCAAATCAGGGAACTGAGTTAGACCGACGATTGTGTCGCTCGTAAGCCAAGCGACACGCTTGAAGGGACCTGTGTCCTCGTCAAGGATCGGGTCCGAGCCGAACAGAGCCTTGTACCAAGGCACACTCCGTTCGAGGCTCGTCACCGTTAGCGCCACGTGGGTAATCGCAGGGAACTCTGGCATTTCTTTGGGCACCTCGTGAAGGCAGCGAATGCCGCGTCTCTTGGTTGGCAACTCTCTGGGAGTAGAAGCTATCTGGCAGCACAAGTCCCCGCGCTAATTGTGGTCCCAGTTCCGGCGTTCGGGGGCGGGCATATCCGGCAGCGGTATGGGATACCCAGGCCCCGCTCCCGTATGCAGTCATGGGGTGCGCCGGACCCGGGAGCAGGCTGCAACTACCGAACAATGCGGGACTGGCTTTAGGCCGAGACGAGTCGAAAAATCTGACGCGGGCGTGACTCGCGCTCGTCATAGTCGAAGTCCACTCCTGCTGCCCTAGCGGTAGCAAACGACGAGACCAGTGCATCCTCAGACTCCCATTGTGCAGTCGAAACCACTGCGTCGCCGGCGACGGTTACCCAGCAATCAGCTGAGAGGCACCCCGGGGTCGGCCGCATTACCTCGGCGGCTTGCCGGACGCGCGAGATGAACTCTTCGCGGTTGGAGATGTGCGGATAGTGGATTGCTACGAAGCCGATCTTCATACTGTCTTCTCCTTAGGGCCCGCCGCGATTTTGATTACGCGTTTGGCGTCGGCGTGAGCGTGTAG
>JADEYI010000729.1_pt1 | contig 37371 bp, 39 predicted proteins | sample 8542331 | NCBI WGS metagenome assembly JADEYI01 (sample SAMN16510988, study PRJNA670497) | mine drainage metagenome | isolation source: biofilm near Copperflume 1 | place: Germany: Marsberg coppermine Kilianstollen | collected 2018-02 | reverse complement strand
TCAGATCCTGTTTCTGGGGGTGCCGTGTGCCCATCATCTCAGTAATCCCGGTCTGGCGCCGAGTGGCGGCGCCCCTTCACGCCGATTGACGGCGCCCGCGCCGCCCTTCCCGCGCTGCTTCCATGGCGAACCCCACCAACCTTCCGGCCACGTCGGCGCCCGCGATTGGCTTGAGCCAACGCAGAACATCATCAGGTGTGCGATCCATCCCTTGCAGCACCCCGGTTGCCCGCAGGTCGCCTGCCGCGTCGAAGATACCGATCCACCAGCAGGGAACAACGAATTCGTCCGACCCGTAGAACCGAAGGTTCGTAGTGATCCCATCCCGATTCGCACATCACGCGGAGCTGTGCAGTCCCCCTTGGTTCCCCTGCCATACGCGTGACTGTAGCTGTTCGCTGTGACACAAAGACCGGTGCAACGCTCTGCGTGCTCGCGAGTTCACCCTCGCATCACAATTGGTTCACTCCCGCTTCAAACACTGCTGCCCTGAACGACGTGCGCGGCCATCGGTCTCACGCCTACAGCGAGTTCACGGCCCCGATCAGCTCCGGACCGTCGTTTCGGACGTTTCCGACACCACGACCGACTTCGTGATGCACGAGGGTCCCGGCCGGGGCAGGCCGCAGTACCGACTCCAGCTCGTCGCGATCCACGACGGCCGAATCGAGCCAATGTTCCCAGGTGTCCGGCTCCAGCACGACGGGCATTCGGGTGTGGATTCCGTCCATGTCCGGTCCGGCACCGGTGGTGATGATCGTGGCCGAATGCATGAAGGAGCCGTCGGCGCACTTCCAACGGTCGCGCAGCCCGGCGAAGACAATTGGCTGGCCGTCTGCACGGGTGAACAGGTTCGGGGTCTTCACCTTCCCCTCGGACTTCCACTCGTAGAAGGCGTCGACGGGCACCAGTATCCGACCGCGCTGGAATGCGGCGCTGAAGGTGGACTTCGTGGCCACGGACTCCGCCCTGGCATTGAACGTCGTCTTGAGCGCGGCCGGTTCCTTGGCCCAGATCGGCACGAGCCCCCACCGGTAGGCCCGGAGGAACCGGGTGCCGTCGGAGTGCTCCGAGACGCCGAGAACGGCGTCGGTAGGGGCCACGTTCCATGACGGCTGCCAATCGCTCCCATCGAGCGCCAGCTGAGCATCGAGAATCCGTGCGATGCGATCAGGTTCCGAGTAGAGGGCGATTCGGCCGCACATGACCCGATCTTACGGGTGACCGATCAGATCGACACCATTGTGGCGCTGGGTCAACCCCCGCCGAGTGAGATCCGTGCTGTCCGATGTGAATGGGTTGCTGGACGGTGGTGTAGGTGCTTCCGGCCGGTTCCCCGGGTAAAGGTCGTGGTCCTTACCGTGTACCAGTGGGTCGCCGTCAGCGCTGCCGCGGCACGTCGTGCCGCTTGGCGATGGTGGGCAACTCGGGACTTGGCAGCGGTCTTTCCGGCAGTCTTGGCCGCGGCGGCAGCGGCCGCGGGAGCCGACGAGAGCGGTGCAGTCGTGGTCGTGGTCGTGGTCAGGGGCGACAAACCCACGCCATAGCTGAGCCCGGGTGCGGCGCGGCGAGGGGCCGTCTTGGTCGAGCTGCCAAACACCACCAGACCGAACAGGAGAACGGCTACGAACGCCAGCGTGCCTGCGAGCATCACCTTCGAGCGTCGATCGGGTAGCGGGGAGTTGCCGGCCGACCATGCCAGTCCCTTCTTGAGGGCCCCTATCCAGTCCTTCACCACGCCGGTGAGGGCCTTTGTCCAGCCCTTGCTGTTGAGGACCTTCATCCAGTTCTTCAGCATGCTGTTGAGGGCCTGTATCCAGTCCTTCAGCATTCCGACCCCCTTGATGGTCCTAGCGGACGCTTCCTGTTCGGCGTTGGTCGATCCTTGCCGCTGGTGGGCCAACCGTCACGGCCCTATCCCTTCGGTGAAAAGCCGATTGCCCTCGTGCCACCTCGACAGATATCCCGACATTCCAACGTGCGGCTCGTGGCCATGGCAAATCTAGGCCGAAACCGGCAGCCTTGCCCAACGGGCGCATTGTCCCACGCAGCGAGCCTGGACTCCTCAGCTGTCCGCCTCACCGATACTGCCACTCCCGTAGGTATCGCCGGGCCCTCGTCGCCTGGGCGATGCGGTCCATGAGGTTGGCGCCGACCTTGTCAGCCACCTCGCGGTTCTCGATCCATCCTCCACCCGGCGCCTCCATGGCCACCAATTGCATGATGGCCGACATGCCCTGCGACGCCGAGATCAGCTCATTGAAGTACACGCCGAGCTTGGCATCGGGGCAGCGGTGGTTCACGTGCCAGGTCCGCGCGTGCACGACGGCCGTGTCGAGCTGGTCACACAGTGCCCGCACCACGACGGCGGGTCGTTCGGATCTCGAGATGAGCTCGTCCTCAGCCCCGATCAGAGCAGTGAGGAACGGCCGCGCCTCAGCACTCCAGCGTTGCATCGCTCCGGGGCGTCTCACCCCGCTGGCCCGTCACGCAGTCCCACGGGGTCATTCTTTCGGCAATGGCCCAACCCGTCCCAGATTCGCGCGCTCAGAAGCTTGATCGGCACATTCAGTGGTGCCTCAGGCTGCGCCGGCCCGTGTCGTGGGCGTGCCAGGCGTGACCGGAAATCTCCGCGAACCTTTTCGATCGCCACAGCGTCTGTATCAAGTGGGTCCGCTTGGTTGCCGAATGAATGAGGGACGAGGATCCGGTGAGGACGAGGATCGGGCGAGTGCGCAGTCACGAGGATGTGGAAGAGCTTGAGGGCTGGTTGAAGGAGGGCTATGCCCGCTCCTTTCGCACCGCGTGTCTGATCCTCGGCAATCGCTCGGACGCCGAGGAGGCCGTCGAGGAGGCCTATCTCCGGGCCTGGCGGTTCCGCGCCTCGCTCGCCACCGGGGCTGACGTGAAGCCCTGGCTGTACCGGGTCGTCGTCAACACCTGCAATTCGAAGTTGCGCGACGAGATTCCTCACCGGGACCGGCGGGCGGACGGCGACCACCTCGAAGGCGTGTCATCGATCGAGGACCTGCCGGGCCGCGTGGCGCGGTCACAGGACGTGGCCCGCGCCCTGCAGGACCTGCCGCTGCATCTGAGGGTCGTCGTCGTCCTGCGCTACTACGCCGACTTGAGCGAGCGGGAGATTGCCACGGCCATAGGTCGACGGGTGGGCACCGTGAAGTCCCGTCTCCACGAAGGCCGACGACTGCTGGGCGAACATCCGGCTCTCATGGCGGAGACCGGAAGCGATCGATTGTCAGAATCAGGGGACCTCCGATGACCGTGATCGAGGAAGACCGCCTGCGAAGGGCGCTCGGCGAAGTCGCCGACGCCTTCGACGTCCCCACCGAGGCCCAAGACCGTGTGCTGGCGGCCGCACGGTCGGCGACCTCAGACGCACCACGGGTCTCCCTTGGTGCCGTCATTCCGCACAGTCGTCGGGTACGGGTGGTCTCCATCGCCGCCGCCGCCGTGGTGTTGGTTGCCGGGGGAGTCACCCTCCTCTACCCCGGCTCCAGCCCGTCGTTGCGTCAGACGGCGGCGTCCACCGCAGGCGGCGCCGCCGGTCCCGCCCCTTCCATCTCCGGGGCCGGCCAGACTCCCACGACGGGAGGGAGTTCGAATTCCGCGCCGTCTGGCGCCGGCTCGACCGCGTCACCGCGCAGCCCGGCGCCGGCGCCGGGGACGCCGACGACCCCGACGTCCATTGCGCCCCTGCCCCCGGGCGCCGTCGGTCAGTCGCCCAAGGTGGTGACCACTGGCTCGGTCGACCTGACCATCGGCAACGGATCCATCCAGTCCGTGGTGACGAGGCTCACGACCATTGCGACCGGTGACGGTGGGTTCGTGGCCAAGTCCCAGGTGCAGGTCGGTAGCCCGGTCACCGGAACCTCCTCGTCCGGCACGGTGGTCCTCCAGGTTCCCCAGTCCTCGTACGGGACCTTGGTCACGCAGGTCCAAGCGATCACCAAGGTCGAATCGTCTACGTCGACCTCGACCGACGTCACCGGTCAATACGTCGACCTCCAGTCACGGATAACCGCCCTCCAGGCCAGCCGGCAGCAGTACCTGACGATTCTGTCCCGAGCCACGTCCATCGGGGACATCCTGGCCGTCCAGAGTCAGCTCGACTCCCTGCAGAGTCAGATCGAACAGCTGCAGGGCCAGCTCGACGTACTCAACAGCCAGACCACCTACGGCACGTTGACGGTTTCCCTGGCCGAGGCCGGTCACCACCCGCCGCCGGCTCCGCCGCCGCGGTCAGGCCTGAGCGCGGCGTGGCATGACAGCGTGAGCGGCTTCGTCTCCGGGTTCGAGTGGCTCATCCGGATCGCCGGACCGATCCTGTTCGTGGTGTTGTTCGTGGTGGCACTCGCCGCCGCGGGGAGGCTGGCGTGGCGGGCCAACCGTCGCCGGACGCTGTGAACCGATCGTCGTCCTCCTCGGTGCGACGCCTGACGGTCACGGTCACATCACTGTGCGCGGACCGAGGGACGGCGACCACCTCGGAAGTGATGAGTTGCAACGAGCGGTAGCGAGTCGAGTCGTGGGTCGTGTGTACTTGTGAATTGTGGAACCGGACGAACTGGCGGCTCTCGGCGTCTACGACCCCAACGACCAGCACGCCGAGGCGCGACTCGAGTTGCTGCAGTACCTGGTGGGCCTCGGGGCCAGCACGGAAGACCTGGTGGCCTTCCAGGACGCGCTTCCCGCCCTGGCCGGTGTGCTCACCATCAGGGGTGGGCCGGCGCTGACGTTGGAAGAGGCGGCCGCGGAGGCCGGCGTCGGCGTGGAGGAAATGCGAGCGCTGGCCCGGGCCGCCGGACTTCCTGACCCGGGTCCCGGAGTACCCGTGTTCGCCCCTCCGTTCGTGGCCTTTGCCGCCGGCATGGCCGAAGTCACCGCCGTCTTCGGGGAGGAAGGACGGAATCAGCTGGTGCGCGTTCTGGGATCGGCCATGGCTCGTGTGGCCGACGCGGTGGTGTCCTCCTTTCTGGTCAACGTCGAGCCCCAGGCTCGGCGCCAGGATGAGATCGGTCTGGCCGTCGCCCGCGCCAACGTGGAGGCGACCGCGTTGCTCCCCTTGGTCGCTCCCGCCCTGGACGCCTTGTTCCGCCAGCACCTGCTGGCAGCACAACGCACGAGCAACACCGACGAGGACCTGGTCGGGTTCGAGACGAGACGTCTCGTCGTCGGGTTCGTCGACCTGGTGGGTTCGACCCAACTAGGAGAGGAGCTGACCATGAGTGATCTCGGGTCCGTGCTGACCGAGTTCGAGCACATCGCGGTCGATGCCGTCACCGCCGGTGGCGGACGGGTCGTCAAATTGATCGGTGACGAGATCATGTACACCGCCTCGGACGCCGCATCGGCCTCGGCCATCGCCCTCGACCTGGCGGAAACCTTCCGTCGCCACCCGGTCGTTCCCCCGGTGCGGGCCGGGTTGGCCACTGGACGGGTCATGCTCCGCGATGGCGACGTCTTCGGATCCGTCGTGAACCTGGCCGCCCGAGTGGTGAAGGTTGCCCACCCCGGTGAGGTCATGGCGGCCTTTGGTGGAGAGGCCGACGCCGGGTTGCGCTTCGAACCGGCGGGAACCCACCATCTGGACGGGATTCCCGGTGAGGTCGAGCTCCACCAGGTCACCCGCGGGTGACCATCCGTCCGACCTGACTACCCGATCGGGCCGAGAGCGGCTCGGAGGTAGCCGGTGACCAGAGGATGGGGACTCCCCGGGGACGACGAGGTCTGTGGGACGAACAGCGTCAATACGAAGAACGGGTGGCTGGCCAGACTCATCAAGCGCACGTCGCCGTCGGCGGCGTCGACGCCGGCAACCAGGAGGCCCGCACGGTCGAGGGGCTCCCGCCACGCGGGGTTCAGGCCGAAGCGGCAGTAGTAACGCTCCTTGGGATGGGCGGTCCCGTAGAGCTCGATCAGCCGCGAGTTGACGATGTCGACCTCCATGGTCGTCCCGACCACACTGCACAGCAACTCATCAATGAAGAGGTCGCCCGCGTCGGCGGGCCCGTACTCGGCGTGCGCCGCCCGCTCGCGTCCGAGCACGTTCCGGGCATATTCGATCACCGCGTGCTGGAAACCTGCACACGTGCCCAGGAAGGGGATCCCCTCCTCCCGGGCCCAACGGATGCCGGCGAGCGCGCCGGTCAGGCTCCGAAACGGGCTGCCCGGTGCGCACCACACCGAAGAGGCGCCGATGAGGACGTCTGGCCCGTCGCGGTCGAGCAGCTCGGTGGCGATCCACCGGACCTCCGGCGTCGGGCAGCCCAGATGGTTGGCGGCATCGTCGATGGAGCCGGCGATGGCATCCTGCGGTTCGAAGCCCGGCATGCGGTCGCCGATGACGGCGATCCACACCCCGGTCCCTCTCGTGGGCGCTGCCACCCGGCCAATCCTAGTTTCTGCGCGCCGTCCCGATCGGCACGGTTCGGGGACGCCGGCCTCAGCGCTCGGGCCACCGAGCCTCAGTGATTCCGCCACCGGCGACCGAGACGTCCACCATCTGGTCCGTCTCGGCGCCCCGGATCCGCAGCTGGTAGTCACCATGGTCGAGGGCCCCGAACACGGCCGCAAAGCAGGCTCCGTCCCGCAGAGTGCGCTCTCGGATGCCGGTGTGGGCTCCGTTCCAGGGCTGGCCCACGGCCCGGATCTCCATCTCCTCGCCGTGAAGAGCAGCGGGGACGTAGATGACCGCTGCTCCGCTCTCACCACCGATGTCGAGGACGACGGTCCCTTCACCGCTGGGTGGGAGCACCGCTTCGGTCGGCGTGCGTCCTTCCACCGGTCAGCTCGCCTGGACGTGGGCGGCGAACCCGGAGTGCGGTGTGCCCAGATAGGGGAACTCGTGGAGGTACGCCTCCGAGCCCCGGGCGGATTGATCGGTGGGCCCGGACGTGAGGCCCATGGACACGGCTCCGGCCGCGGCATCCGGATGGAACGACTTCTCTACCAGGGGGAGCGTGGCCCCGGCGATGGCTCGCACCTCGATGGTGGCCACATCGTCGAAGACCCGCCGGCCGTTGGGGAACCCGGCCGGGTCCCCGCCGATCAATCCGAGGTTCGAGGCGTGCGACGTGGTGGGGGGAATGGCGACGTTGAGCCGCAGCATGTCGGCTTGGGTCGTCCCCGTGAAGTTCTGGAATCCGGGTACGACTCCAGTGGGGATCCCCGTCAGCAGGATGGCCAGCAGGTCGGCCCTCGGAGCGCCGGATTTGACGCGGGCGGCGAGGTTCGGGAAGACGCCCGGGTAGAGCACGGGAAGCAGCGCGGCCAACTCGGGACTGGCCACGTGGGAGGCGAACTGGCTGTCACCGGCCGGCGCCTGCGAGTTCCAGTAGTCCTTGGCGGCCATGGGGACGATCACCTCGTTGAACAATGGGTTGCCAAGCCGCGAGACCTGGACGAAGGGACCTGAATTGAAGTTCACGCCAGGGCTGTTCTCGAACATTCGCACCTTCTGGCGGCTGGCGGTCGTCCAGACGCCGATGACTGCGGCCGGGTCGGTCACGCTCTTCGGTCGCGAGCTGTTCGCCGTCAGCTGGTTGATGGGGACCTGGATGGCGATGCTGTGGACGTTCACCCCGGCTGTCGAGTTGACACCCTTGGCCATCTTGCCGAGACCAGTGTCCTTCAGGCCGAACGTGGTGTGGGCCTGTTCGAATGGCCTCAGATCGCCGAGGTCGAAGATGGCGCCCAAGTCGACGTAGAAGCCCTCGGCGCGCTGGCCGGCGAACACACGGGTCCGTGGGCCGATGCGGGTCATGGCCGCATCGACCAGATCCGGGTACTCAGGCGTCGAGAGCGGCCCGATGTTGCACGGCGGGCACGGGACGCCCGAGGCGATGGCCTGGGAGGTCCCGCTGCTGTCCACCCGGGTGACCGAGTAGGTCTGGCGGCGGTTCCAACTTGGATCGGTGAGGCTCCGGATCGGGCCGGTGTTGTAGAGGAAGGTGTTGGGATTGGTGACCTGGTTGGTGAACCGGAACTGGTAGGTGACGTCGGCCAGGCCGTCCCCGTCGTTGTCGACGTGGATCTCGTAGAGCACATCGTCACCGAACTCGTAGAAGTTCGGCCCTCCGTCGGGGCCCTCGAGGGGGACGTAGTTGGCGATGAGCGTCACGGTGTCGGGCTGGTCGGGACTGACGAACGCATAGACGTCGGTCGAGTCGGCAACCGGGTCCTTGGCGATCTCGGGGGCTTCACGATGCGATGACATGGGATACCTCTGGTTCTGCTCGGGTCGGGGCCGCCAGGGGCGGGCAACCGACGATCGGGAAGGGGATGTGGGGGACGGACAGGAGTATGGGTGGAAGAGAGAGGAACGAGGTCACGGAACGGCCCGGGCCAGTCGGGCGGCCAGCTGCGGATCATGCAGGATGATCTCCCGCGTCCCCGAGAACAGGCCGATCTCTCCGGTGCCGAGATCCCGGATGTGGGCGACAAGCGGCTCGCTCAGCACGGTGGGGGAGGCTTCGGCATCGGCGATCGCCGCATCGGCCGCCCCCACGTCAGCCGGCCCCTGCGTCTCGACCACGCCGAGCACGGCCGGCAGGCCGGGTATGGCGGAGAGGGCACCGGCGGCGACGACGGCCGCCGAGCCACCCTTCAGGAACGAACGTCGGCTGAAATCACTCACCGGGACCTCCTTGGCAGGAAAGGGGCAGTTCGGTTCGGGCACGCATGTCTTGTCCATCGGTACGTCTGCGGCGTGGTCCCGTCACCGGGCGCCACCGGGTAGATGTTCGGAGCGGTCCCGTCCCCGGATGGCGCCGACCCACAAAATTCATCTGACGGACGCACCCGCCGGCCGCAGGCTTCCCCCTCGAACGGGTCCCCGACAGGTTGGCCGAGGAGGCCTCGCCGGGTAGAGCGGGTTGGTCCGGGGCATTAGATTGCTGAAATGTCCGACTACGTGATTCCGGAGCCCGAGCCCAAAGAGATCGATGAGACCTTGTCGATGGAACTGCGGCATCTCGCCTCCAACGCAGTGCTGAAGGGAAAGCCTTCGGGCGATGAGAAGTGTGAGAACTGCCGCTACTACCTCGAGCCCTACAACGAGATCTCCTACTGCTGGCACCAGAAACTGCGGATCCTGGTCGGCGCCGAGTGGTGGTGTCAGTGGTGGGATGCGATCCCCGAGGACTCGTAGATTCAATCAGCGTCGGAGTCAGGGCCGCGGCCCTTCGAAGGGCCCTGGGGACTGCCGGCTCACGGAGTGCCCCACTGGTCGCCGGTGCCATCGCCGTCTCGGTGATCGGTCGGGTTGTCAGCTGATGACCGCGGGCACAAGGCCTGAGAATCGTCCATCGGTTGCGACGGAGCGGAGGTAGCGGTGGGATTGCTGGACGGTCAGCGAGCGGTCGTCACCGGGGGTGCATCCGGCATCGGGCGCGCCTCGGCCCGGCGGATGGCAGAAGAGGGTGCCGCGGTGGCCGTCGTCGACGTCAACGTTGAGGCGGCCCGGGAGGTTGCCGAGGAGATCGACGGAACCGCCTACGCAGCCGACGTCACGGATCCGGAAGGGTTGCGCGCGGCCGTCGATGCTGCGGCGGGGGCGATGGGCGGCATCACCATCATGTTCAACAACGCGGGGATCGGTGGCCTCTCGCCGCTCCACGAGTGGGCACCCGAGGAATGGAACCGGATCCTGGCCGTCAACCTGACCGGCGTCTACCTGGGCTTCCGTGCCGCCGTTCCGCATATCCGGGCATCCGGTGGGGGCAGCCTCGTGTCCACGGCCTCGATCAGCGGTACGCGCCCGGCGGCGGGTGAGGCGCCGTACTCGGCGGCCAAGGCAGGCGTGGCCGCCCTCACCGCGTCCGCCGCGCTGGAGTACGGACCGCAGATCCGTGTGAACTCGGTCTCCCCGGGGATGATCCTCACCGCCCTCACCGAGCCCTTGGTGCAATTCCTTCCCCACGAACGGGAGCGGTTCGACCGGGTCACCCCGCTGGGCCGGATCGGGCAGCCGGACGATGTCGCCGATGTCGTGGTGTTCCTGTGCTCGCACCTGGCGCGGTTCATCACAGGCCAGAACGTCGTCGTCGACGGAGGGATGACCCTCCACGGCTCGGGGGTCGACGGGATCTTCGACCAGGTGTTCAGTCCCGGTGCCTGATCAGAAGCCGCCCCGGCTCGAGGGCTCCGAGCGGGAGACCTTGCGGGCGCTCCTCCAGTACCAGCGGGATTCGCTCGTCCGCAAGGTCGCCGGCGTCGACGAGGAGGCGGCGCGGAGGTCTCCTGTGGGCAGCGGCACGACACTGCTCTGGTTGGTGAAGCACATGTCGCTGGCCGAGACGCTCTGGATCGTGCGTCGCTTCGCCGGGCAGCAGGTCGATCTCCCCCGCGACACGGTGGGCTCGGACGACACGGTGGCAATGGCCGTCGATCACTACCGTCACACCTGGGAACGCGTCGACAGCGTCGTGGCGGCGGCACCGAGCCTCGAGGAGACGTGCCGCGAGCTCGGGGGACAGGCACCCGTCAACCTCCGCTGGGTGCTGATGCACCTGCTGGAGGAAACGGCACGACACGCCGGCCATGCCGACATCCTCCGTGAGCTGGCCGACGGCCAGGTGGGCCGGTAGTCACCACCACGTTCCAGAATGTCGTTCCGGTTGAGGCCCCGGAACGATCATTGAGGTGGGGATCGCCGAGCACGGGTCGGTGCGGTGCGCCCACAGTCAGAGACAGGCGTAGGTGGCGGCCAGGAGTGACTGGTTCCGCGGATCCTGCCAGCGTTGACCGAAACGGTTCATGGCGTAGGCGAAGGCCAGTCCGGCCACAGGGTCGGCCATGCCGAGAGAACCGCCGGCCCCGAAGTGACCGAAGCTCTCCGGCCCCGGACCGAGGGGACGCTCGGGCTGGGTGAGCTGGAAGCCGAAACCGAAGCGCGTGCTGCGCTCCAGGATCCGGTCGGGCCCGACGGCCAGCTCGGATGTGGCTCCGGCCATGACCGAGCGCCCCAGGAGATGAAGGCCTCCGAGGCCACCACCGGCGGCGAGCAGCGCGTACACCCGGGCCACGCCGCGGGCATGGGAGTGGCAGTTGGTCGAGGGGTGGACCGCCCGCCGCCAATCCCGGCTGTTGACGGTGCCCAATCCGGACGCTCCCGGCGGGTTGTTGTAGACGAGCGACCAGTCGTTGCCGGGGTCGGGAGGTGGAAGGGCCGCTTCGCCGGGGAAGAGAAAGTCCGCCACCCGACGGTCGTCGTGAGGGTCGACACCGAAATGGACGTCAGCTCCCAGAGGCCCGGCCACCTCGGTGGCGAAGAAGCGGGCGAAGCTCGTTCCGCTCACCCGTCGGACCAATTCTCCACCCAGGAATCCGAGGGTGTTCACGTGGTAGCCGTGAGCCGAGCCCGGATCCCACCACGGCGGCTCGGCGGCCAGGGCCCCGGTCATCCGTTCCCAGTCGTACACCGCACCCGGGACGAGGAGTTGTCGGAGGCCCGGCAGTCCCGCCTGATGGCTGAGCAGCTGGGCCACGGTGACGGCGCCCTTCCCGGCGGCGGCGAACTCCGGCCAGTGCCGGGCCACGGGGTCGTCGAAGTCCAGCCTCCCCCGGTCGATGAGGACCAGGAGGGACAGGGCCACCATGGCCTTGCCCACCGAGAAGACGTCGACCAGGGTGTCGCGGCTCCACGGCCGGCCCTGGCCATCGGCTGATCCTCCCCACAGGTCCACCACCGTCCGGCCCTCGACGCTGACCGCAACCGACGCACCGACCTCGTCGCGATCGGCAAAGTTGGCGAGGAACGCCTCTCGCACATCGGCGAAGGCGGGGTCGCAGCGTCCCGAGGCCGCCGGTGGTGGCACTCGGGGATTCTAGGGTCCCCGGCAACGGGAGGTCCGTGGCAGGATGAGGAGATGACGAGCGAACGGTTGGAGGTCCAGAGGACGATTGCCGCAGACCCTGCAGCCATCTTCAGGGTGCTGTCCGACCCGCAGGGACACGTGGCCATCGACAGTTCCGGCATGCTGATGGATGCCACCGGCGGGCCGGTGTCGGCCATCGGCGACACGTTCGTCGTCCACATGGATCGCGAGTCCCTCAACGACTACCCGATGGGCCGTTACGACGTGACCGTCACCATCACCGAGTTTGTTCCCGACCGTGAGATCGCCTGGACCATCCTCGGCCAGATCCGCCCCCAGATCGGCCACGTCTACGGGTACCAGCTGGAGCCCGTCGAGGAGGGCACGCTCGTCACCTCGTATTACGACTGGTCGGCCATCGACCCGGTCTGGAGGGACGCGGGGATCTTCCCCGTCATCTCGGAGGGCGCCCTCCGGGCCACGCTCGGCATCCTCGACCGGACCGTGGCCAGGAGCGCACCCGGCGCGTCGGCCTAGCCCGACCCGGGCCGTCCTGGCTCCGTACACCGGTCGGCCCCGTCACGACGCTCGCCTATCCGGATCCACTAGCAATCCTGGAGGAGGCCCCATGCCCGATATGAACGGCCGCGTCGTGTTGGTGACCGGGGCGGCCAGCGGCATCGGACGCGCCACTGCAGCCTGTCTGGCCGAGGCGGGCGCGGGCGTGGCCATGGTCGACCGCGATGGCCCCCGGCTCGAGGAGACCGCCGCAGCCATCGGGACCACCGGAGTCGGCCAGCCGCTCGCCGTGGTGGCCGACGTCGGCGACGAGGCATCGATTGCCGCCGCGGTGGCCTCGGTCTTGTCGCGGTTCGGATTGATCGACGGTGTCGCCACCTGTGCCGGCATCTTCGACCCGGAGGATCTGGCCGACATCGAAAAGGTGGAGCTGGCCACCTTCGACCGGGTCATCGGCGTCAACCTCCGAGGGACCTTCCTCACCCTCCGGGCCGCCCTTCCCCACCTCGGGTCGGGCTCGTCGGTGGTCACGGTGGCTTCCACCGCCGGGCTCCGGGGTCACGGCTTCGGTCCGGCCTATACGTCCAGCAAGGGAGGGGTCATCTCCCTCACCCGGTTGGCGGCCGTCCAGTACGGCCCCCGCGGTGTCCGGGTCAACTGCGTCTGCCCAGGTGCCACCGCCGGGGAGGGGATGGGGGCGGCGTTCGCCGACCCGTCCACGGCCGAGTCGGTCTCCGCCGACCTTCCGTTGCGTCGCGTCGGACAGGCGGGGGAGATCGGCGCCACCATGATGTCCCTGCTCAGTGCTGAGACCAGCTACGTCACCGGACAGGTCATCGCCGTCGACGGGGGAGCCACCGTCCGCTGAGCCGGACGAGGCGGCCGGGTACGGGTCGGTGTTGGCGAGGGCCCGGTGCGCCTCACTCAGGCCTCGGTACGCTCGCTGAACGGCCGGCCTCGGTCAACCCTGGCTTCGGGCGGCAGGCCGAGGACCCGCTCACCGATCACATTGCGCTGGATCTGGTCCGTGCCCCCGCCGATGCGCACGGACCACTGCCCGAGGAACTGCTGCTGCCAGAAGCCCTGATCGGCCGCCGACTTGCCGGAGAGGGCCCCCGACGGCCCCTGGAGGTCCAACACCAGGTTGCCGGTGAGGGCGGCGTGCTGGGAGTAGGCCAGCTTCATCACCGAGCTCTCCGCGCCCGGCGCCTGCCCCCGGCTCGCCGCGGTGCGGGCCCGGAGACCCAGGAACCGGAGGATCTCGGTCCGGACGAACAGGGAGGCCAGGCTCTGGCGGGCGAGGGGATCGGCGCTCCGGCCCGAACGCTGGGCCAGATCCAGGACGTCGGCGAAGCCGGCGGCCGCGGCACCCCCACCTCCGATGAGGCCGCGTTCGTTGGACAGCGTGGTCCGGGCCACCCGCCAGCCGTCACCGACCTCCCCGACGACATTGCCGGCCGGGATCCGGACGCCGGAGAGGAACACCTCGTTGAAGTGCGAGGAACCGTTGATCTGGCGGAGGGGCCGGACGTCGATGCCGGGTGAGGCCATGTCGACCACCAGGTACGTGATGCCGGCGTGCTTGGGCACCGAGGTGTCGGTGCGGGTCAACAGGATGGCCATGTCGCTGTGCTGGGCGCCGCTGGTCCACACCTTCTGTCCGTCCACCACCCACTCGTCGCCGTCGAGGACCGCCTTGGTGGACAGTCCGGCCAGGTCCGAGCCGGCGCCCGGCTCGCTGAAGAGCTGGCACCAGATCTCTTCGCCACGGAGGAGGGGCCCGAGGTACCTGTCCTTGTGTTGCTGGCTGCCGTGGGCGATGAGCGTCGGTCCGACCATCCCGATGCCGACCGCGAACACCCCGGTGGACACGTCGAACGATGACTGTTCGGCGTCGAAGATGGCCTGCTCCACACCGGTTCCGCCCCGCCCGCCGAATTCCTCGGGCCAGGTGATGCCGGCCCAGCCGTTGGCGTGCAGGGTGTGTTGCCACTCCTTGCATCGGCGGACGTGCTCGGCCACCACCTCCGGGTCGGGATCGTGGCGAAGCAGGCGGCTGGTGGTGTCCGAGGTCCGGGGTGGCGCATGCTGCACCAGGAATGCCCGGGCCTCTGCTCGGAACGCGGCCTCCTCGGCGGTGTCGTCGAAGTCCACGCCCTACCGCCTCCCTCGTGGCCGGCTCATGGCGTTGACAGCGACGAGGCCATGCTCCCGGATCGGGCGGGAAGGCCGTGGTGGGCGACGGTCACGCCGATGAGGGCTCGGGCTCGGAACCCGCAGGAGAGGTCGCCATCGTCTGTCGCGCATCGAGGGACAATACCGGTCGATCGAGCATGGCGAGCAGATCGAGGCTCACGACCACCTGGCCGGTGCGCTCGGCCGGGCAGTCGCAGAGGGCCACGGCCGCCTCCACCATGGTCTCCAGTGATTCGACTCGGTCCTCGGCCATGTCGCCGATGAGGGCAGTGGCCCCCTCGGTCATGACCGCCGCCCGCGGCTCCACGGTGTTCACCCGGATGCCCTCACCCCAGACCTCGTCGGCCAGTGCGTTGGTGAGGCGGTTCAGAGCCGCCTTGGAGGCTCCGTACACGGCCATGGTGGGAGGCGCGCCCTTCACGAAGGGAGGACCGGGTCGTGGACGGGCGGTGGCGCTGGAGAGGTTGACGATCCACCCCCGGCCGGCGGCGCGCATCGACGGCAGGACGGCCTGCATGAGGTCGAGGGGGGCCTCGACGTTGAGGACGAAGGTGAGCAGCCGACGACGCAGAGGGAAATCGGCCAGGGGCTGGTAGATGGCGGCGGCGGCATTGTTGACCAGGATGTCGGCCGGCCCACCGAGCCCGGCCACAGCCTCAGGGACGACGCGGCCGCGGTCATCATCGTCGGAGAGGTCGGCGACCACGGTGACGACCCGCCCACCGAACGGGGCCATCCGTGCTGCGGTCGCCCGCAGGCTGCCGGGTAGGCTCGGATGGTGATCCAATGTCCGGGCCACGATAGCCACGTCGGCACCCTCCGCCGCCAGGCGCACGGCGACGCCGGCACCGATGCCGCGGCTGGCGCCGGTCACGATGGCCCGCCGGCCGGCGAACCGAACCGTGGTGGGACCGGGCCGGGCTGCGGGACCAGGGCCGGGACCGGTCATGGCCGGGTGAACGCGGGGCTGCGGTTGCCTGCGGGAACTCCGCCGGCGTAGGGCTCGGCCAATTCGGCAACGGTGGGCCCGACCGCGTCCGCACGGGGTCGCAGAGCCTCGAGATCGAATCCGTATACCTCGGCTGCGTTGCCCCCGAGCAACTGGCGGAACTCGGCCTCGCCGGCGCCTGCGAACGAGCGTCGCAGCGCCTCGCGGGTGTTGGGGAAACTCGACTCGTCGTGAGGGTAGTCACTTCCCCACAGGAATCGATCGATCCCGATCCGGTGCCTGCTCTCCGCTTCAACCGGCGAGGGGAAGCTGGCCGTCACCCAGCAGTTGCGGGAGAAGTACTCGCTCGGGCGTATCGGCGGCACCTCGTCGGGGGAGTACTTGAGCTCGCCGATCCGGCCGACCGACCGGATCTGCTCGTAGTAGCCGTCGAGCTGGTCGAGCAGCGGCGGGATCCATGAGGCGCCCTGCTCCACCACCACCAGCCGCAGGTCGGGGAAGCGCTCGAAGACCCCACCGACCAGCAGGTGGCTGAGTGGTCGGCGGGAGAAGAATGACGTCTCGACGATCCACAGCTGAGAGGCCGCCCGGTAGGGGCCGTAGTCCGGCATCCCCGATCCTCCCGAGTGGGCGTTCACCACCACACCGAGCTCCTCGCAGACCGCCCACAGCCGGTCGAGCGCCGGGGCGTAGAGCGGCAGCAGATGGGCCATGTCGTCGGGGACCCCCGGCAGGAGCACGCCGCCACGGAGTCCGTGGTCCGCGCACCACCGGACGTCGGCGATGGCATCGTCGAGATCGTTGAGGAGGATCTGGCCGATGCCCGCCCTGCGGACGGCGTGGGCGGCGCACCAGTCTGCCAACCACCGGTTGTGGGCCCGCAGCCCCACCAGGCGCAGCTCGTACTCCTCGGGCGTGGGCGGGCGGGCCACCACGGCGCCTGTCGGGAAGAACGGGGGAATGGTGTTGGGGAAGACCACCTCGGCCACGCAGCCGTCGGCCTCCTGCTCGGCGATCCGGCGTTCGTCGTTCCAGTTGCGGTCGCGGGTGTCGTTGGTGAGATCGCGGAACGGGTTCGAGTACTGCGATCGCCAGTGGTCGAATTGATCCAGATACCGCGCCTCGAGGTAGTCGCGGTACATCTGGTGGTTCCCGCCGGCGTGGCAGTCGCTGGATATCAAGGTGTAGCGCTCCCCACCCTTCGGCTGGGTGGCTGCCGGAGGGATCACGAAGCCATCTCGCCCGTCTGTTCCACAAACTGGTCAAGCGTCTCGCAGATGTACGCCATGTCCTCGTCCTCGAGACCATGATTGCACGGGAGGACCAAGCCCCGGGCCATCACCGCGTCGGCGTTGGGAAGTCCCCCGTTCGGTACCCGGTGTGGTCGGTTCCGGAATGCCGGCTGCCTTGTTGCATTGCCACTCCACACCATGCGGGTGTCGACCCCGCGGGACTCCATCCATTGCTGGAGGGCGCTACGCCGCAGGCCGTCCTCCTGGACGAGGAACGGGAACATGTGCCATGCCGTGTCCAGGCCGGTAAGGGTGCGGGGTCGCACGAACAGATCCGGGCGCATCCCCAGGTGCTCGAAGAGGATCTGGAAGTTGCGCTTCCGGCGGGCCAGGTTCTCATCGAGCTTGTCCAGTTGCACCAGCCCGAATGCCGCCGACACCTCCGATGGCTCGAAGTTCCAGCCCACCTCGTCGAAGATGAAGAGGTCGTCGTACTCCATCCCGTCGAGGTCGGAGAAGAAGCGGTCGCCGCTATCCCGGCGCGATCCGAACAGCTGCACCTCCGATCGCCGTCCCCACCGCCTGAGCACGAGGCACCGATCCAGCATTTCGGCATCGTCGAGGCAGATCATCCCCCCGGTACCGGCCGCGGTGATGATGTGCGAGAGGGCAAAGCTGGTGACCGAGATGTCCGCCCGGGCTCCGGTGGGCCGGCCCCCCAGCGTGAGCCCGAGGGCATCACAGGAGTCCTCGACGAGCTGGAGGCGGTGGACATCGGCGAGGTCTCGGAGCCGGTCCCAGTCAGGCGCATTGCCGATCAGGTTCGGGGCCAGGATGGCTCGGGTCCTCGGCCCCACCATGTCCTCGACGGCCCCTACATCCATATTGAACGTGTCGGGCTCGACGTCCACGAAGACCGGCACCGCACCGGACCGGAGGATGGCGGCGATGTCGGTGGAGAAGGTCAGGGCCGGGGTGATCACCTCGTCGCCAGGCTCGAGCCCGAGCAGTTCGATGGCCAGGTACAGCGCCGACGAGCCGGAGTTGCACATCACACCCCGACGCTTGCCCATGAGGGAGGCGACCCGCTCCTCGAACTGGCGGGTGCGACGGCCGATGCGCAGGCCGGTGGGGCCGTCGCGCAGCACCTCGACCACGGCGGCGATCTCCCGCTCGTCGTGCACGCTTCCGGCGTACCGGATGCGCCGCCGCCCCTCCGTCATCGGAGGCGGTCCCTGCCCATGAGGTCACCCATTGCCATGGCCTCCGTTGGGCATACGGTCACCTTGCCAGAGGTCATGTACCGAGTCAAATAACTTGGTCAATCAAATAGGTATAGCCTCGGCCCAATGGCGCGACGGCGTGACGACCTTCGTCGGGTGGAACAGGCCATCACCCGGATGGGGAGGATCGGCAATGGGCGGGAGGCGGCGAGGATCCGGGCCGAGCGTTCGGGCGTCCGGATCTCCCGTCCGGGTATCGCCATCCTGGCCGCGGTCCACGCCCGGGGCCCGCTGCGGGTGACCGACATCGCCCGCCAGACCGGGCTCGAGCCGCCGCTGGTGAGTCGCGAGATCCGGCGCCTGGTGGAGGACGGCTACGTGGCCCGCCGAGGGGACCGCTCCGACGGGCGGGCTGCCATCGTCACGCTCACACCCGCGGGCACGGCCGCCTTCGGCGCCTACCGGTCCGCCACCGATGACATCGTGACCGAGACGTTTGCCGGATGGACGTCTGCCGAATTGCGCGAGCTGGCGGGCGCGCTCGAGCGGGTGGTTGACGACTTCGCGCGGGCGCCCGGTACTCCTGCAGTTAACCACGGGACCTGACAGCCGCGTGGGGTTGTGTCCCACGAGAGCCCGCCGAAGTATTCCCGACGCTGACCGTGCCCATTCCCACAATCCGGCTCGATCACCGCGCCCCCTCAGGTTCCGGGCACCGATCTCCCGCCCTCTTGGACGAGCCAGCCGTTTGCGTCGGGGTCGCTGACGGGTGAGGAACGAGCGGACCCGACGGTCAGGACGCCAGGCCCATCCGCCCCGCGGCGGCGTCACGGATGCAGAAACGGCGGGTGTACCCCCGGCGCCGTTGCACTCCCACGATCGACAGACCATCGGACCTCACCACCGGCACGGCCAGATGCCACTGGGACGTGACTCCTCCGGTTGTGCCCTCTCCGGCCCCGAACCACTGGGCGGTGGGAATGGCGTCGTGCAGGGCGCGCCGAGCCACCTCCGGCATGGGGGCGTCAGGGCGGTCGAAGACCTGGTGGCTCGACCGCGGTGCGGGTGCCCGGGAGGCCGGCACCTCCCTCCAGGTGCTGAGGACCTCGAGGCCCGAGGCCGAACGCTCGATGGCCCGGGCCACCAGCCCCGGTTCGGCGTCATAGGAGTCGGTGAGCCGCATCTCCACGACGAGGTCAGCGCAGTCGATCTCCTGGAACTGCGGTTCAACGGAGAAGCCTGTCGCCCCTTCCACCTCGACCTTCACGACATCGAGGGCGTCGGCCACATCGGGAGTTGCCACGCGGAGCTTGCTGGTGGGAGTCATCGTCCTCCTTGAGTCGGTGGGAGCGGCCGCCATGACCTGCGGTTTTCCGCACGACGGTGTGCACGGCACGCCAAAATTAGTGGCCGAAGGTGAACAGCAACGAACGGGAAGGCTACGGGGCGATGAACTCTCGCAGATCGGGATCACAGCGCGTGTGCTCCGGAAGGTGGTGAGCTCCGGTTCCGACGTCCCGCCGGCTTTCGGCGTTTGACCTTCAGACAGGCAGCCGTAGTGTCTGTCCCATGAAGAACCGCACACTCGGTAGGACCGGGATCAAGGTCAGCCCTCTCTGCCTGGGGGCGATGATGTTGGGGGCATGGGGCAATCCCGATCACGACGACGCCATCCGCATCATCCATCGCGCTCTCGACGCCGGCATCAATTTCATAGACACCGCCGACGTCTACTCGGGTGGAGAGTCCGAGGTCATCGTGGGTGAAGCGCTGGCTGCCGTGGACCGGTCACGAGTCGTGTTGGCCACGAAGGTCCATGCTCCCATGGGGGACGACCCCAATGCCCAAGGGAACTCACGCCGGTGGATCATCGCCGAGTGCGACAACAGCCTCCGCCGCCTCAGCGTGGACTACATCGATCTGTACCAGGTCCACCGACCTGACGAGACGGTGGATGTGGACGAGACTCTCGGCGCCCTCAGCGATCTCGTTCACGCCGGGAAGATCCGATCGTTCGGCAGCTCGACGTTCCCCGCCGAGCAGATCGTCGAGGCCCAGTGGGTGGCTGAGCGCAGGGGACGCGAACGATTCATGACCGAGCAGCCGCCGTACTCCATCTTGGTGCGCGGCATCGAGCGCGACGTGCTCCCTGTCGCCCAGTCCTACGGGATGGGCGTGATCCCATGGAGCCCGTTGGCCGGCGGTTGGCTGGCCGGAAAGTTCGGCGAGGGGAAGGAGAACACCAGTCGGCGGGCGGCCATGGTCCCCGGCCGGTACGACCTGAGCACGCCGGAGAACCAGCGCAAGCTCGCCATCGTGACGGAGCTGGCATCGGTGGCCGAGGAAGCGGGAGTGACCATCATCGAGCTGGGCCTCTCGTTCGTGCTCGAGCACCCCGCGGTCAGTGCCGCCATCATCGGGCCCCGCACGATGGAGCAGCTCGAATCCCAGCTCTCGGCGCCCGAGGTCCGTTTGGACCCCGCGGTGTTGGACCGCATCGATGAGATCGTCGCTCCCGGGACCAATGTCAATCCCGAGGACGCCGGGTGGAGCCCGTCGGTCCTGGCCAACCCCCGCCTCCGTCGTCGACCACGCCGATAGGGGCTGACGGCCTCCTAAGGCGCCGCTGCCGGCAGGTCCGACCGCGGCCGGAACGTGGGAGGCGTCTCAGGCCTTGGTGACGGCTGAAGGTGGGGGAATGGTGCCTGCCCCAGTACTCAGGCACCCGGACTTTGCCGTGGGATCGGAGGCAGCTGGGAGCACTGGCGGCTTCAAGAAGGCCGGTTTGCTGTGGAGGTCCAGCATGTCGAAGAGACTGTTGGCGTTGGCGTCGCGGCGGGTGAGGGCGGGGAGGTTCCACTTCTCCTCGACGGTCTTGAGGATCGAGGTGTGGTCGTAGACCGTGTGCGACACGAAGTCCCGCCTGGCGTAGGGACTGGCGACTCCGGCCGGCACTCGGAAGCCATATCTGTCGAATCCACCGGGTGGGTCACCAGGCCCGAGGACCGGCAGGACGTCGTCGGGGGGTAGTGCGGCCGGCGGAGGGACATGGTCGTAGTAACCCCCGTGTTCGTCGTAGGTCCAGATCAGCATGGTGGTCGGCCAATTGGGACTCGACATGACAGCCTCGACCACCTTGCCCACGAACTGATCGCCGAACTGGATGTCTTGAGGATTCTCCTCCGATTGGTGTCCGAAGTCTTCTTCTACCAGACAGAAGGAGGGAAGCGTGCCTGCGGCCGCATCGAGGTAGAACTGGTCGATGGGGGCCAGGCCCTGCGTGAGCACCTTGTCCTGCAACAGGGGTAGGAACACTCCGAGGGTCGGCAGTGACGTGTAGTAGTCCTTCCAGGTGATCCCGTGTTTGTTGAACTGCTCGAAGATCACGCCGTTGGGAGGTAGCGCAGGGGGGAAGGTGTCGTTGATGAGGCCCATGGACGTGCCTGCGATGAGATACCGGCGTTGCCCATCAGTCTGAATCATGGCCGAGGAGAAGTACCGATCGCCGATGGGGAACGTCTCCGCCATCCCGCAGGTGAAGGGGAGATCCTCCTTGGTGAAATAACCCATGGCCTCCGCGGTCGTACCGGTCACGAATCCCTGGCAGGTGCCGCCGTCGTAGGCCTCGTGTGCCACCCTCCAGTCATTGCCGATGCCGTTCGTCGCACACTCGGTCGGCATGTGGAATGCATGGACGAGGTTTCCTTGGCCATCGGGGTTGGTGGCCGTCGGCTGGCCGTCGGTCCCGATGGTGAACCCGTCGCCCCTCCCGATGAGTCCCAACACGTTGTCGAAGGAGTGGTTCTCCATCATCACGACCACGAAGTGTTCGATCTGTGGCACCAGGTCTGTGCCGGCGGCCAGACTGGGTCGAGGCATCGAACCTGCCGATCGCACTCTCCTCGTCGCGGTGGCGGTGGTGGTCGGAGAGGACGAGTTCCCCCCGCAGGCCCCCAGCACCAACGATGCACCGGCCAACCCGCCACCGAGCAGCTGCCGTCGACTCAGTCTCATCGAAATTCCCATCCTTTAGGCCGACGCTCGACTCTTCCCGGGCCGACGATAGGCGGCGAGCGCGGTCCGGGGCGGGCACGGCGATTCGTCCGGGAGCGGTGCCGGCCCATAGGGTCGGCTGCTGAGGGTCACGGGCCCGATGGGCTGCCGGCAGCCCCACGAATGAGCTCGGTGAGGGAATGGGAGACAGGCTCGCGTACCGAGGCATCGGAGATCTGGCCCTCATCGTTGATCAGTACTTCCGTGACAGGGATGTGAACACACGCCGACTCCACGATGTCGGCCTTCACATAGCCCAGCACTTTCCGCAGTGACTCGTAGGCGTTGGGCGCCCCTCGGGGAGAGGCGTTTATCCACGCCACGGGCTTCTCGTAGATCGACCCGACCTGGTCGTCCCCGACGGTCCAGTCCAGGAGGTTCTTGAACGAGCCGGGGAGACCTCCCGCGTACTCCGGCGCCGAGAACAGCAATGCATCCGATCCCCGGATCTGGCCGCGGAGGTCGGCGACGGCGGGGGGCAGGGGCTCAGCGTCGGCATCGGGATTGAAGGGGGGAAGGTCAGCCAGGCCCTCGAAGAGAAGGCCGGTACTGCCGGCCGGTGCCAACGACTGCGCAGTACGGAGCACGGCCACGTTCGTCGACCTTCCCCGCAGGCTTCCTGGGATGAGCAAGATCCGGAATGTTCTGTCCATCCAGCCGTGAACCTCGCATTCGGTGTCGGGGTTCCGCTCAGCGTAGCGATGCCCCGGCGAGTTGGGCGAACCCTTCGTCGCCGCTGCCGGGGGCTCAAGAGGGCAAATGGTGACTCCGGCTTCTAGCCGGCCAAGAAGCTCAGGCGGACATGGCGGCGCGGATTGTCGCGGTTGGTGTCCACCAGCACCAGGCTCTGCCAAGTACCCAGCTGTGGCTTCCCACCGATGACGGGGAGGCATGCCGAAGGGCTCACGAACGCCGGGACGACATGATCGGCCCCGTGGCCCTCGGAACCGTGGCGGTGGCGGTAGCGATCATCACGCGGCAGGACTCGGCGCAGCGCCGCCTCAAGGTCATACTCCGAGCCCGAGCCCACCTCGATGAGGGCCAGGCCCGCGGTGGCGTGGGGTACGAATACGTTCACCAGTCCATCGCCGAGGGGGGCACAGAAGCGCTCGAGCTCGCCGGTCAGGTCGATGATCGTCCGGTCGGTGGTGTCGATGGCGATGAGCGAGGAGTCCATTCCCCATCATCGCGCTCGCTGAGAGCACCCCATCAGAGGCACCGTCCGCCCCAACCCTGATGTTTGGACCCGGTGGGCCAGGTCGCTGAGCGACACCACCGCGTACAGTGAGCCGATGACCGAGCTCCGGAAGGGTCGGCTTCAGAACGCCAACGCGGCGCCCGAGCGGGGCGAGGCGGTGGAGACGGTGGCCGTGGTGTCGGGAGTCCGCATCGAGCAGATACTCAGCGGTGAGCTCGTCGCGCCGATCGACTATCTCCAGGACCACGACGAATGGGTGGTCGTTCTGGCCGGGGGAGCAGACCTGGTCCTCGAGGAGAAGTCCTTCACCCTCTCGACGGGGGAGTGGGTGCTGCTTCCCGGCGGCGTACCGCACCGCCTGGTGTCGACCATTCCCGATACCAGCTGGTTGGTGGTGCGAGCTCCGACGGAGCCAGGCCGGGGCTAGGCCGGGGGCGATAGGTTCATGGCCGTGGGCAACGACACGTACCGACCAGGCATGAGGAACGGCACCGGCGGTGCCGGGCGGATGCACCGCCTTCCTTCCCCATGAGCGACGCAGGTGGAATCGGCGGGGTGCGGTGCCCGTGGGCCGAGGGTTCGGATGCGATGCGGCGCTACCACGATGAGGAGTGGGGGGTCCCGTCCCACGATGACCGGCATCTCTTCGAACTGCTGATCCTCGAGGGGGCGCAAGCGGGTCTCTCCTGGTTGACCATCCTCAACAAGCGAGCCGGCTATCGGCGGGCGTTCGACGGCTTTGACCCCAACCCCATCGCCCACTATGGCGAAGCGAAGCTGGCGGAGCTGCTCGAGGATCCCGGCATCGTCCGCAACCGCCTCAAGGTCCGGGGGACAGTGACCAACGCACAGGCGTTTCTCGCCACGGTTGACGAATTCGGTTCGTTCGCCGAGTACATGTGGAGGTGGGTGGATGGAACTCCCATTGCCAACCGACCTCGATCCATGACCGATCTGCCTGCTCGCACGGACCTGTCGGACCGCATCGGCAAGGACATGAAGAGGCGAGGGTTCACCTTCGTCGGCTCGACGATCATCTACTCGTACCTGCAGTCCGTCGGTATTGTCAACGACCACCTCGTCACCTGCCCGGCAGCCGGAGGACCACTCACGTGAGCACCGTGAGGGCTGAGCTGGTCGGTAGCCCGTGAGACTGGCCGCCGGTCGTTGCGAGGAGCTACTGAAGGCTTCCGACCACGGCGTGCTCACCACGCTGCACCCCGAGCGGGGTGTCGACGCCGTCCCGACATGCTTCGTCGTGGACCCGGCGGCCCGGGCCGTCGCCCTTCCCATTGATCGGGTGAAGCCAAAGTCTTCCGTGGACCTGCAGAGGACCCGGAACCTCGACCATGATCCGCGCGCCGCACTCCTGTGTGAACACTGGGACCGCTCGGAGTGGTCCACGTTGTGGTGGGTCCGGACGTCGATGGTCCGGGCCGCCGTCGACCCCGACGGGCGTGCGGAGTTCGAATCGCTGCTGCGACTCAAGTACTCGCAGTACGAGGGCCACACCTTCGCCGACGTGTTGGCCTTTCGGATCACGGAGATCGTGGGCTGGTCCGCCTCTCCTGTCTGAGCACCGATTTCCACCAGGCGGGTCCCGATGGCGTCCGGGTACGAGTGGCACCGTGTGTCCCGGAGCGGCAGGGCGTCTCCGAGCGGCGGGCGCCCTGGGCGGGTGTCCTGGCGGAAGTCCGCGGTGAGAGGATGGTAGGCATGGGCCTCGTGACCCGGACTCGGGCACTCGAGTGCAGGAGCAGCCAATGGCGTTCGGTGGCGGCGCACCACTCCGGGCCGGAGAACGTCGATGTGTGACTGCCTCGTTGCCCTCGCTGATGACGGGGTCATGTTCGCCAAAAACAGCGATCGGGATCCCAACGAGGCCCAGCTGCTGGAGTGGGTGGCGGCAGCTGACCATCCGGCCGGCGATCGTGTGTCGTGCACGTGGATCGACATTCCTCAGTCTCGCCATACCCACGCCGTGGTGCTCTCCAGGCCCTGGTGGATGTGGGGAGCGGAGATGGGGGCCAATGAGCATCACGTCGTGATCGGCAACGAGGCGGTGTTCACCAGGGGATCCCGTGGTGAGAAGGCTCTTCTGGGGATGGATCTCCTCCGCCTCGCCCTCGAGCGAGCCGACACGGCCGATGCGGCCGTGTCGGTCATCGTCGAGTTGCTGGAGCGTCACGGGCAGGGGGGTCCCTGCAGCCACGAACGCCCCGGATTCACCTACGACAACAGCTTTCTGGTGGTCGATCCGAACGGAGCCGTGGTCTTGGAGACGGCCGGCAGGGAGTGGGCCGTCGAGCGCGTCACCGGCCCGGGGCGGAGCATCTCCAACGGCCTCACCATCCCGATGTTCGCCAAGGCTCATGGCAATTCCGCCCGCACCTGGGTGGCCTCCGCCTCCGCTCGGCGACGTGCTACCCGGACGTCGGCTTGCGGCGCCACCGGGCCGGGCGATCTGATGGAGGCGCTTCGAAGCCACGGCACTGCGGGTGGTCCGCGCTGGTCCCTCGTCCACGGTGGCCTGGTGGCGCCCTGTGTCCACGGCGGCGGCATACTGGCGTCGAGCCAGACGACGTCGTCGTGGGTGTCGGACCTGCGGCACGGGAGCAGGCACTGGGCCACGGCCACCTCCGCTCCCTGCACCTCCCTCTTCAAGCCCATCGAGGTCGGCGTACCTGTGGACTGCGGGCCGGAGCCGACCAATGTCTTCGATCCTCGGACCCTGTGGTGGCGGCACGAGCTTCTCCACCGGAGCACGATGGTCGCCTACTCGACCCTGATGCCCCGCTACCGCTACGGGCGCCATCGAACCGAGGCCCGCTGGATCGCCGACCCGCCTCCCTCCGAATCGTCGTTCCGGGCCGCCGACCAACTCGAACGCCGGTGGTTGGACGACATCCGGGGTGCCCACATGAGCGACGCTCGACCGGCATGGGTCCGACGCGCGTGGCGTACCATCGATCGAGCGGCTGGTCTGGACGAGGAGCTGTCAGATGACCGACACTGAGGTACTCGTGATCGGAGCCGGGCTGTCTGGGCTCGCCGCCGCCCGCGCCCTCCAGGCATCAGGAGTGGAGGTGACCGTGCTCGAGGCGCGGTCACGGGTCGGAGGTCGCACCGAGGGCGGGGCCACGGCGGACGGGACCCCCGTCGAGCTCGGCGGTCAGTGGATCGGACCCACCCAGACCCGCATGTATGCCCTCGTCGAGGAGCTGGGCCTCGAGACCTTCCCCACGTTCAACACGGGTGAGCACGTGATTCAGCTCGGAGGATCTCGGAGTCGGATGGCCTCCCACCGCGGGGCGGTGCCCAAGCTCAATCCGTTCGTGCTGGCCGATCTCTTCCAGGGCATGACCCGCTTCAAGCGTCTGGCCGACCGGGTGCCACTGGACCAGCCGTGGGCGGCACCGGGAGCCAGGGCCCTCGACAACCAGACCTTCGAGACCTGGATCGTCCGTACGCTCCGGACCCGGACGGCCCGCGACTACTTCAGGGTGGCGACCGAGGCGGTGTTCTCGGCGGAGAGCGGCAACCTCTCGGCCCTCCACGCCCTGTTCTACGCTCACTCCGGGACCGACCTGGAGGGTCTCCTGAGTACCGACGGAGGCGCCCAGCAAGATCGGATCGTCGGTGGCTCGGTACTCGTGTCCGAGGCCATGGCGGTGGGACTCGGGGACCGGGTGTTGCTGGACAGCCCGGCGCGCCGCATCGAGCAACACGGCCATCGGGTGTCGGTGACGACCCGGGGCGGAGAGATCTTCGAAGCCGATCGGGTCATCGTGACCCTTCCCCCGACCTTGGCGGGCCGCCTCGACTACGACCCGATCCTCCCATCGTGGCGCGACCAGCTCACCCAGCGTCTTCCCGCCGGTTCGGTCATCAAGCTGTATGCCGTCTACGACGAGCCGTTCTGGCGGCAGGAGGGACTCACCGGACAGGCCGCTTCAGACCAGGGCCCGATCAAGGTGACCTTCGACAACTCGCCACCCAGCGGGAGGCCCGGCGTGCTCATGGGATTCATGGAGGCCAACGACGGCCGCGCCGCAGCCCGCCTGCCACTGGCGGATCGTCGCGCCGCGGCAGTGGCTTGCTTCGTTCGCTACTTCGGCCCCCGGGCAGCCAGTCCTCTCGAGTACATCGAACGCGATTGGATGGCCGAGGAGTTCAGCCGGGGGTGTTACGGCGCCCACTTCACCCCCGGGGTCTGGGGTGACTACGGTCAGGCGCTCAACCAACCGGTCGGGCTGGTCCATTGGGCGGGAGCAGAGTGTTCCCCGGTGTGGAACGGGTACATGGAGGGGGCCGTCCGTTCGGGCGAGCAGGTCGCGGATGACGTCCTGTCCGCTCTGTCGTGAGACGGGTCCTGGGCGGATGGGGTCGGAACGGTCGTCGGCCGCGTCGTCGGTGCGGCCCTCAGGCGGTGGCCATCATTCGCACCGCGTCAACCAATCGATCGAGCTCCACCTCGTCGTTGTAGTAGTGGGGCGAGGCGCGCACCACCGAGGTCGGGTTCGGGGGGGTCATGTCGAGCCGGGCCCACGGAGCCTCGCTCACCGACACGTTGATGCCCAAGGCCGAAACAGACCCGGCCACGGTGGCCGGGGCGCGGTTGGCAATGGTGAAGGTGACGATGCCGCTGCGACGGGTCCCGCCGTCGTGGACCACCACGCCCGGGATGTCCAGCAGGTGCTCGCGCAATTGCTCGCCCAGGTAACCCACCCGGCCGGCGATGGCGTCGAGGCCCAATGTCAGGGCGTGGTCAATGGCCACGCCGAGGCCCAGGTGGGCGGCTACGGGAACCTCGAAGTCGAGGAAGCGGTCGGCTCCCTCCCGCAGTCGGTAGTGATCGGCGTCCTCCCACAACGCCGAGCTCCATCCGATGCCCGGGGGGCGGAGCCGGTCCGCGAATTCCCCCCTCACGAAGAGGAGCCCGGTCCCGCGGGGACCCCGCAGCCACTTGCGGCCGGTGGCAGTGGCCACGTCGCAGCCGATCCGGCCGACGCTCACCGGGATCTGCCCCACACTCTGGCAGGCGTCGAGGAAGAAGGGGACACCGGCGCGGCGGCAGGCGGCGCCGGCCTCCTCGACCGGATTGATGAGGCCGCGGTGGGTGCCGATGTGGGTGAGGGCGACCAGGGCGACGCGGCCAGAGCCGAGGACTGACGCCAGCCCGTCGAGGTCGACGGTCCCGTCCTCGGTGCTCTGCACGGCCTCGATGGTGGCCCCGGTCAGCTCGCCCACCTGGAGCAGTCCGAGGTAGTGGCTGTCATAGGCGATCCGGTCGACCACGAGGCGGTCACCGCGGCCGACGCCCCCTCCGAGGGCGAATCCCCAAATGGCCTTGGTCCACGACTGGGTGTCCGATCCGGTCAGCACCACGTCGCCGTCGTCGGCTCCGAGCAATCGGGCCGCCGTTGACCGGATGGTGGCCAGCCGGTCGGCAACGGCATCGGCAGCCTCGTAGCCGCCCCGCTCCGATTCGAATCGGAGATGGTCCACCATGGTCTCGACCGTGGCCGTCGAGGGCAGGGCCGCCCCGGCGTTGTTGAGATGGGCCACCTTGGAGGAGCCCGGAGTGGCGGCCCGCTCGGCGGCCACGTCGATGGTGCCGGTCACGTCGCGCAATCTAGCAATGGTGGTGTCATCGACCGATCGGCACCGGCCGTCGGCCGGATGTGTGTCACCGTCTGGCTCGTCGCTAGGGTCGAACAATGGTCGAACCCACCGAGCCCCTCCTCAAGAGGACAGCCGATCCGGATCCCTTGGTGCAGTTCGGACGATGGTTCGACGATGCGGCCAGGGTCATGACCAGCCCGGAGGCGATGGCGGTGGCCTCCGCCGATGCCCAGGGACGACCGTCGGCCCGGATGGTGCTCCTCAAGGCCTGGGGCGAGGAGGGATTCGTCTTCCACACCAACTACGACAGCCGCAAGGGCCGCGAGCTCATCGAGAACCCGCACGCCGCGCTGCTGTTCTACTGGGAGCCGATCGGTCGTCAGGTGCGAATCGAGGGGCCTGTGGAGCGCACCGACGGCCGGGAGTCCGATGCCTACTTCCTCACCCGGCCCCGGGGCGGCCAGATCAGTGCCTACGCCTCGCACCAGAGCCAGGCCATCGAGGACCGGGGTGGGTTGGACGCCAGAGTGGAGATGGTGCAGGCCGACTATGCAGGTCGAGAGGTGCCCCGGCCGGCGTGGTGGGGAGGGCTCCGTGTCTCCCCTCGGGTCTTCGAGTTCTGGCAGAACCGGGAGGACCGGCTCCACGACCGCCTCCGGTACACCGGCGGTTCGGCCGGGTGGGAGATCACCCGACTCCAGCCCTGAGGCCGTGGGTCGGGAGCCCGGCCGCCCCATTGAGGGCGCACTATGTTTCTGGTCATGGCAGACGACAAGGCGCTGGTGCGCGATCGGACCGACCAGCTGCTCGGCGAGATCGACCCCCGGACGGCGAAGGCGGAGGAATTCCGCTCCCGCCAATTCGACCTCGGACTGGCCTGGGTCTCCTTCCCCGAGGGCTACGGGGGGCTCGGCCTTCCACCCGACCTCCAACGGGAGGTCGACCGCCGACTGGCCGAGGCCGGTGCCCAACCGCCCGGGGCCCGAGAGTTCTTCGGGTTGACCATGGCCGGTCCCACGGTGGTCACCCACGGTTCGGAGGAGCTACGGCGGCGACTCCTGCGTCCGACCTTCACCGGCGAGGAGTCGTGGTGCCAGCTGTTCAGCGAGCCCGGGTCGGGATCGGACCTGGCCGGCCTGGCCACCCGGGCCATCCGTGATGGTGACGAATGGGTCATCACCGGGCAGAAGGTGTGGAACACGCTGGCCCACATCGCGGACCGGGGAATGTTGGTGGCACGGACCGACCCGGAGGCGCCCAAGCACAAAGGGCTGACCTATTTCGCCCTGGACATGCACGCTCCGGGGGTGGATGTCCGGCCCCTACGCCAGATGACCGGCGAGGCCGAGTTCAACGAGGTCTACATGACGGAGGTGCGGGTCCCCGATGGGGATCGGGTCGGGGATGTCGGCGAGGGGTGGCGGGTGGCCATGACCACCCTTTCCAACGAGCGCAGCACCATCGGCGGCGGCAGCGGGCCGCCGACCCGCGGGTCCGGGTCCATCGCCGAAGCGTTGCGCATCTGGAAGAGCGACGGCTTCCGTCAGAATCGCGTCGACCGGGACCGGCTCACGCGGTCGTGGATCGAGGCCGAGGTCCTCCGGCTGACCAACATGCGGGCGAGCCAGAACCGGAGGGCCGGAAATCCGGGCCCCGAAGGATCGATCGCCAAGCTCATGTTCGCCGAGGTCAACAAGCGCACCTACGAGCTCTGCATCGATCTTCTGGGACCGTCGGCACTGGTCGACTACGACTACACCATGCGGCGGTCGGAGGCACTGGGCCTGGTGGGTCCCCCAGGGTCGGCCCGCAAGATGTTCATCCGCTCGCGGGCCAACTCGATTGAGGGCGGCACGTCGGAGATCCAGCGCAACATCCTGGGCGAGCGGATACTCGGCCTGCCCGGCGATGTCCGGGTGGACAAGGAGATGCCGTGGTCGAAGGTACCGAGGAGCTGATGACTTCAGGCCACTCGGCATCCCCAACCTCGCGCCGGTGCGCCGCCGGGACTCCGCCCGGGTGACCGACGCACGCGACTTCCTGGGCATGGAACCGGTGGGTGACGAGTTGCACTGGCGGCTCGAGGTGGTGCCCGAGCTCACCACACCGGGCCACTTCCTGTTCGGAGGGTGTGGGCTGGGTGCTGCGCTGGTGGCCCTCGAGGCGGCTTCGGGGCGCCCGACGGTGTGGTCGACGGCCCAGTACCTCTCCTATGCCCCGACCCACTCGATCCTCGACCTCACCGTGACGCTGGCGGCGGTAGGCCGCCGGGTCACCCAGGGCCGGGTGGTCGGGTACGTCGACGACACGGAGATCCTCACCGTCAATGGCGCGGCCGGTCCGCCGGGGCGGCTCGATGCCGGAGGAGTGTGGATCACCGCTCCGCAGGTACCCCCGCCCGAGGAGTGCCCTCCCCGGCGACTCCCCGACTTCAACTCCACGTCGATCTTCGATCGCATCGACGTGCGGCTGGCCAAGGGGCTGTCCTTCGAGGAGATCAGTGCGGGTAGCGGCCCCGGCGGGGATCCCACCAGCGCGCTGTGGGCGCGGGTCCCCGGCCACCTGGAGCCCTCGGCGGCGACGCTGGCGATCATCGGGGACTACGTCTCCGGAGGCGTGTCCCAGCCGCTGGGCCGGAGGGTCATGTCCCGGAGCCTGGACAACACCCTGAGGATGGTGCAACTGGAGCCCACCGAGTGGGTGCTGTGCGACATTCGCATCCAGGCGCTGGTCGGCGGCTACGGCCAAGGGATCGCCCATCTGTGGTCGCAGCAGGGGACGTTGCTGGCCACGGCCAGCCAGTCGATGAGCGTGCGATTCTGGGAGTAGGGCCGGTGCGGTCGTGAGGGGTGCCGATCGGCACGCCCCGGCTCGTTGCCGGGCGACCGTGCCCGCCGTCGCCGCTACGGGCGGGGCGGGGAATTGGAACAGGGAGAACCGATGAAGATCAGCACCATGCTCAGCTATGCCGGAGGGTTTCGCACCGCCGCGGCAGAGGTCGTCGAACTGGAGAAGGCGGGGTTGGACCTGGTGTGGGTGGCCGAGGCCTACGGGCTGGACGGCCCCAGCCAGATGGGCTACTTGGCCGCGCTCACCGAGCGGGTGGAGATCGGCTCGGCCATCCTGCCCATCTATACCCGGACCCCGACCCTCTTGGCCATGACGGCGGCCGGCGTCGACACACTGTCCGAAGGCCGTTTCCATCTGGGGCTCGGCTCGTCGGGGCCGCAGGTCGTCGAGGGCTGGCATGGCGTTCCCTTCTCGTCGCCCATCGGCCGCACCCGTGAGATCATCGACGTCTGCCGGCAGGTGTGGGCGAGGGAGGCACCGCTCGTCCACGAGGGCCAGCACTACAACATGCCCCTGCAACCCGGTGTGGGCACCGGCCTGGGCAAGGCGCTCAAGATCATCGCCCATCCGGTGCGGCCCTCCATCCCCATCTGGGTCGCTGCGCTGGGAGAGAAGAACGTGGCCATGACGGCGGAGCTGGCCGACGGGTGGATCCCCATGCTGTTCATCCCGGAGAAGGCACGGGAGGTATGGGGGGCGTCACTCGACGCCGGAGCGGCCAAACGGGACCCCGGCCTCGGTCCGTTGCAGATCACCGTGGGGGGGCTGCTGGCCATCGGCGAGGGGGACGACGTGATCGCCCTTCGCCAGCTGGCCCGGCCCATGGTGGCCCTCTACGTGGGTGGCATGGGAGCCAAGGGGAAGAACTTCTATAACGACGTGGTCCGCCGCTACGGCTTCGAGAAGGAGGCCGAGGCCATCCAGGACCTCTACCTCAGCGGGAAGAAAGCCGAGGCGGAGGCCCACGTTCCCGACGAGTTCCTCGAGGCGACGTCACTGTGCGGTCCGGAGAGCTACGTGGCCGAGCGCATTGACGCCTTCCGCCAAGCAGGCGTGTCCCATCTGCAGGTGACCCCGGTGCCCGTCGGGGATCAGCGTCCGGTCGATCTGATCGCCACGGTCAAGAAGCTGGCTGGCTGAGACGAAGAGGCGATCACGTCGGGGGTCGAACGTATCGGGAATGCACCGAGAGGATGCTGAGGGGCCGCCACCAGGGAGATTGCCCGCATCTTCCCCGCCCCGCATCGACAAGCTGCACGGCGAGCCGCGCAGGCGCTGGCAGGCAATTTCACAGCTCGGGTGTCAACCGAACCCGCTCGGTATCCGTTGATGTAAGTGCCGGTGGTGCACGGGAGGACCACGGGTGTACTTCGACAAACCCAATGACGACGAGAGCAACGAGGATTCTCCTGCGAGCGGCCACCAGCCCAGTCAGCCTCATGACCAGGCGCCTACCGGTAGTCATTGTCATCGTCGGTGTCGTTCTCATGCTGACGGCCGTCCTACGAGGAGGTGATGCCGAAGCGGTGACCGATCCAGGGGTCGTTCCGGCAGGATGGACGGCCCACTCGGCCTATGGGCTCCAGCTCTCAGTCCCGCGGGCGTGGCACGTGTCCTACTTCAGCCCTTGCCCTTTCGGGCAACTCCCGGGCACACTGACCATCGGTCCGCCTCGGTTCATCGCGAACTGCCCTGCATTCGGATTTGACCAACACGAGGTCATGATGAGCATCGCTCCAACGAGGGCCAAGGATTTGCACGTGATTCGTCGGATGACGGTCCATGGGGTCCATGTCGAGGTGGTGCAAAAGAGAGGTCAGTCCCCCACGGGCATCCTTTGGTTCGTTCCGTCGAAAGATGTGTTGATAAGCGGTTACGGATCCGCTGCACAGAGGTCCCTCAACACGCTGGCGCCCACCTCGCGCTCCTCACTGCCAGCTCCCGGAATCGTCAACGGAACGGCGCAGTTGGCAGGTCTACCGACTGGACCAATGCCCATTTCGGGATCCATCCAGTACGAAGCGGTCTACCCGCCAAGTGTGATCCGCACATCACCAGCGATGGCCGTCCAAGCCGTCGATGGGCACTACACGCTCACCCTCAAGCCAGGTAGGTATCGATTCTGGGCATCCGCCGGGAACGCATCCTGCCCGCCGGTCACCATGGTCGTCGTAGGAGGAGTCATCCAACTGGCTCCGACCATCACGTGTAACGGGCTGTAGACACCAGATCGGGTCAGAATCCCCAGGCGGTCCTGCCCCACCTGCCCGGCGGTCCGGGGCGGTCCGACGGCTGTATTCGGGGCGCAATTGCGGACCACATCCGCCAATCAACAGCCGTTTGTTCTCGCTTCAATGCTGAAGCCGGTACCTGGGTTGGTAGGGGCAGCAGACGATGCCCGATCCAGTGCGCCCGACGCCCGGGACTCGGGGGCTGTGGTGCCGGCAGGGCTTACCGCCTGCGGGCAGACAAGGGGTCTTTTGCCGATCGCCGAGCCACCTGCCCTGATACACGAAAACAGGCCTTGTCCGCCCCTGAGGCGTCCGATGGTCAGTGGGGGCCGCGGCCTCTATCATTCTGCCTAGCCACGGTTGTTGCTCAAGGAGCAACGGTGAAGACACCCATGGAATTGACGCAGCTGCTCCGGGATACGGTCTCAAGGCGACGCCCCAACGCCTGTGTATCTTCCGGATCCTGCACGACAACGCGCCCCCATCCGACCGCCCATTCGGTGTTCCAGTCCGCTTGGGAGGAGATGCCGACGCTCTCGTTGCGCACCGTCCACCGCGACCTCGCCGGCGTGCGCCTCCCGGCGTCGCCAGCATCAGGGCTTTACCATCAGACGCCGAGGTCATCGTCCGGGGCCTGTGCGCCAGGTGTTCACAAGTAACCAGCCATCAGAAGAAAGCCGCGAGAGAGTGGGAGGACCAACATGTCTGACATAGGCAGTGAAAGCGAGAACCCAGCAATCCCGTCTCCGACACCCACGCCGCATCGGCCCGTGTCGAACCGGGACTGGTGGCCGAATCAGCTGGACCTCTCGATTCTGCACCAGCATTCGCCTCTGTCCGATCCGATGGGGGAGGGCTTCAACTACAAAGAAGAGTTCAAGACACTCGACGTCGAGGTGCTCAAGCAGGACATCTTCAAGGTGATGACGACTTCGCAGGACTGGTGGCCAGCCGACTACGGCCACTACGGGCCGCTCTTCATCCGGATGACCTGGCACGCGGCCGGTACGTATCGCATCGCCGATGGCCGGGGCGGTGGGGGCGAAGGCGCTCAGCGTTTCGCCCCCTTGAATAGTTGGCCCGACAACGCCAGCCTCGACAAGGCGCGCCGGTTGCTCTGGCCGGTGAAGCAGAAGTACGGCCGCAAGATCTCCTGGGCCGACCTGATCATTTTCGCCGGCAACTGTGCCTACGAATCGATGGGGTTCAAGACATTCGGCTTCGGCTTCGGGCGGCCTGACATCTGGGAGCCCGACGAAATCTTCTGGGGTCCTGAGGACACCTGGCTAGGTGACGAACGCCACGGCAACGCCGGGGAAATCCAAGGCCCCTTCGGTGCCGATCATATGGGCCTGATCTACGTGAATCCGCAAGGACCCGGCGGCAACCCGGATCCGCTCGCTGCTGCGCAATACATTCGGGAGACCTTCCGCCGCATGGCCATGAACGACAAGGAGACCATTGCGCTCATCGTCGGCGGCCACACGTTTGGCAAGGCCCATGGCGCAGTTGGTGAAGAGTACGTCGGTCCTGAACCCGAGGGCGCCCCTCTCGAGGAGCAGGGCTTCGGCTGGCGAAACACCTTCGGCAGCGGCAAAGGCGCCGACACGCTTACCAGCGGGCTGGAGGGCGCCTGGACCGACGAGCCGACGAGGTGGGACAACGGGTTCCTGGAGAACCTCTTTAAGTACGACTGGGAGCTCACCGAAAGTGTCGCGGGTGCCAAGCAGTGGAAGCCCAAGAATCCCGAGGCGCAGGGCACCGTTCCCGATGCCCACGATCCGTCGAAGCGGCACGCTCCGATGATGCTGACGACCGACCTCTCGCTGAAGCTTGATCCGGTCTACGGGCCGATCGCCAAACGCTTCTACGAGAACCCCGACCAGCTGGCCGACGCGTTCGCCAGGGCGTGGTACAAGCTGTTGCACCGCGACATGGGGCCCGTCACGCGCTACCTGGGCCCGTGGGTTTCGGAGCCGCAGCTGTGGCAGGACCCCGTCCCAGCGGTCGATCACGAGCTGATTCAAGACGACGACATCGCCGCCCTCAAGGGCAGGATCCTCGCGTCGGGACCGTCCATCTCCAGGCTGGTCAACACCGCTTGGGCGTCGGCGGTGACCTTCCGTGGCACCGACAAGCGGGGCGGGGCCAACGGGGCCCGGATTCGCCTCGCGCCGCAGAAGGACTGGGAGGTCAATGACCCGGCCGAACTGGCCAAGGTGCTGCAGGCCCTCGAGCAGGTCCAACTGGACTTCAACAGCTCACAGTCCGGCGGGAAGAAGGTCTCGCTGGCTGATGTGATCGTCCTAGGCGGGTGCGCGGCCGTCGAGCAGGCGGCGAAGAACGCCGGTCACGCCATGACCGTACCGTTCGCGCCAGGGCGCACTGACGCCACGCAGGAGCAGACCGACGTGGAGTCGTTCGCCGTGCTCGAACCGACCTTCGACGGGTTCCGCAACTACCTCCGAACCGGAGAGAAGCTGCCGGCGGAGGACCTACTGGTCGAGCGGGCATTTATGCTCAACCTCACCGCTCCCGAGATGGCGGTCCTCGTCGGCGGCATGCGGGCCCTGAACGCCAACTCCGACCAGTCTGCACGCGGCGTCCTCACGACCCGGCCCGAAACGTTGACCAACGACTTCTTCATGAACCTGCTCGATATGGGCACTGAGTGGAAGGTATCGGTCGCTCCTGAGGAAGTGTTCGAAGGTCGCGATCGCGCCACAGGCGAGGTCAAATGGACCGCCACGGCTGTCGACCTCGTCTTCGGTTCCAACTCCCAGCTCCGCGCCATTTCGGAGGTCTACGCATGTGACGACTCAAAGGAGAAGTTCGTGCGTGACTTCGTGGCAGCGTGGGACAGGGTGATGAGCCTCGATCGCTTCGACCTCGCCTGAATCGCCTTGTAGGAGCTTGGCGTCGCGGTTCACGACATCCAGTCACCGACCACCACTGGCCGGAATGATCCGAGTGCGCCGGCGCCTATTCCTCCGATACCAGATCCTCGTCCTGTCCCGACACGAGATCCTCGTCGGACAAGTCCAACGTATCCAGGGCGAGCAGGTAGTCGAGCTGGGCGGCCATGCTCTCGATTTCGTCGGCCTCGTAGTAACTGCGATCCAACGTCAGGGTCAGCTGCTGTTGTACCAAGGCCAGCGCGTCCTCCGCCGCCGTAGCCGCGTCGTAGACCGAGAAGAGCTTGGCCTGCATGGCCTGCGCTGAGACGAACCGGGTACCCCGCTGCTGCGCTTCGGAGGGAAGGGAGCGGAGCACGTCGCCCGGCGTCGGTCCCTGGCCGTCAGTCTCAGTTTCTCTGTCAATCACCTGGTCACCGCTGGTCTGCTCCATGATCCATTTCCCTTTACGATCTGGCTCCACATGCCGGAACTTCCTCTACCCGCATCTAAGGCCTCACGCCACGACTGATTGAGCACTGACGGTGTAGTTCCAGTCGCCGT
>JADEYI010000728.1_pt1 | contig 37402 bp, 36 predicted proteins | sample 8542331 | NCBI WGS metagenome assembly JADEYI01 (sample SAMN16510988, study PRJNA670497) | mine drainage metagenome | isolation source: biofilm near Copperflume 1 | place: Germany: Marsberg coppermine Kilianstollen | collected 2018-02 | reverse complement strand
CGCGCGATCGTCTTCAACACCCGCCGCATGTGCGCCGATTGCACCACCATCCCGCCGATATTCTCGCACCCCAGCGCGAGGCTATCGACATCGATCCATTCGCCCGCATCGCCCCCCGTCTCTGCGGCGGTGACGAGTACCGAGCCGTCCGTCAAGCTGTGTTCCATTGCAAAATCGCCATCACCATTGCCGCAGGCGCGATGCGCGTGACATCGCCCCCACAACAGTCCATCAAGCAAGCGACAGGCCATCGGCAACGCGACGGCGAGTTAAAATGATCGCGTGGTTCATTGGAAGACGGCCCGCCTCGAGCGACCAATTAATGGCGCGACGCCATCGTAATGACGGAAAATTGTACCAAAATGGGAATCGGATCCCGCGCGCCCACGGCCTTTATCACGCGGCCTGACGCGTTGGCCGAATCACACGCCCAGCACGTCGGCGAGCACCTGCGCCGCATGGTCGCGCGGATTCACGCTGTCGTAGACCCGCGCGATCTGACCGTCCTCGTCGATCAGAAAGCTGATCCGGTTAGCATTGCGGGCCCTCGGATCGTCGCACGCGCCGTAGGCCATTCCGACCGTCCGATCGGTATCGCAGAGCAGCGGGAAGGGAAATTGGTATTGGGCGGCAAATTCGTCGTTGCGCTCGACGTCGTTGAAGCTGATACCGAGCACGACGATATTGTTCTCGTCGAAATAGTTCATTTGATCGCGGAAGGAACAACCCTCGAGTGTGCAGCCCGGGGTAGCGGCCTCGGGAAAGAACCAGAGGATCACTTTGCGCCCGCGCAGGCGCGCGAGCGCGACTTGCAAGCCTTCGTGGCTAATCAGTGTGAAGTCGGGCGCCTGCTCTCCAACCTTTGGCATCATCGGGCAAACCTCCGCGCGCGGTATAGTGCGGCTAATTGAGCATCGTGCGCAGCCGCGCGAGCATTTCGAGGCAGGTGGGCTCGCCCGGCTCGATCGCCAGCGCGCCGTCGAACTCGCGTATCGCCCACTGCACCATCCCCTTGGCGGCATACAGGCGGCCGAGATTCATGAATGGGTAATGGCGCGGTTCGTAGCGCGGCGCGGCCTTGGCCTTCACGAACCATTCAACCGCCTCGTCGAGGTCACCGCGCGACATCAGATAAGAGCCGATATCGTTATATGGATTGCCGAAGGTGGGATCGACCTCGATCGCTTTCATACATTCGGCAATCGCGTCATCGAGCCGCCCGAGCATGCGCAAGGCCCAGCCGCGAAAAGTATAGGCCTCGGCGGTGGGCAACACGTCGATGGATTTTCCGTAGAGCGTGATCGCGTGGTGGAAATCGCCGCGCATATGGCAGGTCACGCCCTCGTTCCACAGTTCCATGGCACGCAGCCGAAGCGCCGATTGATCCATGCCACGAGCGTTACGGTCCGGCGGCCGGCAGGTCAAGGGCGGCGCCGGCCGCGGCGCGACGCCTCAGGGCGCGAGAAGCGCCGGCCTACTGACTGAGCGTGCGGATCGCCTGGATCATCGCGGGCGCCAATATGACGATCAACATCGCGGGCAGCACGAACAGCACGAGCGGGAAAAGGATTTTGATCACGCTCTTCTGCGCCGCCTCTTCGGCGCGAAAGCGGCGCTTGTTGCGCATCGAATCGGAACTCGAACGCAATGCGGGACCGATCTGCGCACCGAGCTGTTCGCTCTGGATCAGGGTCGCCGCCAACGGCTTCACGTCCTCGACCGAGGTGCGATCCGCGAGGCTGCGCAAGGCCTGCCCGAGCGACGCGCCGGCGGCAACTTCACCCGAGACCAGCGCCAGTTCGCCGCCAATCGCCTGGCCCTGGCGTTCGGTCTCGTCGCCCACGATCTTGATCGCTTCGAACAGTCCTAGACCGGCCTCGACACAGACCACGAGCAGATCGAGGACATCCGAGAGCTGGCGGGAAATATCGGCCTGGCGTTTACGCGAACGCCGGCGCAGGTAATAGATCGGCCCGATGGTTCCGAGCAACACGCCGATCATGACGAAGAGCAGCATACGGCCGGCCGATCCGCCGAGCACCAGGGCGGCGACCGCACCGAGTACGCCGCCGGCGACCGCCGAGATCAGTCGAATCAACTGGAAAATCGGCACCGCGGCTGAGCGCATAAAGCCGGCGCGTACGAGGGTCTGCGCGAGCTTCTCGACCGACGGCGTGCCCTTCGCCGCCGGCATCCGCTTCAACGCCCAGCCGAACATCGAGCGCGCGAGCCCGTCCGGCATCGGGCTGTCGCCGAATTGGCCGGCACCCTTTTCCATGCGCAACTTCAATGCCATCTCGGAGAAGCGCTCCTGGAATACGCGATGGCTGCCGTAGAGCGCGACGTAGAGGCCGGTTGCGACGATGCCAACCAGGCAGAATATAACGAAGCTCACGAGCGTAGTGCTCATCTCAGCGATACTCCTGTGCGTATTCCATTAACTATTTCTGTCTCTGATCAAGCGACTGCGCATCTTGCTTAATCGACTGGGCATCTTTTGAATATCTAGTGATGCGCGGTGGCTCTCACTAAACCATCGCGAACGCCATTACTCAGCGCGGGAGCTTCCGCCTAGTAATTGACCTGGAGTATTTTGCGAATAGTAAAAAAGGCCATGGTGTCGAGCACGATCGCGGCCTTGAGCGCCTTCTGCCCCATCGGATCCAGAAACAGGACATGCGCATAGCTCGGCTGCACCACGCTGAAGGCGGCCAGCACGATCGCGGGCAGCAGGCCGACGATCATCCCGCTCATCCGCGATTGCGCGGTCATCGCATGAATCTGCTGCTGCAGGCGCTGGCGGGTACGGACAATTTCCGACAGCCGCCCGACGATCTGGGCGAGACTGCTGCCGACCTCGCTCTGTACTTTGATGGCGACGACCAGCAGGCGCAAATCCTCTTCGGGCACGCGGGTCAGCAGCTCGTCGAAGGCCTGCCCGAGCGGCATCCCGAGCCGCGCCTGCTCGAGTACCGTGCGGAATTCGCCACCGAGCGGATCGGCAAATTCCTGCACCAGGACCTGCAATCCGCGCAGCAGCGAATGGCCCGCTTCGAGCGACGACTTGATCAGATCGAGCGCGAACGGCAATTGCATCGCAAAAGACTTCATCCGGCGCTTGCGCCGGATCCTGACATAGAAGATCGGAATGGCGCAGAGTCCGGCACCCGTGGCCAGAGCGAAGAGCGTGCTATGCCAGAAGATTTCGCCGGCACCGATGCCCGCGCCGGCCAGCAGGACCACCACCAGCAGGATTTCCGAGACCCGCATGTAGATGCCTGCCTGCCACATGCTCTCCTCGAACCGGCGCATCAGGTTGAGGCGATAGATAAACGCGAGGACTTCCTGCCGGCTGCTGGCCGAGATCGGCGCGCGATGGCGCCCGCGAGTGCGCATCAGGCCGAATTCGTCGGGATCGGCGCGTTCCCGCGTGACCTCTTCGAGGAGTTCGGCGGCGCGGTCGCGCTCGTCGCCATGGCCGAGCATCAGTACTACGGCAATCACCAGTACCAGCGCGAAGACGCCGGTCGAGATCAACAGGTCCATAATTTATCTCCGTGCGAAGCTCTCTCCGTGCAAATACCGGCGCGGGACGCGTCCTCGCTCCGGGGGCGCATCCTCTTTTGAAGCGCTGATCAATGAGCGACGGCGCGCAGCGGACGCGCCGAGGTATCGAGCTTGAAGCCGGCCGCCTCGATTTGGCCGGCGTAAAACGAACGGATGCCGGTCGACCGATAGATCCCGTTAATCTTGCCGTCGGCGCCGACATCCGTACGCACGAACTCGTAGAGATCCTGCATCATGATGGTCTCGCCCTCCATGCCGCTGATCTCGGAAATTTTCATCACTTTGCGCGTACCGTCGGAGAGGCGGCTGACGTGCAGCACGATATTGACGGCCGAGGCGATCTGCTGGCGCATCGCGCGCTGCGGAATCGAAAAGCCGCCGAGCAGCATCATCATCTCGAGCCGGCCGATCGACTCACGCGGGCTGTTGGCATGGATCGTCGCGATCGAGCCGTCGTGGCCGGTCGACATCGCCTGCAACATGTCGTAGACCTCGGCGCTGCGGACCTCGCCGACGATTATGCGATCGGGACGCATGCGCAGAGTATTCTTGACCAGGTCGCGCTGCGTGACCTCGCCCTTGCCCTCGAGATTGCTCGGCCGGGTCTCGAGCCGGACCACATGCGGCTGCTGGAGCGAGAGCTCGGCCGAATCCTCGATCGTCACGATACGCTCGTCCTCGGGGACGAAGGCCGACAGACAATTGAGCATCGTGGTTTTGCCCGAGCCGGTACCGCCGCAGACAATGATATTGAGGCGGGCGCGGACCAGCGCGCGCAGAAAATCGACCATCTCGCGGGTCAGGCTGCCCTTATCGACCAGTGCCTCGATATCGTGGCGCTTCTTGCCGAAACGCCGGATCGACAACGACGGTCCGTCGATCGCGAGCGGCGGAATAATTGCATTGATACGCGAGCCGTCGCGCAGACGGGCGTCGACCATCGGCGACGCTTCATCGACCCGCCGGCCGACCTGCGAGACAATTCGATCGATGATCAGCATCAGGTGATGATCGTCCTGAAAGGTCACGTCGGCGCGATGCAGCTTGCCAAATTTCTCGATGTAGACCTGGGAATGGCCATTGACCAGGATATCGGTGATGTCACCGTCGTGGAGCAGCGGCTCGAGCGGGCCCAGGCCCAGCAGCTCATTCTTGATCTCGCTGACCAGGCGTGCGCGATCGATATCCGTCAGCAGACGCCCCTCTTCGTCGAGCGTGTCATTGATCGCCGAGGTTACCTTGGCCGAGACCATGCTCGGTTCGAGGGCGTCGAGCTTGGAGACGTCGAGGGTCTCGAGCAGGCGGTTATGGACGCGAAGCTTGAGCCGGCGCGACCCGTCTCCGATATCGTCACGCCGGCGCGCCTGACCGCCACCGAGGATCGAGCCGCTGGGCTCTGCGGGCTTGATGGCGTTGGCGCTATTTTGCGAAAGACGGTCTGCGAGTCTCATCGGGTGAATCCTTCCTTTTCGGCCCTGCCATGCCATTCCGGCCATGCCATGCATTGTTCATGCGAATCATCAATCGTCGTAATTATCATTCTGCTTAAATTATCAGTCTTGGTAATTATCAGTCGCGCGAATAAGTATTCACTATCCGAGTGACGGTCCGGTAATCATTCCAAGCCGCGCTCCCGGTTGTACTAATCGATTGGCTAATTGCTTCCATATGGACAGCTATATGCGTTTTGTAGTGGCGCATTAGCTATTTAACCGCCGCGGCGGCGAGCCGGATCAGGCCCGCGCACCCACCGCGCCAAGCAGGCGCGCAAACCAACCTGGAACCACCTCGGGAGTCGCCTCGCGCCGTGCGTTGAGCCGTCGCGCGAGGGTCTCGACCGATCGCGCCAACGACGAATTGGGCGCGCTCTGCCAGAGATCGTGCGAGCGCAGATGAACCTTCTCGATCGTCCGGTCGTCACGCGGAATCCGGGCAAAGATCGGCCTGCCAAGGACCTTGACGATTGCCTCCTCAGTGACTGGATTGGTCGAGTCGTAGCGATTCAGGATAAAGCGCGGCTCTTCGCAGCGCAGCCCCAGGCGCCCGAACAGATCGATAAAACGCAGCGCACTGTGCGCCGCGACCAGCGACTGGTCGAGTACATAGAGTACCTCTTCCGAACGTTCCCACGCGGCGACCGCGTTCTCATTGACATGGCGTCCGCTGTCAATCAGGACGAAGTCGAACAACTGGCGTATCAGGTCGAGCACCACTCCGACCGTAATATCGGTGACGCGTTCGGCGTCCTCGATACTGTTGGGCGCGGCGAGCAGATAGATGCCCGAAGGATGCTTGGTCAAGGCGGATTCCAGGCGGATCGAGTCGAGCTTGCGGATAAAATCGATCAGCGAGGCGATCGACTCTTCCGGCTCGACATGCAGAAAGACTCCCTGCCCGCCCTTTTGCAGATCGAGGTCGACCAGCGCGGCACGCCGATCAAACGCATGGCATAGCGCGAGCGCCAGATTGGCGCTCAGCGTCGTCAGCCCGACGCCGCCGGAGAGGCCGGTCACGGAATAGATTACGCCGCCTTCAATCCGCTCGGAGCGGCGGCGTTTCTCACTGAGCTTGAGCAACGCGCGTGTCACCGCGCCGATATCCAGCGGCAGAAACAGCATCTCGTCGGCGCCCGCATGCAGCACGCGCCGCATCAGCATCGGCGACTGATCGCGCAGCAGGGCAAAGATCAGCGGCCGCGGCGAGCGTTCCGCGTGAGCCTGCAGATAACCCAACGGCACCGCTTCGTTACCGTCAAAAATAACCATCGCGATATCGGGATCGCCCGACCCTTCGACTTGCGTGTGGGCTCCGTCCTCGGTGATTTCCAACGGTGGATCGCTCACCTCCTCGAGGACCTTGCGCACTTCGGCCCGCTGCTCTTCGGTCTCGCCGACCAGATGCACTAGCAACGTGTAGCGCCGCTCGGTTGGTTTCGCCCCTAGTCCTGCCACGTTCGCCTCGCCCTTAGTTCTTCACGCACCCGGATCGACGGTTTGAATTCGCGTCATCGCGCGGAGCCGCACGCCTGCGGCTCCGTTCCCATCGTCACCCACGCACCCGCCGGCCGGGTCTCCGGCATGCCAGTGCAAACCGACGGCGAAGGCTTTCGCCCTCGCCGTCGTGCACGGTCCATGATGGCCGACCGGAGCAATCGCTGGCCTGTTCAGGAACTCGTAAGGGCTGAGTTCACCTTGTTGACCATCGATCCGATATCCTGGCCCATCACCTCGTAGGTCACGAAGACCACCACCGCAATCGCCGCCAGAATCAGCGCGTATTCGGTCATCGTCTGTCCTTTCTGCAACTCGCGTACCTTGTTTAACCACTTCACTACCATAACCATTTCCCGTTCCTCCTTTAGCTGGCTTTACGCCTCAATGGTCTCCTTAGAGCCCAATTTCTAATTACTACTTCTAACTCTTCGCTGGCTTCGTCAGGCTTATGAATAGCCGCCCGATGACACTTACTGACTATTATCGGTCGGTCGCTTCTCTATCTGCTTGGTCACCGCCTGTCCGTCATCAACACAAATTGTTATCTCGCGCTCTCTCATAAACCCGCCTTCCTGCGCGAAGTAGCTCTGCATTACTTAGTAAGCGGACTCGACAAGCTAATGTCCGTCTACCAATGCTGTTCAATCTCGCCATAATGCTTACAGCACGGACTATGCCATCGAGCACGACCGCATATTCTTAGCTTTTCTGGCGATCTATCCCTGATTGAGAAAGAGTGCCTCAATCACGGACTACCCGATGTATCAAGATGAAACGTGTAGATGACTTTCGTACACGTCACGCAATGAGCGCTGAGGAATAGCCTTGATGGATTAGACGGCCTGCGCCTGGCGATGCTCGCCGCGGCGTTGGCCGCCTCGTGGCGCAGGCCGCCGCGCCATCCTGGTGGTCAGAAGTGGTTCGTGGCGATGTTGGGATTACCGGCGGCGTTAATCGAGTAGGAGTCGATAAAGCCAGCGCTTTGTCCGGTACCGTCGGTCGCGATTGAGTCGTATTCGCCCATATAATCCGGTGCCACCAGCAAGTCCTGACCGACCAGCGAAGCGAAGTTAGTTCGAGTGATTTTGGTGTTCCTCCACGACTTGCCGTTATTGATGGAGGTGGCGCAGTAGCGATCGATGAGGAAATTGTTGGGGTCGCGCCGCCGATCGTAAAAGCAGATTCCAATCCTCCCCTTCTTGTCGCTGCCGATGGCCGGCGCGAACTGATCCGAGAGCGGATTCGCGCCACCCTCGGGATCATTGTTGATGCGCAATGGCGCCGACCAGCTCGCGCCGCCGTCCTGGGACTGCACGAACATGATATCGCCGAAACCGTAGAGGCCGGTGGTCGAAAGGCTGTCCGGTACACTGAAGGCAGCCGTCGCCCACGTGAGATAGATGAAGCCGGTGTTGGTTTTCCCTTTGCCAATCGCGATGCCGGGATATTCGCCGGAACGCACGAAGCCCTGCAGGTCGGCTCCATCACCAAGCGGATCGACCGGTGCGACGGTCACCGGCGCGGCAAAGGACGCTGCACCATCGACGGATTTGGCGATGCGGACTTCGCGATCGGTCAGTGCGCCGCTGTTCTCGCCCATCGCTTCGTAGGCGATATATACTTGCGCTTCGGGACCGATCGCGATCTGCGGCGCGGTCACCGCGAGATTCGGATGGTTGGCGTCGGCGCAGACCTGTTCGACCACCGTGGGCTGCGCGCTCCAGTTTGCTCCGCCATTGTTGGAGGCAACCACTTCGATCGCGTAGCGCGGGATCGCCTGCCCGAATTGGTCGTTGCCGCAAATCTCGCCCGAGTAATCGATATCGACATAGCTGATATAGAGCAGCGACGGGTTCGCATGATCGATCGCGAGCCAATCGCGAACGATCAAGTGGGTAAGCGAGCTCTTGGACACGGCGAGCGCTGGCGGCGGAAAGCTCTTTCCCCCGTCGCTGGATTGCGCGATCGCGACTCCGCTCGCATTGTTGAGCGTGTCGCTCCAGATTGACGCATAATAGAACTTTTCGGCGTCGGCGCAGGCTATCGACGGATTACCCATGATCGCCTGGCTGAACGAACCGGTCGGCGTGGGCGTGCCGTCGTAGGAAAAGATGGCGCCCTTGTTGGCCGAGGTGGACAGGCCGAGCGCACTCACGCCGGTGTTAGCGATCAGGGTTTTGATTTCGCTGCCCGTATCGTTGAAGCCGATCAGAACGTTTGATCCGCACCAGGCACTGGCGGTTTCGCTCTGGGTGAATCCGGTGAAGCGACTCGCCCCCAAGGTCGGATTCGAGATTGCGCCAGCCCCAAAGACCACCGCCAGGGCCGCGTCCGGCGCGGTGGCGTCGGTCACGATCGGCGAGGCGCTCGCGATTTGCACCAGGCGCGGACGCAGCTCGGCCCAGCGGTCGCTCAGGGCGGCAAGATTGCGGGCGACACCGAATAGCCGATCGCGCCGGAAATTCGGATTCTGTTCGAGAGTTTGGAGATTAGCGATCGAACTGTCGAGGCCGGCGATGCGATCCTCGATCGACTGTGCATGGCTCGCCGGAAGATCGATCGCGATCGCGCCAACCAGCACGACCGCAATCGCTATCGCCTGAGTAATTCGCTGTGACAAGGGAAAGCTCCGTCAGGCCGGATTGACGGCCGCCGCCGTCCGCCGTGACGAAGCTGATTTCCAAGTTGGATGCCAACGCGGAGCGTAGCGTGGATAATCCGCTATCCGCACCGAATTCCCCTTTTGCTACATGTCGCATTCCCGATCCGCCACCTGCACCAGGCGCGCGTGGAGTTCGTCGCAAAACCCATTCAGGCGGCGAGGTGACAAAATTGCGGCGCTCGAATTATGCCACTCCGAGGCGCGATGCGGCGTGCCGCCGGCACGCATCGGCCGCTTTCGGCTATCGCAAATCCACCCTTTAAGGGCGATGGCGGTCTCGATGATTGGGGTTTAAGAGCGATCTCTGCGTTAACCGCCGCGCGGTCCGCGTGGTGTTGAAGTGGCGCGCCTCGATGAACGGGTCAGGCGGTTGACCTAGAGCGCCGCTAATGAATCGGCGGTGCAGGCCGAAAATTGGCTGGCTGGCGCCGCGTCCCGCGAGCCGGATAGCCCGGCGGCCAGCCGCGCAGAGCTACTCGTAGAACGGAGTATATTCCTGTTGCTCGCGATCGACCGATCGGCGCGGCTTGCTGATCACGTTGCCGCCACTGGTTCGCGACCAGAGCGCGACGAGCAACTGGCGCACGCGCCCGGCGGACCCGTGATGCAAGTGATGCCGCATATCCATTTCGCCTTCACGGACGATCGTTCTGGTGATTGTGCTCATCGCGATGCCCACCCTGTAATCCCTTTTGGGGAGAACTCCACCGCGCCTCCTGCCACCCCACGAGGTAATTGCAGACTGCACACAGCATGCCACTAGCTAGTCATTGGGCTATTCTCATCAATTATCGCCATAGCTTTTCCCTGATTCTGAACTGATCGGAAGTAGTTTCGCACGTGCGACAAGTGGGAATTACCGTGTTCACGAATGTGAACCGCCTTGCAACACGGGCCATTGACTAGCGCGGTCCGCGCGACGCTATTGCTTTACGGCAAAGGGGCGATCGCGCTCGCTCAGGGCCTCTTTCAGACCGCGTTCGCGGCTCGCCTGCATCCAGTTTTTCACCGTGTCGGTCTGATGGGCGATGCAGTCAAGATCGGCCGCCGACTGCTCCAGCGCGCGTATCCCCTGGACCTCCAGCCATCGATTGACGGCCGCCTTGTGCAGCGCGAGCAATTCCACCGGCACGAGCGCCACGCGCCGGGCGTAGGCCAAAGTCTCAGTGTCGAGCCGGTCCCTGGGATAGACCCGGTTGACCAGATGGGCCTCGAGCGCTTCGGCAGCGCTCATCAGGTCGCCGGTAAAAAAGAATTCCTTGCTCTTGCGCGGCCCCATCAGGATTGGCCACATCGAGAGCGTCGGCAGAATGCCCAGCGTGCGGCCGGCCGGATGGCCGAACTGAGCGTCTTCGCTGGCAAATACGAGGTCGCAATGACCGGCGAGTTCGGTCGCGCCGGCCAGGCAATAACCATGGACCTGCGCGATAGTCGGCTTGCCGATCGCCCACAGGCGCTGCCAGCGTTCGACCAGCTTCTGCAGGTTCACGCGGTCGCTGCTCACCGTGAAGCGCGACCCGGGCTGCTGGGTGCCCTGCAAATCGTAGCCGGCGCAAAAGGCCCGGCCGGCGCCGCGGATAATCAGCACGCTGGCCTCGCGATCGGCCTCGAAGGCGTCGAGCACCTGGTCGAATTCGGCCAGCAGTTGGGGCGAGAGGGCGTTGAGTTTCTCGGGCCGGTTGAGTGTCAGGCGGAAGATTTTTTCTTCGACCTTTTCAAAGCTTACGGTTTCATACGTCGCCATCGTTGACTCCTCCATTGCTGGGCGACCGCACGCCCGCGGGTCAGGGCGGCGCGGCCGCGACTACGACTCATGCGCGGAGCAAAAAATCGCCCGGCACCTCCGCACTCTCTTCGGGCGCCTCCCAGAAAAACAGATGGCCCGCGCCTTCAATCACGTGGGCCTTGGCGCCCGGGATGTGGCGCTGCAGGATATCCGCGTTGGCCGCCGGCACGATCGGATCCTCGCTGCCGGTGATTACCATCGTGGGCGCCTTGATCATGGCGAGCCGGCCGAGCGTGCCGAAACCCTCGATCGCTGCCCATTGCCGCTTGTACGTATGCATTGGCGTGACCGGATAATTCGCCATCTCGGCGATACGAGCCTCGATGAAGACCTGGCCCTGCGGCGACGCGGCGAAGGCCCGGCTGCAACACGCCTCCATCAGGCGCCGGGTCTGCGCAGCCGGCGTAATCCCGGGAGTCGGACGCAGCGCGCCAGTCGATTCGGGCGGACCAATCACCGCGTCGTGCAGGCCGCAGTTGGTGCAGCCGAGGACTAGCCGATCGAGGCGATCGGGAGAGTTGAGCGCGAACTCCTGCGCGATCATCCCGCCCATCGAGATGCCGTATAGATGGGCGCGGGCGATGCGCGCATGGTCAAGGACCGCGGCGACGTCGGCCGCCATGTCGGCGATGGTCCAGGGTTGATCGGGCTGATCGCTCTCACCGGTTCCGCGATTGTCGATCAGGACAGTCTGAAAGCGCCGCGCGATTTCCTGCACGAAGGGCTCGCCCCAGGTGCGTGACGAGCCGCTGAAGCCCATCACCAAAACTAGCGGTGCGCCGGTGCCACGGATTTCGTAGCGCAGTCTTATCCCGTCACGAGCGGAGCAAAATCTCACGTCGGCCATCGGCACGCCCTCGGCAAAGATTTTTGCGCGGCGGCGGCCCTTGCGCCGGTCCGCGTCATCGGAGCACCCGATCACGAATCATGCGATCACGCGACCAATTCGGTCGTGGCGTCAAGCGCTCCCAGCCCCGCGCGACCGGCCAGGAGCGCTGCGAGCAGCCGGTAGACTTCGCGATTGACTGGCAGTCCCAGATGGCGCCCGCGCACCTCGTGATTGCCACCGTGCGGGTCGCGGCATGCGCGCCAGTCGACCACGTCGTCCTGGCGCGTGTAGATCGAACTGAAAACGCCCGCGCGAATCGGACCCGGCATCAGGCTGCGCGCAAAGCCGCAGGCGCAACTCGCCGTACCACAATCGGGAGGTGCGCCGGCGAGCGTCTGCCACACGCCGGCCAGGCTGCGCATGATTGGCGCGACGCGCCGATGGAGCGAGTCCCACTCATGATCGATCGGCGCGCCCAGGGCAATCACCCGGCTGACCACGGCCGGGCGTTGACGCCCGACCGCGCGCGCCAGCACCCCGCCCAGGCTATGGCCGATGATTGCGACGCGGCGCCCCGACTCGCGCGCAATCCCGGCCGTCCGCCGGCCGAGTTGCTCGACCCGATCGCGCGGGCAGCCGAGGTTCAGGTCGATGCCCGATGGATATGGCTGATAGCCGATGCGCTTCAGCCAGCGCCTCATCGGCAGCATCGCAAGGTCGCCGGCGAAGTAGCCCGGCACCAGCAGCACCGGCGCCCCGTCGCCGCGCGGCACCTCCCGCCCATAGAGCACCGGGTCGCGCAGCAGCGCGGCAAGCTGATCGAAGTAATCGAGGGACGCAGCCGTCAGATCAAGCAACACCGGATCCCGTGCCTCCACATCCTGCGCAATCGATCGATGCGGCGTATCGCGGCCGCCGGCCCTTCAGCACGATCGATTGTGTCACCGCCCCCGGCCCGCGCCATCGACGGTCGCGTGCACGGAAAAATTACAGTCGCCGGATAGTAGCCATGAATCGGGCGCAAGCAAAGCGGATCGCGCGTGGATTCGATTCGCCGCAAAAAAAACGCGCGGCCTCGGCAGGAGACCGCGCGCGGTGCAATGCGATCGGCGATGCGGATCTATTAGTTCGCGGCTTCCAGTTGCCAAAGGTTACGGGCCGCGGCCGTCGACTTCGTGATCAGCTTGCGGGCGAGATTCTGCTGCGCCTCGAACAGTGGCGCCAGCGGCGTCTCCTTGGCCCAGCCGGTGGCCTTTTCCTGCAATTCGAGCGCCTGGGTCGCCAGCCGCTCACTGGTGTCGATGTACCAGGCCACCGCCTTCTTGGCCCCTTCCATCGAGTAGAACGATTCCCCGAGCTTGCTGAACGCCTCGAACATTCCTTCGCGAGTTTCTTTTTCCTTCACTTTGAATCCTCCAGCCCCGTTTCGGGGAGATTTATTGCGCGGGCCGTTCCCGCGATTCCGGTTACCTTTCAAATTAACCACGATAAGCCCTCGAAGCTGCCCGGAATTGTCACCGAGACGACCAGAAAGGCCGTTTTTCCAGATAATCCTGTCAATTCCCAACCGGGCCGCGATCCGCGAGCCACGCACCCATCTCCGGCCACATTTTCTTCAGCGCTCCGGCACTGACCGCGACGCCGATATGACCGGTCGGAAAAATCAGGTTGCGGCGATCGGCGCTGCCCACCTTTCCGCTCAGTGGCAGGCTCGAGTTCGGATGCACAACATCGTCCATCTCGCCGATCACGTTGAGCAGCGGACAGGTGATCTGTTTCACATCGGCGACCCGGCCGCCGACCTTGAATTCGCCTTTGGCCATCAGGTTGCGCTTGAAGATGTCGCCGGTCAGTTCGGTGAACAGCCGTCCCGCCAGCGGCACGTCGCTCGACATCCAGCGCTCGAACAGATCGAACATCTCGGCGTAGCCGTCGCGCTCGGCGTTGCGATAGAGCCCGACGAACTTGTCGAGCGCATGATGGGTCGGCGACATCGCGGTGAACATCGAGTTCACCATCCAGGCCGGGCAGTTGCCATGAATCTTGGTAATCAATTCGATCGCGCTCTGATCGATGCGGTCCATCAGATGGTAGATCGGCAAGTCGCGTCCGCCCATGTCGAACGGCGCCGCCACCGTGATCAGGTTACGGACGTTCTCCTGATGGAGCGAGGTGTAGATCAGGCTGAGCAGCGCGCCTAGGCAATAGCCGATCAGATGGACCTGCGCGACCTTCTCGGCCGTCTGCACGGCGCGGATCGCGTTGGCGAGATCCTGATTGACGTAGGCCTCAAAGCCGCGCCACGCATCTTCCTTGGTCGGCGGAATCCAGTCCGTCAGGTAGACGTCGAAGCCCTGCTTGAGCAGCGTCTCGATGACGCTCTTGCCCGGCTGCAAGTCGAGAATATAGGGACGCTTGATAAGCGCATAGACCAGCACGATCGGCGTGGCATGAATCCGGTTGCGCGCCCGGTAATGGCGCAGGCTGACCTTGCCGCCTTTATAGATTATGTCGTAGGGCGTGACCGGTGCCGGGTCGGCCGAGAGGTCCGAGCCGAAGCCGCGGCCGATAGCGCCCAGGGTACGGACCGCACCGTCGATCCAATGGCCTGCGATATCGTTAAAGAGCGACACTGTTTTTGCCCCTCCGTGACTTGCGCGGCGCGGCCGGCGTAAAGCCGTTCCAGACCATCGCCGGGGTCGCACTTTGTGACTCAGCCGAGCGCACCGCCGCGTAGCCGCGATCGATCGTCGCGCGGTCTTCGCTTCGTTCGCGCTCCTCGATCCGCTCGCCCGCCTGGAGGCTGGCTGTGCGGACTTCCTCGCGCAGCGCTTCAACGTCACCGCTCAGTGCGCGGACGTCGTTGCGCAGGGCCTGGATCTCGCTGCCGGTGGGCAGTCCGATCGCCGGCCACAGGTTGCCGAAGACCGCCGAGGCGACCGCGTCACCGACCCGCTGCAGGCGCAGCGCGAGGCCGATTCCGCGGCCCGCCACCTCGCCGAAGGCGCGATTGGTGTAGAGCGCGTTGGAGGCTTCGTTCGAGATCCGCACGAGCGCGTCGTAGGCCTTCCAGCCGGCCTCGCGGACGGCCCCTTGATCGTCACCCGCGGTCAGGCGGCGCACGGCGGCGGTCGGCAGGTCGATCCAGGTGGCTTCGAACAGCTTCCCCAGATCGTCCATTAGCGGTGATTTTTGATTGCTCATCTGATTACCCCCCACCCGGTTGTGCAGACCACTGTCCGTGATTCACCTGCACTCTACGGTAGGAAAGTTTATTTAATATCTCCGCCGTATCAACAATTAGTTAGGCTTGGCTCGGTCGTATCGGCGACCAATCTCACCGATTGACCGCTGCAATCGGGCCGATTGGTCGTCTTGGCGACATTACCATCGGCTGTGCTACGAATCTTGCGTGGTGTCGAAAGCGGCAATCGACGGGAGAGCGTTAGGGCGGCTCCGAACGCTGGCGTGGCTCAGTCAGGACCAGTTGCAGGGACTTGCGCAAAGCTTAGCCCTGCAGAGCGTAAAGCGCCGCGATACAATTTTCTTCGAGGGCGAGAGCTCCAACCGGGTCTTTATCCTGATCTCGGGCGTGGCCAAGCTCTCATTTATCAGTCGCGACGAGCGGGTGCTGGTCGGGCTGGTCGGTCCGGGCGAAATCTTTGGCGTGTCGTCGCTGCTGCCGCATGCGACGCGCCCCTTTCGCTGTGACGCGTTCAGCGACGCGGTGGTTGGCGTGGTGCGCCCCGAGACCTTCGTCGGATTGGTCCTCGGCGTGCCGCTCGAACGCTTGAGCCATACCCTCGATATCACCGTCGGGCGTTGGTGGATGATGCTCCAGCGGTATACCAATTTCGTCGGGCTGAGCGTGCGCGAACGGCTGGCCGGCGCGCTGCTCGAACTCGCCATGAAGTTTGGCGTGGAGGATTCGCGCGGCATCCTGCTGACGCTCAAGCTCACCCATTCGGATCTGGCCGAGCTGGTCGGCGCCTCGCGCCAGCGCACCACCGAGCAGCTCAGCGAATTCGAGAGCGAACATATCATCCTGCGCGACGGCCGCCGCCTGATAATCGTGCTCGATCGTTTGCGTGAGTTGGTGCAAGCGCAGAGCATCGAGTAGTCTGCCGCCACCACCGCGGCCGATGGAATATACGGATCGATCGCGCCATCGCACGCGACCGGCGCGGGCCGCGCGCAAGGAGCATAGATTGTCAGCCGAAAGCAGATATTTTGACGCCAACGGCCTCAGGCTGCATTACCTCGACTACGGCAACCCGGCCATGCCGCCGCTGGTCTGTATCCACGGACTCAGCGGCAACGCGCATAATTTTGACGGCCTCGCGCCGCATCTGCGCGACGCCTGGCACGTGATGTCGGTCGACGTGCGCGGCCGCGGCGATAGCGCGTGGGGTCCGGCGGGCGAATACCTGCCACCCACCTATGTGAGTGATCTGGCCGCGATGCTCGACGCGCTCAAGATCGATCGCGTCACGCTGATCGGCACCTCGATGGGCGGGATCATCTCGATGATCTTCGCCGGCGGCTATCCCGCGCGGGTCGCGCGGCTGGTGCTCAACGATATCGGCCCCGAGGTCAATCCGGCGGGCCTCAAACGCATCACCGACTACTTCACCGCCTCACCGACCGACTTCGCCGACCTCGCCGCCGTCGCTGCCTACTATCGCGCCAACTATCCGTTCATGGCGCGCACCCCGGAGCCCGAGCTGATCGAGTTCGTGCGCTGGGCGGTCAAGCCCGGCGACAACGGCCGGCTGGTCTGGAAGATCGATCCGGCGGTGCGCAATATCCCGCGCACCGGCACCGCCGCGCGGCCGATGGACCTGTGGGTGCCATTCGCGCGGATCGAGGCCAAGGTGCTGATCGTGCGCGGCGGCGAGAGCGATATCCTGGCGGCCGATACGGCCCAGCGGATGTGCCGCGTGCTGCCCGATACGCGGCTGGTCGAGATTGCCGGCGTGGGCCACGCGCCGACCCTGACGGAGCCTGCCTCGATCGCCGCGATTAGCGAGTTTCTCGCCCGTTGAGATACGCCGCGCGCGCCGCGATCGCGCGCAGCGACGCCGGACGATGCGGCATTGCCGGACGATGCGGCGTTGCCGGACGCGCCGCGCGGCGATCGCGTCCGACGGCGCCGCATCCGCGCCTCAGGCCTGGATCACCGTGCCGTTCTGAATCAGCTCGACTTTGTAGCCGTTGGGGTCTTCGATGAAAGCGATCACCGCGCCGCCGAACTTCATCGGTCCCGCGTCGCGCACCACCTTGACCCCCTGCTGCTTGAGCGCGGCGCAAGTCGCGTAGATATCGTCGACGCCGACCGCCAGATGGCCGAAGGCGCTGCCTTGGTCGTAGCTCTTGGTACTCCAGTTATGCGTGAGTTCGATCACCGTATGGGCGCGCTCGTCCTCGTAACCGACGAAGGCCAGGGTGAACTCGCCGGCCGGATAGTCATGCTTGCGTAGCAGCTTCATGCCCAGCGCGTCGCAGTAAAACTTAAGCGACTGGTCGAGGTCGTTCACGCGAATCATGGTGTGCAGCAAACGATTCATTTTGTACTCCCCAAAGAATGATATGCGTTCAACTCCGCGATCCGCCGTCGGCGCCGCCGGATCTATTGCCGCGCGCCGCGATCGCCGCCGTCAGCGCCGTGCAAATCGCCTCGAACTCCCGCTCGGTCGGCACGATCCCGGCGCGCTCCATCCGCGCGACCAGCTCCCAGCGCTCGAGGCCTAAAATCGCCGCCGCCTCATGCTCATGCAGGCGCCTGGCTCGGATCAGTTCGAGCAGCGCAAATTCGCGCACGCGCGCCTCGAACTGGTCGGCCGGGAATTGATCGTCGAAGAGGCCGGCAGGAATGTCGAGCCTGATTTGCACGGTGTCAGGGGTAAATCTTCGCATACTCGGGCGTCCGCGCAAAGCCGCATACCTAATCCGCGCGGCGGTTTTCCGCCGGCACGCCGCGCCGCTATAGTAGGGCTTGTACTATGTCGAGCGGCGGACCGGGCCGTCGCGGCGCGCGCATCCGCCGCGCCGGGCATCCCGGGTCGGGGAGATGCAGATGGACTTTACCTACAGCGCCGAGGCCGAAGCCTTTCGCCTCGAGATTCGCAATTGGCTCGTGGCCAACATGCCCAACCGCAATCGCGCCGACGACTCGATGGAAAGCGACTTCGTGCGGACCAACGATGACGACTGGAATTCCAGCCTCGCCTGGCATCGCAAGATGCATGCGGGCGGTTGGGTCGGCGTCAACTGGCCCAAAGAATATGGCGGCCGCGGCGCCACCCTCGAACAGATGGTGGTCTTCAACGAAGAGATGATGCGCGCGCATGCCCCCGGCATCGTCAACGGCCTCGGCACCATGCTAGTCGGTCCCACCCTGATGCATTGGGGGACCGAGGAACAGAAAAAACGCTACGTCCCGAAAATTCTTTCGGCCGAAGAGATCTGGTGCCAGGGCTACTCCGAGCCCGGCTCGGGCTCCGACGTCGCCTCGCTCAACACCCGCGCGATCGAAGACGGCGACTACTTCGTGGTCAACGGCCAGAAGGTCTGGACCTCGGGCGCCGACCGCGCCGACTGGTGCATCCTGCTGGTCCGCACCGATCCCGAGGCGCCCAAGCACAAGGGCATCAGCTACCTGCTGGTCGACATGCACAGCCCCGGCGTGACCGTCCGGCCGCTGGTCCAGATGACCGGCGGCAAGGGCTTCAACGAAGTCTTCTTCGAGGACGTGCGGGTGCCAAAGAAAAATCTCGTCGGCGAGAAGAACCAGGGCTGGCAGGTCGCCGTCACCACCCTGATGTTCGAGCGCAGCTCGATTGCCGCGATGCGCGATATGATGAGCCCGGTGCGCGACCTCGCCGCGCTCGCGAAGAGCCTGCCGCGCAATGGCGGCAAGGCGTGGGACGACAGCGCCGTGCGCCAGAAGGTAGCAGGATTTGCCTGTGAGGCGGCGGCGTTGCGCTACAACAATCTGCGCCAGTTGACGCGCCGGCTTAAGGGTCTGCCGCCCGGCCCCGAAGGGTCGGCGGGCAAGCTGGCCGCCAGCGACCTGAACCTCCGGATGGCGAAATATGCGATGGAAATGCTCGGACCGTATAGCCAGTTCGAGCATGGCGCCGATCGCTCGCTCGATAACGGCCGCTGGTCATACCGGATGCTCTCGGCGCGCGCACTGACTATCGCCGGCGGCACCAGCGAGATTCAGCACAATATCATCGGCGAGCGCGTACTGGGATTACCCAAGGGCTGACGCGCGCGCCACAATCGCGAGGCGGATTCACGCGAAACATTTTTTTGAATGGAGTCCGCGCAGTGAAGAATCCCGGGATTCTTCACTGCGCTCAGTTATGACAAAGTGAAATGCACAATCCACACGCCGGCGCTAAGGAGTGGCTAGACGCCGCCGAACCAGTCGTAGCCCTGATTTTCCCAATAGCCGCCGGTGTTAGCCGCCAGGAAGTTTACTTCGGTCAGATATTTCACCATTTTGTAGCCTAACTTGACCGCCGAGTAGACGCGCAGCGGCGCGCCGTGCCCGACCGCCAGGTCGTGCCCGTTCATGCCGTACGCGAGCAGGGTCTGCGGATGCATCGCGCTGCCCAGATCCCACGACGACCAGTAGCCCTCGTCGAACGATTTGAATTCGACATAGCGCACGCCCGCCCGCGGGCCGGCGAGCTTCGCCACGTCGCTCAGCCGCACGCCGTGCCACGCGGCGACCGCCGACCAGCCCTCGACGCAATGATGCCGCACGCACATCGCGGTGCCCGGCAACTCGCGCAACTGGTCGAGCGTCAGCGTCATCGGATGGTCGACGAGTCCGCCGACGGTGAGCGACCAGTTGTCGGGCACGTCGGGCATCTCGTCGGAAATGAAGTAGGCGGGAAAGGCCGCCTCGGGCGTCGCCGCCGACGGCGGCAGCTCGGGCGCCATCCGCGCGGGCGAGAAGATCGCGCCCTCGAAGCCCTGGTTCCAGTCCTTCATCGCACCGAGAAAGCCGGTAATCGGATGGCTGTCGCAGCCGGCCAGGAGCGACGCCGCCGCCGCGCCCGCGATGAACTTGCGCCGGGTCAGCAATTTACTCACGCCGCCCTCCCGTCACCATCGTGACAATCTCCCGCGGATGCATCGCGACCAGCACCAGATGCGACGCGACGAACATCGCGATAAGCGCGAGGCCCCCCAGATGGACCACGCGCGCGCCGTCGTAGCCGCCGAACAGCAGGGTCAGGAAATGCAGTTGCACCGGCTTGTAAATGGCGAGTCCCGACAGCACCATCACGAGGCCGAAGAACACTACCGAGGTATAGGCCAGGCGCTGCAGGCCGTTGTAGAAATCCTCGGGCGGCGGAGTCTTGCGCAACCTCAAGTAATACATGAATTGCAAAAACGCGCCGCCGGCGTCGCGCCACGGGAGGAACATCCGCCGGCGCCATTCGCCGCTGGCAAAAAAATAGCCCAGGTAGATCGCGCCGTTGATCGCGAAGAACCACGCGATCGCGAAATGCCAATGCCGTCCGCCGCCGAGCCAGCCGCCGAGCCGCATCCACGACGGCGGCGACATCCCTTGAAGCGGATACCACCAGTACTGCGCGCCGCGCGGTCCGAGCGACGGATAGGCGGCGAGAATCTGCAAGCCGCTGCCGGCCATCAGCACAATGAAAACCGCGTTGCACCAATGGACGAGGCGGATGGCGAGGGGCTGCTCGGGGCGTCCCTTGAATCTTGGATCGTGACTTACGGGCATCGTCTACTACCTACTTCCCGGGCCGCGATGGCCGGCATGGGGCAAACACGCGAGCGCGTCGTCGGTTCCCGAATTCTTATGCCCTCGCGTATTTTTCGCCTCCTATGAAAGCGCGATTCGTGGGCGGACGCCACCCGCGGATTCGTCCCCGCACATTGAGGCGCGCCGCTAGCGCTCGTAAGCTGGTATTTGATGCCGACTTCGGACAGCGGCCTAAAAGATTAGAGCAACTTCCCCTGTTCATTTGGTTCGAGGGCGGCTTTGCTGAATGCTAGCGGCTGCACTAGCGGCAGATCTGGGCGCTTCGCGGCGAGCAAATCTCCAATCGTCGCGATCTGAAGCTTTAGATACTTGCCCCCAATGCTCGTCTCACAGTAGCCCTCTTTTAATGCCTCCTTTCGCATCGGTTCGGTCGGCTCGGCTAATGTGATGAACAGACCCATGCGTGCTTTCTCGCGAGTCACAACGTGCGCAAGGTCCCGAATCATTGCAACGCTCACGTTCTCTCCACCCTTCACGGAGACGATAATCTTTTCTGTGAGCACTTTGCCTTTCGGGTCGAAGTCGTAGAAATAAATCAGACCGTCGATACCCGTGTCCGCGCCTTTTTTCTTTCCGCCGAAGGGAACAGCATTAACTAACGACACGGCCCACCATTGGAACTGGTACTTGTCGCGCGACGCCAAGTCTTTCGCGCCATCAAGGTCTTTTGGCGTACCTTGAACTTCGTACTTAATTCCAGGGAAGGCGTCACTGAGGCGTTTTTCGATAAGCGAAATTGCGAGGTGCGTTATGTCGATTCCAACCCATCGACGATTGAGTTTCTGCGCTGCATGAATGGTCGTGCCGCATCCACAGAACGGATCGAGCACCGTGTCGTCTTCGTTCGAGGACGCCCTGATCATTCGCTCCAATAACGCGAGGGGCTTCTGAGTTGGATAGCCTAGCCTTTCTTGAGCCTGCGAATTGATTTCAGGAATGTCGGTCCAGAGATTCTGAATAGGCATGCCTTTGAGCTCCTTCGCGTAGCTCTTTCGCCGAAGCCGTCCGGTGGTATTTTTGGGGAAATAGATTTTCCCTTCTTCGTCCCACCGCGCCATCTTTTCCCTGGTGATCATCCAGCCGTTTGGCGGCGGTTTATAGCCCTTGTACTCGTAGATTAAATTCGGTCGGTAAGCTGGATTTACCAGACTCGTGGGCTGAAATCGTTCGCCCTTTTCATCGATCATCGTGAACCGCTCTTCGATGTATTGTTGATAATCCGGATCGGAAACATTGTACTGCGGACGAAATTCGGCATCGTCGGTCTTCGCATAAAAGAGAATTGTGTCGGTACAGATTCCAAACCGATTTGAGCCATGGACTGCGCTGCTCATGCCGACACGACGTTTCCAGATTATTTCATTTCGATAATTGGAATGATCAAAAATACCATCGAGCAGAACCTTGAGGTAATGGCTTGCGGTGGGATCGCAGTGCAAATACAGGGAACCTTCCGGCTTGAGTGCGCGATGTAGTTCTAGCAGTCGGACGGCCATCATCGCGAGATAGGCCATCATGTCATTCTCTCCCAAGAAGCCGCGCACGGCGCGAAGCAATTCAGCGGCATTCGTATTGCCGGATTTAATTACTTCATCGAACGCCTGCTCCGCCGATTCCCCCCAGTGCCAGGTATCCTCGAACGCCTCAATCTGGGCGTGAGACTGCTCGCCAGTCGGCGCTTTGAACAAGACGTTGTAGGTCGCTTGGCTGTTGAAGGGCGGATCGAGATAGACGAGATCGATGCTCTCATCTTTGATGCTTTCCCTCAGCACCGCCAGATTGTCGCCATAGTAGAGGACGTTCTTCGCCATGTGGCGAAACGCTAATTGAACTGACTCTGCGTATCAACTGCGCCGCATTTGCGGCGCGTGGCGATCGCACGTGATGTTCGAGGAAAGTGCAATTTTGGCGGACGCCATCCGCTAAAGCGCCGCGCGAGCTAGGTAAACGGCTTTGCGGGATTGCGAGAGTCCGTGCGATGATGCGGCGGTAAACCGCCGCTGGGGGCGGCGCGAGGTGGCTCTAGGAGTTTCGCGATGGCTTCCGCCATAGGACGTTGAGGAGAGGGCGCATGTACACAATCGATGAACTGGTGCGCGAACTGCGCGAGGCGCGCCGCGCGGGCGTCGCGGGCGCGGTCGAGGAGATCGTGCGCCGGGCGGTCGCCGAGCCGCCGATCGTCACCGATCCGGGCCGTTTCCAGGTGCTGCACGACGAACCCGGACTGACCCTGCTGCACGTGGTGGTGCGCGCGGGCTTCATCTCGCCCCCGCACGACCATCGCACCTGGGCGGTGATCGGCGTGTACCACGGACAGGAAGACAATAGTTTCTACAAATTGATCGGTGACTCGCGGGCGATCGAACCGGCGGGCGGACGCAGCGTCGGCGAGGGCGAGATTCTGACGCTGGGCACCGACGCGATCCATCGGATTGCGAATCCGCGCAGCGACGATCTGATCGCGCTGCACGTGTATGGGCGCAACGTGCTCAAGATCGATCGCAGCGCGTGGGATCCAATCACGATGCGTGAGCGGCCATACGTTGCCAAAACCGATAACGTGGTCAGCGAATAGCGCAGCGCGTCTGGCATGCACTTATTATCTGAAGGATTGCCGCTTTGCCCGACGGATGCCCCTGTATGTTGGTTACAACATGACGGCCGCGTCGTTGCTGGATGCGCTGGGTCTGCAAATGGTGGCACTCACCGGGCAGAAGGAACCGCTCGGTGAACGTGGTGTCGTATATCTGACTGCTGGGTAGTCGGTCCTGAAAATACGATTGCTGAGCGGGCGGCGCGTCGAAACGCATTTCCACATCAGCGCCATCCTGTTAGCCTTGCGGCGCATCAGGGAGGGCGGGAGTTGGAAGAGACCGGGCAGCGCTCCGCGCAGTTCGCGGGCGATCGGCGGATCGCCGCGCCGCTCAAGCGCGCGCCGCTCAGCGGATGGGGCCGCTATCCGCGCTGCCTTACCGACATCTACCGCCCGGAAAAATTCGCCGAGCTGGCCGAGCTAATCACCGCCGACCCGCATGCGCTGGTCGCGCGCGGCGCGGGCCGGGCTTACGGCGACGCGGCGCTCAACGCTCCCGGCCGCGTGATCGACGTGACCCGCTTCAACCGGATGCTGGCGTTCGACGACGCCACCGGCATCCTGCGCTGCGAGGCGGGCGTGACGCTCGGCGACATCATCGACACGTTCAGGCCACGCGGCTTTTTTCCCGTGGTCACGCCCGGCACGCGCTTTATCACGGTGGGTGGGGCGATCGCGGCCGACGTCCACGGCAAGAACCATCATCGCGACTCGTCGATCGCGGCGCATCTCGCCAGCATCGACGTGATGCTCGCGTCGGGCGAGATCCGGCGCTGCTCACCGGACCAGAACGCCGACCTGTTTCACGCCACCGCCGGCGGCATGGGACTGACCGGCGTGATCGTCGAGGCGGAGCTCAAGCTGCGGCGCATCGCCACCGCATGGATCGAAAGCGAGACGGTGCGCGCCGCCAATATCGACCACGCGATCGAAATCTTCGAGCGAACCGATCGGCTCTACGACTACTCGGTCGGATGGATCGATTGCGCCAGTGCGGCCAGCGCGCTCGGCCGTTCGATCGTCAACTTCGGCAACTTCGCGACGCTCGATCAGCTCGACGGCCAGCGCCGCGCCGCGCCGCTCAGCCTCAAGCCGCGCCGTTCGCTCAGCGTGCCGATCGATTTCCCGGGCTTCGCGCTCGGACCGTTCACGGTCACGGCGTTCAACGAACTCTACTTCCGGACGCATCGCGACACGCCGCGAGCGCTGGTCGATTGCGAGCGCTTTTTCTACCCGCTCGATTCGATCCGCGACTGGAATCGCATCTATGGCGCCAGCGGCTTCGTGCAGTATCAATGCGCGTGGCCGATGGCCGAGAGCCGTGCCGGCCTGGTCGAGACGCTCGAAGCGATCGCGCGGAGCCGCCGCGCCTCGTTCCTGGCCGTGGTCAAAAAATTCGGCGCGCAGGACGGCCTGCTGTCGTTCCCGATGCCCGGCTATACGCTCTCGCTGGACTTTCCGATGCGCCCCGGACTGCTGCCGTTTCTCGATCAACTCGACGCGATGGTGCTCCAGCGCGGCGGGCGGCTCTATCTGGCCAAGGACGCGCGAATGAGCCCCGCGATGTTCCACGCCGGCTATCCGCGGCTCGCCGAATGGCGCGCGGTCAAGGCCGCCGTCGATCCCAACAACCACTTCTCGTCGAGCCTCTCGCGCCGGCTCGAAATGGTGCCGGCCTGATGGCCGCGGCGGCTCATCGGATAGCGCCGGGCGGCGCGCCGCGCGTGCTGATCCTCGGCGCGACCTCGCCGATCGCCCGCGCACTCGCGCTGGAATATGCGCATGGCGGCGCATCGCTGTATTTGGCCGCGCGCGATACCGCCGAGGCCGCGCGCATCGCGCAGGATCTCGCCGTGCGCACAGGAGTCGCAGCACATGCCGGGCCGTTCGAGGCGGGTGATTACGCCGCGCATCCTGAGTTGATCAGCCGCGCGGCGGCGGCGCTTGGCGGTCTCGACGGCGTCGCGCTGTGCTTCGGCGCGCTCGGCGACGAACCGGCGGCGCATCACGACGCCACCGCCGCGCGCAAAATCATCGCCGACAACTATACCGGCGCCGTTTCCATCCTGACGTTCGCCGCCGATCATCTCGAAGCTCAGCAGTCCGGCTTCATCATCGTGATCGGATCGGTCGCCGGCGAACGTGGACGCTCGCGCAATTACATTTACGGCTCGGCCAAGGGCGCGCTCGCACTCTTCACGCAAGGGATGCGCGCGCGCTTCGCCCGCACGCCAATTCACGTGATGACGGTGATTCTCGGCACAGTCGACACGCGGATGACCTGGGGCCGCGAAAGCGCCTTCCTGACCGTCGCACCCGAGCGCGCCGCCGCGCTGATTCATAAGGCGTGGCGCCGCCGCGCCGAGGTGGTTTACGTGCCGTTTTTCTGGCGTTTCATCATGGGCGTAATCAAAGCGATTCCCGAGCGTTTCTTCAAACAGCTCAAATTCTGACGCGCCGCGATCCACCGCCGCGATCGCCGTGCGCCGCTGGCATCCTCGGATCAACCTGCCGCGCCGCCGGACTGTGCGTTGCCCAATGGTTGTCGAGGTGCAGCGCGCTTGACGGCGCGCGGCGATGCGCACTACTTGTGAAACTCGGCCAGGTTACAAACCCGGGTGACAAGATCCAATTTGAATCGAGGCATCGCAATGGCACAACTTCAGGAGCGTATTTACAAGATCAAGTATCGCGGGGCAGTCGACGCGGACGGCCATATTCTGGAAGCCGCCGATTGCTGGGAGCAATACTGCGAGGCGAAGTACAAGCCCACGGCGATCCGGGTTAAGACCGACGCCGAGGGCTACCAGTACTTCGAGATTAACGGCACCCCGTCGCGGGTCTCGCGGCGCGGCCAGCCCTTCAGCACGATCGGCAACATGGGCAAGGTGACGCGCGAGCACGGCACGGTCAACCTGCGCCTCAAGTACGGCGACGAGCTTCCGCTCGGTGCGATGGATGCGAAAGATCGCGTGCGCCGGCTCGACCTCGAGGGACTCGACGCCGCGATCATCTATCCGAGTCTGGGGCTGAGCTGGGAAACCGAATGCGACGACGCCGCCTATGCGCAGGCGATGACGCGGGCCTATAACCGCTGGCTCATCGATTGGTGCGCGGACACCGGTGGCCGGCTGATTCCGGTCGCGCATCTGTCGCTGGGCGATCCGGTCGCCGCGGCGGCGGAACTCGAACGCGCGGTCAAGGCCGGATGCATGGGCGGATGGGTCGTGCAGTTCGTCATGAACGGCAAGCCCCACGCGCATCCTGACCACGACGTGCTGTTCGCCAAGGCCGAGGAGCTCGGCGTGCCGATCGGGATCCATCCGTCGCTCGAACCGCAATGGGCGCTGCCCGGCCGCTACAAGCTCGACTACGTCCGCAAGCAGCCGTTCTTTCTCAACGTCACGGCCTCCGACTCGATCCGCCACGCGCTGGTCAGCTTCATGGAGTACGGCACGTTCGAGAAATTCCCCAAGCTCAAGATCATCATCCTCGAAGTCGGCGCCGGATGGGCGAGTTACTGGCTCGATCGGATGGACGCGGTCTACGACACGGTGATCGGGCGCACGCTGCCGATCAAGCGCAAGCCGAGCGAGTATTTCAGGCGCAACGTCTGGATCTCGGCCGATCCCGACGAACATTCGCTGCCCGCGATGATGCAACTGTGCGGCGAGGACCGCTTCTTCTGGGCCTCCGATTTTCCCCATCCGGACCATACGGGTGACTACATGGAGGAGCTCGAGGAATTGGCCGACAAGCTGCCCGAACCGGCGCGGGCGAAGATGCTCGGCGATAACGTCAGGCGTGCCTACAACATCGCCGGATAGGGCACGCGATCGCGCGGAGCGGCGTCGATCGCGGCCGTAACGCGCGGCAAATAAAAAAGGCCCGCGGGCGGATGCCTGCGGGCCTTTGGTTTCAATCGTAGCGCGCCGGGCTAGCCAACGCTCCAGGTGTCGCCGCGCTTGAGCAGTGCCGCCAGATCGCCCGGTCCCTGCTTGGTGCGCGCGTCCTGCAACTGCTGGTTGATCGCGCCGTCGAAGGTCGGCCGCGAGGTTGCGTAGAACACCCCGATCGGCGTCGGCAGCGGCGCCTCGAAGTTCGCCAGCATGAAGGCCAGCGCCAGGTTGGTCTCGTCATGCACCACCAGATCGTCGGCCGTCACGCCGTTGCCGAGCGCCACGACTTCGGCCCGCTGGCCGTTCATGCGGACGCCCTTGTCGCGATTTTTGCCGAAGATCAGCGGCTTGCCATGCTCGAGCACCAGTTGATGGTCCGCCTTGATCGCCTTGTCGCTCAGATCGTTGAACGCGCCGTCATTGAAGATATTGCAGTTCTGCAAAATCTCCAGGAAGGCCGCGCCGCGATGCGCATGGGTGCGTTTGAGCATATCGCCGAGGTGTTTCTGCTCGACGTCGACCGTGCGCGCGACAAAAGTCGCACTGGCGCCGAGCGCAACCGTGATCGGATTGAAAGGAAAGTCGATCGACCCGGCCGGCGTCGACTTGGTCACCTTGCCGACTTCCGAGGTCGGTGAATACTGCCCCTTGGTCAACCCGTAGATGCGGTTGTTGAAAAGCAGGATGTTCAGGTCGACGTTGCGGCGCAGCGCGTGGATCAGATGATTGCCGCCGATCGAGAGACCGTCGCCGTCGCCCGTCACCACCCATACGTCGAGGTCCGGACGGGTGACCTTGAGCCCCGTCGCCACGGCCGGCGCGCGGCCGTGGATCGTATGGAAGCCGTAGGTGTTCATGTAATAGGGAAAGCGGCTCGAACAGCCGATCCCGGAAATGAAAACGATATTCTCGCGCGGGATGCCGAACTCCGGCATTATCTTCTGCACCTGGGACAGGATCGCGTAATCGCCGCATCCCGGACACCAGCGCACTTCCTGGTCGGAGACGAAATCCTTGCGTGTCAGAGCGGTAGCCATTGCTCTCTCAGCCCTCCAGTGCCCGCGTGATCCGGTTGGTCAGCTCGCTCACCTTAAACGGGCGGCCCTGGATCTTGTTACAGCCGATCGCGTCTATCAGATAGTCGGCGCGCACCAGCTTGAGCAGTTGCCCCATGTTCATTTCAGCGATCATGACCTTTTTGAATTTGCGCAATTGCGCGCCGAGATCGCTCGGCAGCGGATTGAGATAGCGCAGATGGATATGCGACACGCTCTTGCCCTTGTCGCGCATCTGGGTCACCGCCTCGCGCAGCGATCCGTAGGTCGAACCCCAGCCGAGCACCACCAGATCGCCGCCGTTCGCGTCGCCATAGATCGACGTCGGCGGGATGTCGCGCGCGATTCCCGCTACCTTGCGCGCCCGCGTGCGCACCATCAGTTCGTTGTTGGCCGGCGAGTAGCTGATATTGCCGGTCACATCCTCGGTCGAGAGTCCGCCAATGCGATGCTCCAGGCCGGGCGTGCCGGGCACCGCCCACGGCCGCGCGAGCGTTTCGCTGTCGCGCGTGTAGGGCATGAAGCCGTTGGGATCGGTCGCCAGCTCAACCTTGATCGGCGCGAGCTTGTCGGGGTCGGGCAGTAGCCACGGCTCGGAGCCGTTGGCGAGCTGGCCGTCGGTCAGCAGGATCACCGGCGTCATGTAGGTCACCGCGATCCGCACCGCCTCGTACGCGCAGTCGAAACAATCGGCCGGCGTCGACGCCGCGATCACCGGAATCGGCGATTCGCCGTGCCGTCCGTACATCGCCGTCAGCAGATCGGCTTGTTCGGGCTTGGTCGGCATCCCGGTCGACGGCCCGGCGCGCTGGATATCGGTAATCACCAGCGGCAGTTCGGTCTTGACCGCCAAGCCGACCGCTTCGGCCTTGAGATTCATCCCCGGCCCCGACGTCGTCGTGATCGCGATCGCGCCGCCAAATGCCGCGCCGATCGCCGAGGTCACGCCGGCGATCTCGTCTTCGGCCTGGAACGTATATACCGGAAAATTCTTAAAGCCCGCCAGATCGTGCAGCACGTCGCTGGCCGGCGTGATCGGATACGACCCCAGGAACAGCGGGCGCCCCGACTTGACCGCCGCCGCGACGAAGCCCAGCGCCGTCGCGCTGTTGCCGGTGATATTGCGATAGAGCCCCGGCACAATTCGCGCCGGCCCGACTTCATACGAGCTCGCGAACATCTCGGTGGTCTCGCCGTAATTGTACCCGGCCTTGAGCGCCAGCAGGTTGGCGTTGAGCAGCTCCGGAGTCTTCTTGAAGCGCCCCTCGAGCCAGCGTTCGGTGCTCGCCACCGGCCGCTGAAAGAGCCACGAGAGCATCCCGAGCACGAACAGGTTGCGGCAGCGAAAGACCGCGCGATTGTTCAGGCCGGTCGAATGCAGCGCGTTGTTGGTCAGCTTGCTGACGTCAACCTGAAAGAGCTGGTACTTGTCCAGCGAATGGTCGGTCAGCGGATTTTTGGCGTAGCCGGCGCGCTTGAGGTTGGCCTCGCTGAAGGCCTCGCGATCGACGATCAGCACGCCGTTGGGCGGCAGGTCGTCCAGATTGGCCTTGAGCGCCGCCGGATTCATCGCGACCAGCACGTTCGGCTCGTCGCCGGCGGTAAAGACCTCGCGGCTCGAAAAGTTCAGTTGAAATCCGCTGACGCCGGCCAGAGTGCCCGCAGGCGCCCGGATCTCGGCCGGAAAATCCGGCAGCGTCGCGATGTCGTTGCCGGCCATCGCGGATTCAGCGGTAAACTGCATCCCCGCCAACTGCATGCCGTCGCCCGAATCTCCGGCGAACCTGATTACGACGCTGTCGCGCCGGAGACCCGGTTTGGCAGCGGATCCGCCCCCGCCCAGGCCGGAGGACTCGGCGGCGTGTCCGGCCGCCTCAGGTGGTAGAGCCATGGTCGATCAATGCTCCCTATGCGCGAAAAATCCTTGGTAGCGAGCGACATGCTTCGCTATCAAGGACGAATAAACGTGATGTCAATAGAAAACTATAGCCAATGAGCCCGATAAGTGAAAGGGTCGCAGCGGCCTTCCGCGACCCCTCAACGCACCTTGAATTCGCGAAATTCATCAGCGAATTCGCCTCGCTCCTCGCTCACGTGGTCGACCCGCGCATGCGGCGGTCCGTGGCGCGCCCACGCCGCGAACTGCGCGAGGCCGACGCGCCGGCCCTCGGCGACGATCTCGACCGTGCCGTCGGCCAGGTTGCGCGCCCATCCGCCAAGCGCCAGCGCCCGAGCCTGATCCGCCGCCGCCGCGCGATAGCACACTCCCTGCACGCGGCCCGCCACGATCAATCGCACGCGCGCCCAATCGGCCGCGCCACTCGCGGGCGACGCTTGATCCGATCGCTTGCGATCCGCGTGGACCTCGCCGGCTCCGCCACGGCCCGATCGATCGGGCGGATCGCTCATAGCTCACCGCCGTCGAGGAGTTTTAGAAAGGCCTCTTCGTCCAGCATCTTGACGCCCAGTTCGCCCGCCTTGCGCAGCTTCGATCCGGCCTCGGCACCGGCCACCAGATAGTCGGTCTTGCGGCTGATCGCGCCGGTCACCCGCGCGCCGGCGGCCAGGATTTTGCGCTCGGCCTCGTCGCGGCTCAGCGCGGCCAGCATACCGGTCAGCACGAAGCTCTTGCCGCGCAATCCGGCGCGCCCGGCGGCCGGTTCCGGCGGTGGTTCGATCTTGAGCTGTGCGGCCAGCCGCACGACCGCCTGGCGATTGCGTGGCTCGGCGAAATATTCGGCGATACTGCGCGCGACCTCGTCGCCGATATCGCGCACGCCGCGCAACTCGTCCTCGACCGCCGCCATCAGCGCCTCGATGGTACGAAAACGGATCGCGAGCTGGCGCGCCGTATGCTCCCCGACGTGCCGGATACCGAGTCCGTTGATCACCCGATCGAGGGTTGTCGAGCGCGACCGCTCGATCGCGTCGATCAGATTCTGCGCGCTCTTGTCGGCCATCCGCTCGAGTCCGGCTAACTGCTCGCGGCTCAATCGGTAGAGATCATCCAGCTCGAGCACGATTCCGCGCTCGACCAGTTGCGCCACCAGCTTGTCGCCCAATCCATCGATATCGACGCCGGCCTTGGACGCGAAATGGCGAATCGACTCGCGCATCCGCGCCGGGCAGTTGGCGTTGACGCAGAAGTAGCCGACCTCGCCCTCCTCATGGACGATCGCGGCGCCGCACACCGGGCATTGCGCCGGCATGATGAACTCCGGCTTACGCGGCGCATCCGGTCTGGTCACACGCACGACATAGGGAATTACGTCGCCGGCCCGCTCGATCAATACGGTGTCGCCGACGCGCACGTCCTTGCGCCGGATTTCGTCCAGGTTATGCAGCGACGCGTTGGCGATTGTGACGCCCGCCAGCGCCACCGGCGCGAGCTTGGCCACCGGCGTTAACGATCCGATCCGCCCAACCTGCACGGCGATTTCACGCACCACCGTCTCGGCCTGCTGCGCCTTGAACTTATAGGCAATCGCCCAGCGCGGCGATCGCGAGACCTCGCCGAGCTGGTTCTGCAGGGCGAACGAATTGACCTTTGCGACCACACCGTCGGCCTCATAGTCGAGCTCATGGCGGCGCGCGGTCAGATCGTTCCAGTACGCAATCACCTCAGCCACGCCGGCGCAGATTCGCGTGAGCGGATTGATCCGCAGTCCGAGCGCCTTGATACCCTGCAGGAATTCCCACTGCGACGAGTACTCGAGGCCCTCGATCACGCCCGGCGAATGGCAAAAAATATCCAGCGGACGCGCCGCCGTAATTTTCGGATCGAGCTGGCGCAGCGAGCCCGCCGCGGCGTTGCGCGGATTCGCAAAGGCCGGCTCGCCGGCGCGCGCGCGCTCCGCGTTGAGCCGCTCGAACGCGTGGCGCGGAAAGATCACTTCCCCGCGCACCTCGAGCAGTTTGGGCAGCGCGCCGCGCGCGGGCTTGGTTAACTTCAATGGGATACTGCGAATCGTCCGGATATTCGCCGTGACGTCTTCGCCGTTGATCCCGTCGCCGCGCGTCGATCCGGCCGTCAGCCGCCCGTCCTCGTAGACCAGTTCGATCGCCAGGCCGTCGAGCTTGACCTCCGCGGCGTACTCGACCTCGGCCTCATCCTTCAGAAACCGCTTGATCCGCCGATCGAACTCGGTCATCTCTTCGGCGTCCATCGCGTTGGCCAGCGAGAGCATCATCCGCCGATGCGCCACGACGCCGAATTTCTCGCTCGGCGCCGTGCCCACCCGCTGGGTTGGCGAATCGGGCGTCGCCAGCTCGGGATAATCGCGCTCGAGCGCTTCGAGCCGGCGCATCAGAAGATCGTATTCGGCGTCGCCGACTTCGGGATCGTCGAGTACGTAGTAGCGATAGTTGTGGCGGTCGATCTGCGCGCGCAACCGCTCCGCTTCCGCTTGAATTTTGGTCGAGGCTTTAGGCATGGAGCCGCCGCGCGGAGTTCCGCGCCGATTCGGCAATAGTCAGTGAATAGCCACTCCCGGCGCGATCAGCTCCGGCTGTGGCCCATCGCGTCGAGGAAATCATCGAGCGTGGGAAACCGCATATACATATTATGCCGTTTCTGATTGCCGATCGTGGTCGACGATTCCGACGAATAGGCGTGTCCCGGATAGACCACGGTCGCGTCGTCGAGGTTCTTGAGCGTCGTGTTCAGGCTGTGATACATCGCCGCCGGATCCGACCCCGGCAGATCGACCCGCCCGCACGCATTGACGAACAGCGTATCGCCGGAGATCAGGTTGCCCTCGACCAGGAAGCATTGCGAACCCGGCGTATGGCCCGGCGTATGCAGAAACTTGATCGGCACGTCGCCAATCTTGAGCACGTCGCCCGCCGCCACCTTGACCAGGTCCGAATCGCTGAGGCCGGCGACCTTTTTCACGCCCTCGGCCTCTTTCTCGTTGACGTAGACCTTGGCCTTGATCTTTCCGATCATATCGGCCGCGCCCTGGATATTCTGCCCCATCATCGATCCGCCCAGATGGTCCTGATGGTAATGGGTAATCAGGATCTGCTCGATCTCGTAGCCTTCATTGCGGGCGAAATTGATAATCGCGTCGACGTCCCACGCCGGGTCGACGGCCGCCGCCTTATGCGTCGCGGGGTTGCCGATCAGATAGACGAAATTCGCCATCGGACCGATTTGCGCCTGGCGCAAATATATTTTCTCGATCGCCATCTTGCTCCTCGATACTCAGTCGAATTCGCGCTAGCCAGTCCAGTTCGCGCTCCGGGGATCGCTGTTTTCCGGCGCGCCTGATTCCCGCCGCATCAATCGATTTCCGTCGTCGCGCGCCAGTCTCAGTTTTTGCCGCTCGCCGGCGAATCGCCCCCGGTCGCGCTCTTGCGCTGCGCCGCATGGGCCGCGCGCGGATCGATCCGCAGGCCGCGATCCCATAGGTATTCCGGCTCGTCCAGGCGCCTGGCGACCCATCGCGACTGCACGAACAGATGGTCGCTCAGGCGGTTGACGTACTTGAGCAGGCGATCGTTGAGCCGTTCGCTGCGCGCCAGCTGCCAGCCCACGCGCTCGGCCCGCCGGCAGACCGTGCGCGCCTGATGCAGGAAGGCGTTGAGCACGCCGCCGCCCGGCAGGGTGAACGAATTGAGCGGCTGCAGCTCTTTCTGCATCCGATCCATCTCCTGCTCGAGCAGCTTGATTTCGCCGTCGCCCATGCGATGCATCCCGGCGTATTCGGCGTCGTCGGGCGTGGCCAGTTCGCTGCCCACGTCGAACAGTTCGTTCTGAATCCGCCGCAGCATCTCGGCGTACCAGGTGAACTCGGCGCCGAAGCGCTCGCGATATTCGGGCAGGTAGGTGCGCACGATCCCGACGATCGAATTGAGCTCGTCGATCGTGCCGTAGGCCTCGAGCCGGCCGCTCTCCTTGGGCACGCGCGCGCCGCCCACCAGCGCCGTCAGCCCCTTGTCGCCAGTGCGCGTATAGATTCGCGTCAGCCGTATCGCCATCAGAAGCCCGCCTTCTTGCGCAACGCCGCATAGGCCGCGTCGCCCAGTTCGGTGGTCACCGGCAGGCCCGCGTCGCGCCATCCGGGGACCATCACCGCGCCGCCCGCGTCGCGCGCGCCGCCGAAGCCGCCGCGCACGTTGCTCAGATCGGCGTAGCCCTCGGCCTCGAGCAATTCGCACGCGCGCTGCGATCGTCCGCCGGCCATGCAGCCGACGACCAGCTTGGCCGATTTGGCCAGCGCCTGCGCGGCCACCGCAACGAAGTCCGGATTCGGCTCCATCTGGCCGGGCCCTTTGATGAATACGACCGGTATATTGATCGCTCCCGCCGGATGGCCCTGGGCGAACTCGCCTTCGGTGCGCACGTCGAGATAGATCGCGCCGGGATGCTCCTGCAAAGTCGCGTAGGCTTGCGGCGGTTCGATCTGCTTGATCGCCATTTCGCTGTTCCCTCAGTTAGCTTTTCGCCCGCTCAACGCGGGCTTCGCGCCGGTTCGCCGTCTTGACCGCGATCGCGTGCCGACGGCGTGCCGCCGTGGCTCCATTATGAACGCCGCACCGGCGCCGGGTAAACAAAATCCGCCGTCCCTGCGTGGTCCGGCGGATCGAATTGCGCTGCATGCGGCTCTTCCCGGCGGCCGTGGCGCGGCCCCTTCAGGTGCGGCCGGCCCCGCTCACTCCTTGCGATAGATCGCGAATTCGTCCTGCAGCCTGGTCGCGCGATCCTGGGCCGACACGAGCCGCTGCGTGCGCAGCAGGAACTGCACGATCTCGCCGTGCCCGGCCTCGCCCGCGGGACTCGCGACCTCGACCAGCTCCTCGATCAGGCTGGGAAATTTCTCGCCCGGAATATAGTAATTGGCCCAGCCGAAATTGCAGTATCGATGAAGAATCTTGGCGATCGTCTTTTCGAGCGACTCGCGCTGGTTGACGGTCCGTTCTTCGTTCTGTGCCAACTTGCGATCCTCCGGCCGGTCGCGCCCATCGGCCCGATCCGCGCATCACTTTGAAGCTAGCGCATTCGCGCCACTGCTCCAACCCATGCTCAGGCCGATTTTTCCAGCTTGTCGGCCAGCGCCTCCGCCTCTTGCACCCACATCAGCTTATGATAATCGAACTTCGATCCCTCGATTATGTTGTACTTGATAATCGCGAAATAGGGCGACAAATCGAAATCGCGCGGCGTGATCAGGGTCGGCGCGACCATCCGCAGCAGCCGATCCGGCATCCGCACGCGCCGCGCAAAGCGTCCCAGCAGGCGCAATCCGCCGCGCGGCGCGTCCGCGTCCTGTCCGGGCGGGATCGGCTCGTACTGCGGCACGATCGGAAAGCGCACCTGCGCAAAGCTCTCGGCGATCAGGCTCGAGCAGATCACCCGCGTCGGGTCGGTGCTGCCGAACTGCAACGCGCGCCGCCGCAGCCGCGCTGGCACCATGCTCACCGGCAGAAAGTAGCGCGCCAGATCGAACATATTCTTGAAGTCGTACTGCCGCCCGACCGTGCGCACCGCGTGATCGATCACCGCCGCCTGATCGGCCGCCGTCAGATTGTAGGGGCGGCAGATGCGCATGTTGAAATCGCGGTATTTTGCGATCGGCGACAGCACCACGCCGCTCTCGACCAGCGCCTCGACCACCAGATGGCTGGCCTCCTCGCCCCAGCGCTCGATCAGCGCCTGCCGGACCTCGGGGTCGCGCCGCAGCGGTTCGTCACCGACGTAAAGCGCCGCATGCGACCAACTGCTCTGCGTCAGGTACTTGATCACCTCGCTGATCCGCTCGTTGCCCTCGACCAGAATCACGTCGCCCTTGCGCACGTGCTGCTTGAGCCGCATGAGATCGTTCGGAATGGTCAGCGCGTAGCGCGCGACCGGCTTGGTCAGCAGACCAATCGCGGCGTCGGTCATCCGGCGCAAGATATAGGGGATGGGATTGAGCCGCGCGAGTTTCGCCACAATTACCTCGACGCCCCCGCAGTCAGCAGCCGCTCTCACCGGCTCTGGAATTGACTATACGGGCGCTCCCGCGCGTAAAACAACCGGCTTTTCGCGGGGCGGATTCGCGCCTTCGGGGCGGCTCGGCCGCGCTCGGCCCGGCTACGATAGCGCGAAGGCAATCGCCTTGACGGCTCAGCCCTTGAACGAACCGACGATCGCCGAGAACGGGATCTCGACCGTCTGCTGCTCCGGATCGTCGGTGCGGATCGCCAGCCGTCCGCGCACCGTGCCTTCGGGGGTGTCGGGCCGCAACTCGATCGTGATCTTGTATTCGTGGCCGGGCCGCACCGGCTCGACCGCCGCGCTCACGCTCTGATTGGTGCTGGTGATGCCCAGCACGTTGACCGCGCGATCGCCCGCATTGACCATCCGCGCAACCCGCATCACGCCCTGGCGATGCGGCACGATGCCGAAGGAGACCTCGCCCGGCTTCACGGTAAGGTCGCCGGTGACCGTGCCGAAAGCCGTCACCTCGACCGGCGCCAGGCTGGTGGTGACCTTGATCGTGTCGTCGAACTCACCCACCGGCATCGTGCCGAGCAGCGTGACGTTGAGCGCCACGCCGGGCCGGCCGTCGGTCCGCGGCACGATCGCGGTGCGGATCGCCGGGCTCGCGTTGGCCACGCCAGTCACCTTGAAATCTCCGCCCGCCATCAGGTCGTTAATCAGCACTTGCCGGCTCTGCACGGTGCCGCGCTTGACCTCGCCAAAGGCGATCTGCTCGGGCGTGGCGTCGACTTCAATCTTGATCACGCCCTTGAGCGTCATCAGGATTTTCTGCGCCTTGGGGTCGTTGGTGAAGACCGTGATGGTCCGCGTCGCCGCGCCCTTGTCGAAGCGCGTATCGAACGAAACCGCGATCGCCGATTCCTCGCCCGGCGCCAGCGTGGACTTGCTCGGCGTTGCCGCCGTGCATCCGCATGAGGTCTGCACGCCGCCGATAATCAATGTGCCGGTGCCGCGGTTGCGAATCTTGAAAACGTGGGCCACCGTAGTGCCGCTGATCGCAGTGCCGAAATCGTAATTCGGCTCGGCGACCTGCGCGTGCGGCACGCCGCCCGCCGCCACTCCGCCAACGCCGTCGAGGCCGCTGGCCGGCGCCGCCGCCGAGGCCGCGCCGATTCCATTAGCCGAGAGCCCGTTGCCTGCCGGCGCGCTGGCCTGCGCGTGCGCGGGCGATGCGGTCGCAATCGCCACTCCAGCCGCGATCGCGAGCACCATACCGGCC
>JADEYI010000727.1_pt1 | contig 37479 bp, 34 predicted proteins | sample 8542331 | NCBI WGS metagenome assembly JADEYI01 (sample SAMN16510988, study PRJNA670497) | mine drainage metagenome | isolation source: biofilm near Copperflume 1 | place: Germany: Marsberg coppermine Kilianstollen | collected 2018-02 | reverse complement strand
ACTATGGCCAGTGGAAGCGTGAAGTCCGCGCGGGTGAGGGCGAAATCGTCGTCGATGGGCGTGCGATCAAGGTATTCAGCGAGCGCGACCCGGCCCGCATCCCCTGGGGTTCTGTCGGCGTCGAAGTAGTGATCGAATCTACGGGATTTTTCACTGATGCTGTGCAGGCTGCGGGCCATCGCCGGGAAAGTGTGCGAAAAGTAATCATCAGCGCGCCGGCGAAAAATGACGACTTCACGATCGTGCTGGGCGTCAACGCGGAGAAGTATGACCCGGCGAAGCACCACATCATTTCGAACGCGAGCTGTACGACCAATGGCCTCGCCCCCGTTGTGAAGACGATCGTGGACAACTTCGGCCTGATCAAGGGCCAGATGACCACGATCCACAGCTACACGAACTCGCAGAAAATCCTTGACCAGGCGGGCAGCGGTGATCCGCGCGAAATGCGCGCCGGGCCGCTCAACATCGTGCCTACGTCGACCGGTGCGGCGCGGGCGTTGAAGCTTGTGATCCCCGAAATCGAAGGGAAACTGGATGGACTGTCCTATCGTGTGCCCACGCCCACGGTCTCGATCGTGGAGGTCGTGGCCCTGACCGAGCGGGACACGACGAAGGAAGCCATCAACGACGCCATCCTGGAGAACGCCGCCGAAAAGATGAGGGGCATCCTCGGGCTGACAATGGACCCCGTCGTCTCGATGGACATGAAGGGCGACGAGCGCTCCAGCATCGTCGATGGGCGGTGCACGAACGTCGTCGCTGGAAACCTGGTGAAAGTCGCAGCCTGGTACGACAACGAGTGGGGCTACGCCTGCCGCATCAGCGATCTGTGCGCGTTCCTCGTCGAACGCGGGCTCTGATCAAAGCTCAGGCGAGCTCGCTCAGGCCTGCATGATGTTGTGGACCTGAAACATCTGGGGCTGGATGCCGATCCCGGCGCGGGCGAGGGCCGCGCCAAGCTTTTCCGCGAGAAAACGGTCGATGGATTCCTGTGACTCCCATACTTCGACAACGCGCCACCCGTTGGGAGTCGGGCCGGCGACGTGGTACAGCGCTCCGGCAGGCAGCTGGTTGCCGGGCGAAACTTCCCCGAGCACCTGATCGTATCGCGCCCGAGTGATGCCGGGGCCCTCGAAGAGCAATGCCACAGCCATGACTATTTTCCCTCGTCAACTAAAGGTTGACACGGGGCTATAGGAGCAAACACGCGCCACGTGAAGGGGGTAATGCGCGGCATTCGTCGATTCACCGCCGCCTTGGAAACAGATAAGAGAATCCTCATCTGGTGGGGAGGTACAGCCGGCCTAACACTGGCACCTGCCCCGGGACAATCGACCGACTGGCTCACTCGAAGCGGGGGGCGATCACCTCGACCGCGTGCCGATCTTCTCCGTCGGCTGGGAGACGGACGGTGAAAGTAGACCCATGGCCAGGCTCCGAAGCGACGGAGATGCGCCCACCATGCGCCTCGGCAATGCGGCTGGCGATGGCGAGGCCGAGTCCCGTGCCCCCGAGGCCGCGCGAACGCGACTTTTCGGCGCGGAAGAAGCGGTCGAAGATGCGCTGCTGGTCGTCGCGTGATATCCCTGGGCCAGTATCTTCGACCGCCAGCTCGGCGCGCCCACCGCTGCGGCGGCAGTGCACGCGGACGCTCCCGCCGGGCGGCGTGTACTTGATGGCGTTGTCGATGAGGATGAGGGCAAGCTGGCGGAGGCGCCCGCGGTCACCGACAACGGTGGTCGCTGAGCAGGTTGCCGAGAGCGCGATGCCGTGGTGTTCGGCCACGGCCGCCATGTCCCGCACCACTTCGTCGGCCAGCCGGCCAAGGTCGATGGGCACTACCTCCACGCGCAGGCGGCCCTCATCGGCGCGCGCAAGGGTGAGAAGGTCGTCGATCATCCGCGTCATTTGCTCCGCTTCCTCTGCGACGGCTTCGACCTGGTCCAGGTTCGACTCAATGGTCGATTCTGCGTGGCGGAGGAGGAGTTCGTTGTTGGCGCGGATGACGGCAATGGGCGTGCGCAGTTCGTGGGAGACATCAGAGAGGAAGCGGCGCTGCATCTCAACCGATTCGCGAATCGGGCCAAGTGCACGGCCGGCGAGCCAGAGGCCACCGGCACCGGAGAGTATCACCGCTATCCCGCCGCCCGCGACCAGCACCCAGAGCAGGGTCGTCAGCTGGCTGTCGCGGGAATTAATGGAGCGTCCGACGCTCAGATAGAGCGTGCCTGACGCGCGCGGCGCGGTGAAGATGTCGCCGTCCGGTGCCACGGCTGAGTTGACGGGCAACGGTGTCGTTTCGAGTCGGTACGCCTGTCCGTGGACGGAAACGTCGCGCCAGAGCTTGCCATTCTTCACGGCGGACACGACATCCGGAAAGTCGATGTCGGATGCATCGATCTGGCGAGGGTTGGCGACCACGGCGCCGCGGGAATCTGTGACGACAAAGAACAAGTCGGTGGCGAGTCCGCTGGCAAGGACGGCCCGGGCGGCCCCGGTGTCGAGACCGCCGCGAGCCAAGAGGCCAGACCGGGGAGCCGCGCTGCCTGGATTGGAGAGCACTGCAGCGGAGGGCAGCAGTTGGGCTTGCGCCGTCCTGATCGAGCTGTCGATCTGCTGGTCGAGCGACCGCTCAACCACGATATAAACGACGGTGCCAATCACGAACACGGTGAGCGCCAGTGCAATGGCATAGAAGGCGGCAAGTTTGATTCGTGCGCGCCAGAACATTAGACGCCCCATCCTCGCGGCAAGCACACCGGCTTCGCGACAGCTCGCCGAATGAGGCGAGGAACAGGACACGTCTCGCCAGGATGCGCAGCCAAGGGAAGCATCGTCTCATTTCAACACAGCACGCCCTGCGAAGCATGTCGTGACTTTACCCGCGCCCGACCCGGCCCCTGGTGATATGCTCCGCCAGACTCACACAGGAGGCCGGCTATGACACTCCAGCAACTCATCGCACTCGCCAACGAGGAGGACGGCCACGGCGCCCCGCTCATCGGCGTACTGATCAGTGGGATTGGCACCGTTGCGCTCGGCATCGGCGCGGCCAACGGTACTGGCTGGATCGCGATCGCGGGTGGCATCGTCGCGTTCGTCGGGCTGGCGGTGAGCAGCGTCCTTGCCCACGTGACGATCGACTATGACATCTACCGGAGGCTCGAAAAACTCGAAGGGAAGCAGGACTGAGGTGATGCCAAGGTACCATGGCAGGGTGAACTGCCGAGAAGCTGGATGACCGGCGCAATCCGGACGGAGGGCCTGACCAAGTCTTATGGGGAAGCGCGCGGAGTCTTCGCGCTCGACCTGCAAGTGCTGGAGGGAGAGATCTTCGGGTTTCTAGGCCCGAACGGCGCGGGGAAGACGACCACCATCCGGCTCCTTTTGGACCTGATCCGGCCCGATTCGGGGAATGCCCTGGTGTTCGGGCACAATTGCCGCGAGGAAGCGACGGAGGTGCACCGCCTGACGGGCTATCTTCCCGGCGAATTCGCCCTCGACGCAAAGCTCAGCGGGCGGCAGCTCCTCACCTACCTCGGGAACCTTCGGGGCGGCATGGATTGGACATTTGCGGAGTCTGTCGCTGCACGGCTGGAGCTCGACCTCGACCGCCCGTTCGGGCAGTACTCGCGCGGAAACAAGCAGAAAGTGGGACTCGCGCAGGCGTTCGTCCACCGGCCACGCTTGTTGATCCTGGATGAGCCCACGGGCGGTTTGGACCCCATCAACCAGGAAGCCGTGCTGGATCTCGTGCGGGAGGCCCGCGAAGGCGGGGCGACCGTGTTCTTTTCCTCCCACATCCTGAGCGAGGTTGAAGACATCTGCGACCGCGTCAGCTTCATCCGCGACGGGCGTCTCGTGCGGGTGGGGCCGGTCCACGAAATCATCCGCGCTCGCGGGCACTCCGTGGAAGCGGAATGTGCGATGCCCCCCGATGCGGATGCGTTCGCGCCGCTCGCCGGCGTTTCGAAGATCGAAGTGGAGAGCACACACATCCGATTCCACATCCAGGGGGACATGCAAGAAGCGATCGCCGTGCTGGCGCGTTTCGGGCCGAAGAACCTCATCAGCCGCGAGCCCAGCCTGACCGAAATCTTTGTGGGGCTCTACGAAAGTGACGAGGATCCCTGAGTGCTGCGGAGCGTGTATTCGAAGACGTTGCGCGACATGCGTTTCGGCGTGCTGGGCTGGGGATTCGGGCTCGGCATCTATGTCGTCATCGTAGCCTTCGCATTTGTGAAGGCATATCCCGACGCGGCATCGCGCGCGCAACTGGAAGCGCAGATCCGCGGCGGCCTCTCGTTCACGCAGGTGATCTATGGTGCCCCACACGCGATCGGAGGCCTCGGGGGGTTCATCGAGTGGCGGGTGTTCGGCCTCGCGCCTCTCTTCCTCGGGCTGTACCTCGTGCTGGCGGCAACCGGTATGACTCGCGGCGGCGAGGAGTCGCACACCATCGAAGCGGTGGCCGCCACCCCGAGGACGCGTCCCCGGCTGCTGGTCGAACAGACCGGAGCGTTGGGCACAGGGCTCGCTGTGATGCTCCTGCTTGTCGGAGTGATGACAGCACTTGCACCCGTGGTAAGCGGCGAGCCGGCATTTGGCGCTTTGCGGATCATTGGCACCTCTCTGAACCTGGGCGCGGCCGCGGCGTTCTTCGCTGCGCTCGGCCTGCTCAGCGCCCAGCTGTTCCAACGGCGAAGGACTGCAGCTCTCGCAGCCTCCGGAGTGATGGTGGTCCTGCACCTCGCGAACACGCTGCCGCTGATTGTCCCCAGCCTGCGCGGACTGCGCTACGTGTCGCCGCTCTACCTGTTCTCGCGGAGCACTCCGCTTTCAAACGGTCACGTCGATTGGGCCGCATTGGCCCTCCTGATGCTGGTGGCGGTGGCGGTGGCCGTGCTCGCGATGGGTGCATCCGCGCGGCGCGACTTGTTCGATACGTACCGATTGCCGCGCTGGGTGCCGCCCTGGGCCCGGCCACTGGACGCTCCCATCCGGCCTGGAGCCGCGCGGGGTCAGATCTTCCTGCGCAATGCCTTCGGGCGGGGCCTGCGCGATTCCTTCGGGATGGCGGCTGCCTGGGCCATCGGACTAAGCCTTCTGGCGGTGCTCTTGACAGCTGTCGAGCCGAACGCCCGGCAGGCGTTGCTCCAGCAAAACGGCGCGTTTGCGCGCCAGCTCGAGAGCGCAGGGCTTGTCACCGACCGCGCCATACTTTCAATCCTGCTCTTTTCGCTGCTCCCAATTCTGCTGGCGATCTTCGGCGTGACGCTCGCGGCCGGCTGGGCAAGCGACGAATTGAACGAGCGGCTGGAGGTCGAGCTTTGTGCCCCGGTGCCGCGCGGGCGGATCTTTGTCGAACGACTCATCGCCTCCATCGGCGCGCAGGCGGTGGTGGTGATATCCGTGGCGGTGGCGACGGTGGCGACCATCGAGGCCGCCGGGCTGGCCGTGCCGGCGGGATCGGCAGCGGCGGCGGTGGCTGGCCTGGTGGTGTTCGCTGCCTGTATCGATGCCTTCGGCTTTGCCGTCGCGGGATGGCGGCCGGGCGTCACGACGGCCGCGGCCGGGACGTTCGTGGCGCTGTCCTATTTCGCAGACGTACTGATCCCGCTCTTCGGAGCGCCCACATGGATGAGAAACCTGACGGTGTTTGGACTCTACGGGAGCCCGCTCGTGGACGGGGTGAGCTACCTGCGGATGGGCGCTCTCCTGACAATGACGATTGCCTTTGCGGCCGTCGGCGCGGCGATGTTCCAGCGCCGGGACATCGTTAAGTAGGGGGCAGCCGCTCGCCTGCAACCGTCAAAGAGACGAGCTTCGTCCGCCGAACCAACTAGCGTGCGGCATCGACATCGGCCCGTTCCGTGGCGGGGACGCGACGCGTCCCCGTGCTCGCCCGGTGCGTTTGCCATTGGATGGCACAGCCGACACGCTTGTCACCATCCTGCAACGGTCCGGCCACCCTCTTCAGGATGGCCGGGCCCGATAATCGCTGCGGGAGCCCTCCCTGGTGGCGGACGCGGCGGCGGTTTGCTAATGCGCCTGCCAGGGAGCTCGACCCCGGACGCCAGGGCAGTGACGCCCATGCGATCCCAGGACGGCAGACGTGATCTCGCATCACACGACCCGCAGACTCGGCCGCGCGACCCGCATCCGGGAGACCGTGCGGATGCCTTCGCTTGAGCCCCTTCGCACCCGCTACCACGTGGCGGAAATCCTGGCTGGGACGCTGCTCGTCACCGAGATCGGCGTGCTGGTGGCGGCGCCGGCGGTTGGGGCGCTCCTGCTGGGCACGACCGCCGGGCTTGGCGGAATCACAGCGCGGGGGCTCATCCGCATGGAGCGCCGGGCGGCTGGCGACCGCGCCGCCAACCAACCCGCAAAAGCCGGGCCGGGCATGCTCGACGACAGCGAGGGCGCCTTCCCGGGCCGCCAGCAACTGATTGACCAGCTCGCCCGCGAGATCGCCCGCACGCAGCGCCACGGCTACGACATGAGTATCGCCATCATCGGCGTCAGCCGGATCGAAGGGCTTCGTGCATCCTGGGGGAGTGCGATGGCGCGCAATGCAGTCGCGCACGTGGGCGGAACCCTGCAGCGCATCACCCGCGTCTCGGACTTCCTCGCCCGCATCGATGACTCCCGTTTCGCCGTGGTCCTCATGCAGTGCAACGCCGAACAGGCGGCCCTCTTCGGGGAGCGTGCCTCGCTCGCTGCAAGCAATCGTCCGCTGACCGCTGCCACGGGCGTGCGGGTGCCGCTCTACGTGAGCGTGGAGACGACAACGCTGCAATACCATGCAAGCAAGTACCGGGGACCGCTCGATTTCCTGAGTGCCGCCGGCGGAGACGTCGCGACCCCCGCCAGGCAGGAACACAGGTCGGTCGTTGGCGGGAGGGCGGACTCCGCTGTAAGAGGCATCGCGGAGCCAGACCAGCCTCGTGGCGGCTCACTAGCGGGCGACCCCCGTGCGCTGCGCCAGCAGCTGGTCCGCGACTACCGGGCAGCGCAGCCATTAGGTGTGGCCGATGCCTTTGGGTCGGTGAGGGCGCGCGCGAGGCGAGCGATCTAAGCCCCTCTGCGCTTTCGCCTGCCAGGGGCGATGGCGTAGCGTTCGCGCCGCGATGGGCTTCGAACTGGCACACTACCCGCTGCTGGCCGAAATGCAGGCAGCGCCATTATTCCCGGACCTGGGCTACTGCTTCACCGATGCAGGCCCGGCCTGGGCCGAAATTACTTTTGCCGCTTCGGAGCGGACGCACAACCTCTATGGCATCGTGCACGGGGGAGCCTGGTTGTTCCTCGCCGATTCGGCGATGGGCGGCGCGCTGGGCACCATTTGCGAGCCCGGCGAACGCATCCTCACGACGCAGGCGAATTTTCGCTGGCTGCGGGCGCTACGCGGCGACACGATCCGGGCACGCGGCCGGGTGTTGCATCGCGGCCGGACCGTCAGCCATTGCGCAGTCGAACTGTTCGATGACGCAGGGGAACTGATCGGCGAGGGCAGCGGCACTTATGTAGTCACCGGAGCCACCGCTTGAGCCTGAGCCCACCCGCGCCCGCCGCTGCCGCTCGGCGAGCGTGGGCAGCAGTGGCGGCGCCCACTACGGATGCCGCCAAAATGCGAGCGACCCGCCGGCGTTACTGCGCGGCGAGGTGCGCTTTCAGTGTTTGCTGAGCGTTCCACATCGGCTCGGCGCCTTCCAGACTGGTGATCGCTTTCCAGTTTTCCTGGACCCACTCGGCGCTCTTCACTTCGTCCATACCCGGCCGCAGACCGGGACCCTTCACGATCGCCGCGCGATTGAAGTTGCCGGCACCGGCTTCGATGACGAGGCCACTCTCGGTATTGTCCTTCGAGACGAGATACGTCACGGCCGGGGTGACGAAGTCGGGCGTGAGCTTATCGACCAGTTCCTGGGGCATGACCGTCTGAGTGAGGCGCGTGCCTGCCACCGGCGCGATCGTGTTGACCAGGACGTTGTACTTGGCGCCCTCCTGCTTGAGGACATTCATGAGGCCCAGCATCGACGTCTTGGCGGCGCCATAGTTGGCCTGACCGAACTGGCCATAGATGCCAGACGATGAGGTCGTAAGGACAACGCGCCCGTATGACTGCTGGCGGAAGACTGGCCAGGCAGCACGGAGCACGGTGAACGAACCCTTGATGTGGACGGCGAAGACTTTGTCCCAGTCTTCTTCGCTCATGTTGTGGAAAGCTACGTCGCGGAGGATGCCAGCGTTGCAGATGACGGCGTCGAGGCGTCCCCATGTGTCGATCGCAGTCTTGACCATGTTGAAGCCGCCATCGTATTCGGAGACGCTGTTGTAGTTGGGGACAGCCTCGCCGCCGGCGGCTTTGATTTCATCGACGACCTTTTGCGCGGCGGAGCGGTTTTCGCCCTGGCCGTGTGGGTCGCCGCCGAGGTCGTTGACGACGACTTTTGCGCCGCGGCGTGCGAGGTCCAGCGCGTAGGAGCGGCCGAGGCCGCCGCCAGCGCCGGTCACAAGGGCTACCTGCCCTTCAAACGAGATTGCCATGAGAGATCCTTCTTCGAGTGTGTAGCGTGCGAGAGCCCTGGACCGCCAGCGCTAGCCCTCTTTGAGGGCAACGCGGGGACGAGAGTCTATTGCCAAAGGCGAGGTTACCACTGCCCGGCCGTTTGTTCCGCCCGAGCGGGCGCTGGCGTGCACCCTGCCTCGCGGGGCGGGCAATCCACCATGGACTGGAACCAGGCTTCCGTGCTCACGACGCGCCAGGCGAGGCGGTCATGCTCGCCGGCGCGGACGCGGTCACGCATGCGCCGGATCATGGCGGGGTTGAAGACGTCTGCCCGCCGCTCCGCACCGGCGAGCATGCGTTCAAGCCATGGCTTGAGCGGGCCCTGCGTCCACTGCCGCTGCGGCGGCGCATAGGCCAGCTTGTCTTTGCGGTCGAGCACCGTGTCCGGGACGATTCCTCGCATAGCCTCGCGGAGGATGACCTTGGTGACGGCATTGCTGAGCAAGAGTTGAGGGTTCAGGCCGAAGCAATACTCGACAACGCGGTGGTCCAGGAACGGCAGCCGCACTTCCCGGCCAAAGGCCATGCTGTTGCGGTCGGCATAGCGCAAGAATTCCGGCAACTGCGTGGTCGATTGCCAGCGCACGAGTTCGTTGCGGAGGCGGTCGTGAAAAGGTTCGTCCGTATCGACGTGTGCGGGGGAGAACTCGCGGTGGAGCTCGGGGGAAACGAGGTCGGCGGAGCGGTAATAGATCTCGGCGAGTGCGTCCCGCACAGCGCCGGGGAGGGAATAGTAAGCAGCGAAGAGGGCCGGGTCGCGGAAGCCGTGGTAGCGCTTGCCGAAGGCGGCCATTTCGCGGCCGACGCGGTCGAGGCGGCCGTGGCGCAGCCAGTGTGCCCAGAACATCCCGTGTGCCTGGTCGTAGCCCGCGAGGATCTCATCGGCGCCCTGGCCGTCCAGGAGCACCGTTGTGTCGTGGGCGGCGGCCAACTCCATCACCTGCCACTGTGCGAACGGGCTGGCGCTGGCGATCGGCTCTTCCTGGTGCCACTGCATTCGCTCGAACTGGGCGACGAACGCATCCGGTTCGACCCATACTTCGTGAGACTCAGCATCGACCTGGTAGGTGACGAGCTTGATGAACTGGCCCTCATCGTGCGCGGCGGAGCGAAAGCGGGCGCTGAAAGTCTTCTGCTGGACCAGGCGGGCGCCCTTTTCCGCGTCGATCGTGGCCACGATGCTCGATGAATCGAGGCCGCCGCTGAGGCTGCTGCCGACCGGGACGTCGCTGCGCAGGCGGAGCCGCACCGCATCGAAGACGAGCTCGCGGAAGCGTTCTACTGCTGCCCGGTGATTGGTGGGCACTTCTGCCGCGTGTGAGCGCCAGTAGCGCCTTGGCTCGCCGCGTCCGCTCGCATCGAGGAGGAGGTAGTGCGCGGCAGGGAGGCTTTCAATGCCATCGAAGAAACTCTCCTGGTCGAGGTCGAGGTCGCCGCGGGCGAGGTAGCGGAAGACGGATTTGCGGTTGGCTTCGCGCAGCTCGGGCCGGATGGCGAGGATAGCCTTCATCTCGCTGGCAAAAACGACTCCCTTGCCGGAGCGGGTGATATAAAGCGGCTTTTCGCCGAAGCGGTCACGGGCGAGCAGGAGCTGGCGCCGGCGGTCGTCCCAGAGCGCGAAGGCGAACATCCCGTTCAGGCGATGCAGGCAGTCCACCCCCCAGGCTTCGTAGGCGCGCAGCAAGACCTCGCCGTCGCCGTCGGAGCGGAAGCGGTGGCCCAGCGCACGGAGTTCGGCGCGCAGTTCGATGTAGTTGTAGATTTCGCCGTTGAAGATCATGGTCAGGCCCGCAGCGGCGTCGATGATCGGCTGATCGGACGCTTCGGTGAGGTCGATGATCTTAAGGCGCGTGTGGCCGAAGGCCACTCCGTGGCTGAAGAAGGTGCCGCTGCCATCCGGGCCGCGGTGACGCAGCGTAGCCACCATGGTCTCAATCAGGTCCCGCGCGATCGGGGCGCCGTCGGCATCCAGGATCCCGGCTATCCCGCACATGAGCGCGTTGCTCCTCTCCTGCGTGGCGCTGGCATCACGAAGTCGATGCTATCAGCGTGCACGGTTGAGGTAACGCGGCGTCAAGCGTGAGCGTGTAAACGCCCGGCAAATTGTCGGCTGGCGATACGGCCTTCACGTCGCATTCCCGGTATAGTCCGCACATGCCGGGCAACATGTGGGACGAGCCCGAACCTTCGGTGGCTGCCGGCGAACGGCCACCTGAGTTCGACCTGCGGATCCTGCGCGTGGCCGCCGAGCCGGCCGGACCAGCCTTTCGCCTGCTGATCGGGACGAATCGCGGAGACATCCAGGCATTGCTGCACCCGGTGGAAGGCGGCACGGCTGCTGTGGTCTGTGCCGGTGGGGCTATGGGAGGCATGGATGGCCCGGCGGACAACCTCTATGCCCGGCTCCCGGCGCTGCTGGCAGAGGATGCGATCACCGTGTTGCGCATTGACTATCGTCAGCCGAATGACTTCGAAGAGTGCGTTCTCGATGTGCTAGCGGGATGTTCCTTTCTGAAGGGAATCGGCGCGGCCGATGTCGCCCTGGTGGGGCACAGCTTCGGCGGCGCTGTGGTCATCAAGGCGGGTGAGATTGCGCCCATCGTGCGTGGGGTCGCCGCGCTTTCACCACAGCTGTATGGCACGCGCGAGGTGGAGATGCTCGGGAAACCGCTGTTGCTCGTCCATGGCATGGCGGACACCATCCTCAGCCACGAAGCGAGCGAGGACATCTATCGCCGGGCGGAGGAGCCGAAGAGCATTGTGCTCTACGCAAATGCCGGGCATTCGCTCGTGCAGGCGAAGGACCAGCTCGACGCACTCATGACCGAGTGGCTGCCGGCGCTCTTCGCCGCCAATGGCCCCCCCTGAACCGGAGGACGGCCCCAGGCCCGCATTTCGCGAGCCGGCTCTCGTACAATCACGCCGTGGACGAGGTGACGATCCGGGAAGCGAGCATCGCAGACGCTGCGGCGTTGGCGGATGTGGAGCGCAATTCGCCGCTCGTCCTCGGCGATTCGATGCTGGCCATCGACCGGGGCGACGACTACTTTGCCGCTGCGAGGCTGATGGGCCAGGCAACGGTGATCGTCGCGGAAATCGCCGGCCACGTGGTCGGTGCATTCTGCGGGGTGGCGCACCCCGTGATGCTGGGCGGAGAGCGCCACATGATGCTGTATATCCACCACGCGCGTATCCTCCCCGGATTCCAGGATCGCGGCATCGGCAAGAAGTTAGGCACGGCCTTCGCTGAGAAGTACCGCGGGATCGCCGACAGCCACTACTGGTACATCTCGCGCGACAACGCGCATTCGCAGGCCTTCGCCCGGCGCGCGCAGAATTGTTGGACGTTCGGCCCGACGCTCATCGGCATTGATACCGCTGCCTTCGCCGGGCCGCATGCCGGGCGGCCCGCGACGCCCGCCGACGCCCCCGTTATCGTCTCCATGCTCAACGCTGCGCACGCGGGCGAAGAGATGTTCCTCCCCTACACCGGAGTGAGCCTGGCCGAGCGGCTTGACAGGGACCCGGCGCAATTCGGCTGGTCGAACGTCTGGCTCACGCGGCGCGCAGTGGTCGGCGTGTGGCCCGAAGGGGAGTCAATCACAGTCCGCCGGACGGACCGCGAGGGCATCGTCTCCGAGTCGCGGGGCGCCGCTGTCCTCGATTTCGGCTACCTTCCCGGCGGCGAAGATGACGTGGTGGCAGTGTTGGGCGCATGGTGCGCCTGGCTGACGGCGCGGGGGATGACCGAGCTCTCCATCTTCAGTTCGCCCGGCTGCCGCCATTGGCCACTGCTAAAGGACCTCGGCGCGCAGACCCCCTTTGACTTCTGGACGGCGTCCATCCCCCAGCCTGTGGAGGCGGCGGCGCGCGGCCTGCACGTGGACCACGTCTATTTCTGACGAGCAGCCGGGGCCAGCGGAGAGCACCATCCCCAGCCACGTTCGAAGCGGCCGCCGCAGGCTGTGGACAGGCGCCGGGACAAGGAGCCTGTGAACCGGTTAGATTGGGCCGTGCGGTGGCGCGGCGGAAGGAGACTCATCCGGGTGGGAAGCCCCTGGAATCCTGATCAATACGAGAAGTTCCGCGACGAGCGCAGCCAGCCTTTCTTCGACCTGCTGGCCATGGTCGAACCCTGCCCGGGAGGACGGGCTGTTGACCTCGGTTGCGGGACAGGTGCGCTCACCCGGGTACTCCACGAGCGGTCGCGGGCCGCGGAGACCATCGGCATCGACAGTTCGGAGACCATGCTGGCCGGGAGCGCTGCGTTCGCCGGCGATGGCCTGCGGTTCGAGCAGAGAGAGATCGCCGCGTTCACACCAGGCGACCAGTTCGATATCGTCTTCTCCAACGCCGCACTGCAGTGGGTGGATGGCCACGCGCAGCTATTTCCGCGCATTGCCAGTTATGTCTCTCCGGGCGGGCAGTTGGCCGTGCAAATGCCCGCGAACAATGATCATCCCTCTCACTTGACCGCACACGAAGTCGCTGCAGAAGAGCCGTTCCGGTCGGCAATGGGCGGTTATGTGCGGGAGTGGCCCGTGCGCCCGCCGGAGTGGTATGCGGACGAGCTGGACCGACTGGGGTTCGCGCAACAGAACGTGCGCATGCAGGTCTATGGACACCACCTGGAATCGCGCGAAGGGGTGGTGGAGTGGGTCCGCGGGTCCCTCCTTACCGACTACGAGCGGCGAATGTCTCCTGAGCTCTACAGCCTCTTTCTCGCTCGCTACCGGGAGCGGCTGATGGCGAAGATCGAGGACCGCAGACCGTTCTTCTACGCTTTCAAGCGCGTGCTGATCTGGGGCAAGAAGGGATAGCGACAGGCAAGGAAGGAATCTGGCCCGTCAGCCGGCGGTGAAGCCGATGCGGCGGTGCGTGCCATCGCAGAATGGCTTGTTCTCTGAGTGGCCGCAGCGGCAGAGGACCACGCGCGTGTCGTGGCGCAGCAGTGCACCGTCTGCATCGAGGACATCGATCTGCCCGCGCAACGCGAGCGGCCCGTCGCGCAGCGCCTGGACGGTGGCCGGCTCGTCCGCCGCTTCGTCGGCGTTGCCATCCAGCAAGTGATAGTGCAGGGCTCCACTTGGGCAACTGCGCACCACCTCCGCGACTTCGGCCGCGTCCGCACCATCGAGCAGGATCCACGGACGTCGGTCGCGCTCAAAGACGGCAGGCAGCCCGCGGAGGCAGCGGGCTGCGTGGATGCACACGGCTGCATCGAAACTGACTTCAATCACTTCGTTGGCGTAGGTCCGGGCCGTCATAGCGCCTCCGGGTGGGGAGAGTGTTGCGGATCCTGCAGCCCGCATTCTGGGCCTGTCAGACGCCCTTCCATTGTGGATCGCGGCGTTCGAGAAAGGCGCGGACGCCCTCCTTGAAGTCCTCGCTCGCGAACATCCGATTGAGCGCCGCCGTGCTGTCTTTGAGATGATCCTGGGGGTCGCGCGCGATGCCGCGATAGAGGAGCCGCTTGACCTCGCCGGCCGCGAGGGGCGCGCCCTTCGAGACCGACGCGGCAAACGCCATCGAGTGATCGAGCAAGTCCCCATCGGGCACGACTTCGAACACATAGCCCAGCTCTTTGGCGCGCGCGGCGGAGACGATTTCGCCGGAGTAGAGCAGATAAGCGGCATTCTGCAGGCCCACAGTCCGCGCAAGCAGCCACGTCCCTGCACCGGTATCGGGCACCAGCCCTCGGTGCACGAAGACCCAGCCGAAGCGGGCCGACTCGCCTGCGATGCGAAAGTCGCACTGGGCTGTGAACTCGACACCGAGGCCGACGGCGGGGCCGTTCACGGCAGCGATAGTGGGCTTGTTGATTGAGGCAAAGGTCCACGGCGCGGGCCGGGCCTCTTCGTAGGCAGCGGCATAGGCTTCGGCGCGCCCGGTGGTTGGCGGCCGCGAGGAGAGCTGTTGGAGGTCGGTGCCTGCGCTGAACGCGCGCCCAGCCCCCGTAAGGACGACGCTGCGGACGCGGGCGTCGCTCGCCGCCCTGCGGACGCAGTCCTCGATCTCCGTCAACATCTCATAGGTGATGGCGTTCATCTTTTCAGGGCGGTTGAAGCGCATGAGGGCGATGGCGCCTTCGACTGAGTATTCGAAATCTGGCATGGGGGGATTGTGGCTTGCGCTGCGAACATTGTCGATTCGCCCTCAGCTCGCAGCGATCAGGACGACGGCGACGAAGATGGCGGCGATGCCAGCGGCGCGGAATCGGCCCAAGCGCTCGTGCAGGAGCGCAACGGAGAGAACCACAGTCGACACCGGATAGAGTGACGAAAGCACGGCCGCCACATCGAGCCGCCCGGCATGGGAAGCGAGGATGAAGAGGACGTTCCCGGCCGGGTCCAGGACGCCGGCGAGGGCAATGAACGGCAGGGCCGTGAGCGGCGGGATACGGGAGCGGGAAGCCATGGCCAAAGCGAACGTGAGGATGAACGATGAGGCGCGGGCGGCAGCAAGTGCCCAAAGCACAGTCCCGTGGCCAACCTGGGAGATTGCGAGCAGAAACAACCCGAAACCGATGCCCGAGAGGACGGCGAGCCCAAGCCCAAGCGGGCTGCCGCCAGCGTCCTGCGTGCGCGAGACCATCCAGACACCGAGTGCTGCCAGCGCGAACCCCGCGATGGCCATGGGTGGGGGAGACCCGGCCTGGGCAGCACCGGCGATCGCCGGGATGGCAGCAGAAAGCACGGCGGAGATCGGCGCGACGAGAGACATCGGGCCAATGGCGAGAGCGCGATAAAGTGCACCCACACCGAGCGCGCCGGCCGCGCCTGCCATGACCCCCCACAAGATTCCACTGCCCCCGGGGAGCGACTCTCCTACGACAGCCGCGAGGGCGACGAGCAGGATGAGGCCGATGGCGTGTGCGCCGGCCACGACTGAGAGTACCGGCGCTCGCCGCGCGCCCAGACCGCCGCTGAAGTCACCCGCTCCCCATGTTGCCGCTGAGGCAAGGCCAAGGGAGGCGGCGGTGAGGTTGGACCCCGCCGTCAACGGCACCCCGAATGCGTGGCGTGGAACGGGCCTCTCAAGAGGCGCTGCTCTGCTCGAAGAGCGTGCGTGGGTTGCTCACGGTCATCTGGGCGATGGCAGCATCGCCGACGCCGCGCTCGCGCAGCATTGGGAGGAAGTCGAGCGGGATGTGTGTCATCCGCCAGGTGGGCGCAAGCTCGTCGATCATCTCCTGCCTGGCCCAGTGGAAGTTGCAGCAGGAGTCGTGGGAAAGCGTGATGCGGGGGGCATAGCCTTTTTCGACGAGCTTCGCCACCATATCGGCGCGCTGCTCGCTGCTGCGGGGGCGCTGAAGGCCGATGCGATCCATGCCGCAGTAGCTGCCCGCCTGGATGATCTGTTCGAGGTATGAGAAGTCCTCGGAGTCATCGGAATGACCGATGACGGTGTGCGAGAGGTCCAGCCCTTCCTCTTTGAAGATCCGCTGCTGGTCGAGGCCGGTACGGTTGGCCGGGAAGGTGTGGGTGCAAATCGGCACGCCAGTCTTTCGGGCAGCGCGGGCAGCGTTGCGAAGCACGCGCTCGTTCATCGCATGCATCGCAGGTTCCGTGGCGCACTTGATGACGCCCGCGCGAATACCGGTCGTGCTCACGCCTTCCGTGATGTCGCGCACGAACAGGGCCTCCATCTCGCTGTCCTCGCGCATGAGGAAGTGAAAGGGGTGCTCCGTGTAATAGATCCCGGTAGCGGCCACGATTTGCACGCCCGAGCGCCGGGCGGCCTCGGCGATGAGGGTGACATCGCGCCCCAGGTCGATCGGGGTAAGGTCGACGATCGTCCTTACGCCAGCTTCGCGGGCTGCCTGGAGGCGAGCGGTGGCGCGCACGAGCTCAGCCTCCCGGTCGAACATTTCCGGGTATTGCTGATACATGGGGGGCCACCCGACACGCACGTGTTCGTGCATGAGCGTGAAGCCGAGGCTGGCGGTATCGATAGGCCCGGTTGCTGACTGGATTGTGGCCATGGTCCCCTCGTGCGATTTGAAGGAACGATACAACAGGCGAGGGGCCAGCGGCGGGGGCCAGCTGTCCGGCGCGGGTCGAGTGCCCCGCGCCGGAGCTGCCGAAGGGGTGCGGTTAGCGGCCGCCCACGGCGCCGATCGGGTCGGTGCCAGCGTCGGGCGTTGCTTCGAAGGGATGCACGAGGCCGTGGACAGGCGACGGGCGGCGGCTGCCCTTTTCGGCGACGCGATAGATGAGGCCCTTGCCGCTGGCGAGCTTCCACTGGGCGTGGAGGGCGGGCAGGCTGGCGAAGAGGAAAGTGATGGGTGCCATCAGCGGCCACATCACAAACTGGCCGACATAAGCTCTGCGCGAGATATAGTCCGGGCGCGGTGGCCGGGTCTTGAGCTCCAGGACGATCATCACCACCAGAGGGACGATGCAGAGCGCGATGAGGAGCCCGGGGATGTTCAGCCACATCACGGGTTCGATGAGGCCAGTTTTATCGAGTTGGAACCAGGTGCTCGGATGGAGGAGGTTCTCGGGATGCCAGCCGGGCCCGGGCACCCCGTAGCGATGTGTCCACCAATAGGGCATTGGCGCGTTGAAGGTGCCCGCGAGCTTGGCGGGGATGAACACCCCGAGGGTGATGAGGTACCACTGCGCCATCCACATGGCGTGCACCTTGGTGACCGCGCCGGAGAGCAGGAGCCTGCGTTTGCGACTGAGCGGGAGGCGTGCGTCGGCGGCGGCGCGAAGGGCGTAGGGAATGTCGCTCGCGCCCCAGGCGTGGCGGACGCTCTGGGCGTAGTGGGCCCGGAGCGTTTTGAAATAGCCGTCGGTGAGGACGCAGTCGTTCCCGAGCGGGAGGAACATGGACTCGACGTGGACGCTATCCCCCAGGCTGAAGCAGCACTTGAGGTACAGGTGCCAGTCTTCCGGGATCACCTCTTCGTCCCAGTAGTCGACCTCTGTGAGCATCTTCCAGCTGAGCGAGTAGCAGGACGTGGGGAACTTCACACTCCCCGGCATGATGAGGTTGGACATGCGGTTGATGCCGGAAAGGCCATCGGGAATGCGGAGCGGGGCGGGGATATCCCAGATGTTGTTGGAGTTGAAAATCGTTGGCTGCCAGAAGGTGCGATATGGGTCGGATCCGGTCAGGAAGAGGAAGTTCAGGGCTTCGAAGTGGCGGACATGGAAGACCGCATCGGCATCGCAACTGGTGACGGTGAAACGGTCGAGGTCGTCGCCGCCGTTCTCGATAATGCGGATATAGGCTTCGCGCGCAGCCCACGCTTCATTTGAGCCCTTACCGGGTGTTTCGCTGGGCAGGCCGCTGGGGTGGAACGTGGCGAACATGTCGGCAAAACGCGTGCGGTAGCGCATGACAAGCCGCGCGGACTTGGAGTGGGCGCCGTCTTCACGTGCTTCCATGGCCATAACGATGACGAGTTGCGAGGCGTTCTTCTGCGCGGCAAGCGAATCGAGCGTGCGTGAAAGGCTCTCTTCACTCTCCTTATAGTTCGGGACGATGACCATGTGCCGGGGCCACGACCATTCTCGTGCCGCGGGATTGGTGGGGAGCCACGCCAGGTATTTCGCGAGCCAATTGGTGCGCTCCCAACGCTTGATCCGGCGCAGGCCAACAATGCAGGCGATGATCACCGCGTAGGAGCGGATCACCCAGTAGATGAAGAAGCTGGTGATGCCGATGGCGAAAAGCCACGGTGCGTAGTACGGCCCCCAGAAGATCGTAGAGACGAGGAATGCGGAGAGTGCCAGTGGAAACATGTTCCAGAGGCGTTCACGAAGGTGAGTGGAGGCGGTTAGTGAGGGGGTGATCAGGGCGTGACGCTGTTCCGGCGTCCGGACGGGACGAGGAGACTGGATTGCCATTCAGGAGTTGCCTCATGGGTAGAGGAACTTCCCACGCCGCCGAGGTTAGCTGTCGGGCTACGGCGGGAGTAAGCCGTTCCGCCGTCGTGAGCCTCCCGATGGATCAACTCACCCTTGCGGACTCGCCCCGAAACCTGGTTCCCCCGTTCCATCGGGCGCGAGCGCCGTCCGGACTAGGCGTAGCGATTGCACGTCGCTACAGGCATCGTTGGCCGTGGGGGGGTAAGTGTCAAGCACGTTATTGGCCGCGAAATGTTGCAATTTCATTCCAGCAGGAGTGGGCCAGTCCACGGCCAGCGGTGTAGTCTGCGAGGCATGGTTGCGGATTTTGTGAGCACCGAGGACCTCATCGGGGACGTGCGCGAGGTACGCTTCTCTGTGGAGGTTGCGGGCGAACGCGTCCCCGGAATCGTCTGCCTGCCGGCGGAGTGGGCCGAAAGGATGCCACTGGTGTTGATGCAGCACCCCGGCATGGGCAGCAAAGACGACTACTTCGTGCGCGATATCGCCATGGCCTGGGCCAGGCGTGGGTGGGCTTGTGGCGGCATCGACGCGCCGCTGCATGGCGAGCGCGCTGACCACAATCCTATGGCGCTCTTTCGCGAGCCGGAACGCTACCCGGCGTTGCGCGCGCAATTCGCCAACGAAGTGAGTGCGACGATCGACGCCCTCTCCGCCGCGCTGCCGATCGACGTGGGGCGCATCGGATTCGTCGGGTACTCGCTGGGGAGCATGCTCGGTATCCCGGCCGTCGCCCGCGATGGCCGGTTTAAGGTAGCCGCATTCTGCCTGGTTGGTGAGGGCGGGATCGTTGGCAGTGCCAGCGGACCGGACTCCGACGTCGCGAAACTCGGCAACGTTGCGGTGCGCGTGGTCGCCAAAACCGACGATGAACTCATCCCTCGGGCGGCGACGGAAGCGCTCTTCGCGGCGCTGCCGGGCGAAAAGGACATCGTCTGGCTGGCAGGTGGACACTTCCAGATTGGGCCGGACGTGGTGCGCGCCGCCGGCGAGTGGCTGGCGCCGCGGCTCTAGCAATTGTCTGATGCGCCGTCCTCGATGGCTCGGCACCCGCTCGTGACAGCTCTGAGCAGCTCTTGTACGACGACGCGACCGGCGGCTGCGGGGCGCCTATACTGCGGCCACAACCGAGATCGGAGACAACCGTGGGAAATATGATCGATGGGGGCGAGATCATCGCAAGGATGATCAAGCGGGAAGGCGTGGGCCACATCTTCACGCTGAGCGGTGGCCACGTCCAGAACATCTACGAAGGCTGCCTGAACAACGACATCGGCATCGTCGATACCCGTCACGAACAGTCGGCCGGGCACGCCGCGGACGGTTATTCCCGGATCACCTTCAAGCCCGGCGTTGCCGTCGTGACCGCCGGTCCCGGTGTGACCGACGTCGTGACGGCAGTTGCCAACGCCTACCAGGCTGCCAGCCCCATGGTCGTGATTGGCGGGCGGTCGCCATTGCGGCAATACGACATGGGCTCATTGCAGGACATTGAGCTGGGGCGCGTGATGGAGCCGATCACGAAGTGGTCACAGACGGTGTATGAAACGCGGCGGTTGCCCTACTACATGGCGATGGCGTTCCGCGAGGCGATGACCGGCAAGTTTGGCCCGACGTTCCTCCAGGTGCCCTCGGATGTGCTCTTCGGAAGAGTCGACGAAGACAGCATTGAGTGGCCCGCGCAATACCGCACGACGGGCGAAGTGATGGGCGACCCGCAGCTGATAAAGGAAGCCGCGCAGGCAATCAAGGCCGCGCAGAGGCCGATGGTGATGGCCGGGTCGGGCGTCTTCTGGCATCGCGCGCACCGCGAATTGGCAGCGTTTGCGAAGGCAGCAGACGTGCCGGTATACACGAACGCCATGGGCCGCGGCACGCTCCGCCAGGACAACCCGAACTTCTTTTCGCTTTCGCGGAAGCCGGCATTCGAACAGGCAGACGTGATCGTCGTGCTCGGCACACCCATTGACTTCCGACTGAAATACGGACGCGCACCGGCCTGGAACCCGCAGGCGCGGATCATCCAGATCGACATCGATCCGCGGGACATCGGCCGCAACCGGGACTTCAGCATCGGCATCGAAGCGAACATCCGGCAGGCTCTCCTCCAATTGACGTCAGAGATCGGAAAGGGCGACCACCACGAGTGGATGGAGACGCTGCGCGGACTCGAAAGCAAGGCGGACTCCCAGCGTGAGGTCTTCATGAACTCCGACTCGATGCCAATCCACCCGCTGCGGCTGTGCAAGGAGATCGCAAAGTTCGTCGATGATGACACGATCGTCGTGGGCGACGGCGGCGATATCGTGGCGATCGCCGCAGGTGTGTTGCCGGTCAACCACCCGGGCCAGTGGATGGACCCCGGCCCATTCGGGACGCTTGGCGTGGGCACGGGTTTCTGCATGGCTGCGAGCGTGGCCGCACCGGACAAGAAGGTGCTGATGGTGAACGGAGACGGCACGTTCGGCCTGAACGGCTTCGACTTCGATACGTTCGTGCGCTTCAAGATGCCAGTGGTCTCGGTTATCGGAAACGACCGCGCATGGCACCAGATCTATGTCGGACAGAAGGCCCAGTATGGTGAAGGGCGCACCCCGGCGACGCTTCTGGGCGACAACGCGCGCTATGATCGTGTAGTCGAAGGGCTCGGCGGCCACGGCGAGTTCGTCGAGCATCCGGAGCAGATCAGTGCTGCCATCGCCCGCGCGTTCGATAGCGGCAAGCCAGCCTGCGTGAACGTGCTGACGGACCCGAACCCGCCCGGCGTCAAGGGCGGCTACGAATTCAAATAGGCGCATCGCGTCCAGACGCGCCGCAAGCCGGCGAGGAGCCTGATATGTACGAGACCATCCGTTACGCGTTCACCGACCACATTGCTACGATCACGCTCAACCGCCCGGAGGCGATGAACGCCCTCACGCGGCAGATGTATGCCGAATTGGAGGCAGCGCTGCGCGATGTGCACCGCGACCCGGAAGTCCGTTGTGCGGTGATAACGGGCGAAGGGCGGTCGTTCTGTTCCGGCGACGATGTGAAGCAGATCATGCTCGGCGAAGAGCGGGGACCGGCGACCGCACGTCTGCGCGATGTGAGGCCCCGACCGACCCCCGCCGCGGCGGCGGCATTGGAGTGTGACAAGCCGCTCATCGCGGCCGTGAACGGCGCGGCGGTGGGATGGGGCATGGACCTGGCCCTCTTCTGCGACATCCGCATCGCTTCCGATCGCGCGAAGTTCGGGGAGCTGTTTATCAAGCGGGGGCTCGTGTCGGACCTTGGAGGGCTCTGGCGGTTGCCGCGGGTGGTTGGCCCTTCAAAGGCGGCGGAGCTGCTCTTCACAGGCGAAATCATCGATGCCGCGGAGGCAGAACGGATTGGGCTGGTGTCGCGGGTGGTCCCGGCTGACGACCTGATGCCGGCCGCGACAGCGCTGGCCGCCAAGATCGCGGCGAACCCGCCTATCGCAATGCGCTATATGAAAGAGGGGCTGCGCCGGTCGGTGCAGGCGGGCATGGACGAGATGGGGGCATATATCGGCAGCTCTCTTGCCTACCTGTTCACGACCGAAGATCATCGCGAAGGCGCTCTCAGCTTCGTGGAGCGCCGGGAGCCGAGCTTCAAGGGGCGCTGAGCGAGCCTCCTGGAATCAACCGGCTGGACGCCCCGTGATGTACTCGGTCATGTGTGCAATGTGGTCCTGCTGGTGGAGCGTGACCCAGCGCAAAGCATCGCCGATGGAGACCATGCCGACGAGAGTGCCATCCACGACGACCGGCAGGTGCCGGAAGCGGCGCTCCGTCATGACTTTCATTGCCTCGTCAACGGACATCGACGGCGCAATCGTGAACGGGTCGGGAGTCATCACTTCGACCACGCGCGTGATGGCAGGGTCCCGGTCTACGTCGACGACGCGGCGCAGGACGTCGCGCTCCGTGAAGATCCCTACGGGCACCTGGCCGTCCACGACGACCAGCGCACCCACACCTTTTTCGTTCATCGCCCGGACGGCGTCGATGACGCTGGCGCCCCTACGCACGGTGTAGACCTGGCGACCCTTTTCTGCAAGAAGGTCCTGGACGAAGCCGTACATGAAACCCTCCCAAGCTCGCGCGAGCGTGTATGCGTTGTATTCACAGTACAACGTGGTGTCAAGGGGATCACCGCTCCGGTGGTGGCCCGCAGCGGCCGGAGCACATTCGCGACTAGCGGACGCGCGCGGACGATCAGTTACGCGGGGGGATCTTCGTGTTGTCCCACGAGACCGTTCGCGCAGGCTCGAATCGGACCCACCGCCAGTGGCGGCCGCGGGCCGTCGATGCGTTGCGGCGCGATTCTGGCGGGCCGCCATGTCCACCCGCGTACTTCGCGCCCATCTGGATGCGCACTTCTTCGAGATGAGGGTCAGCGGCCTCGTCCTCGGGCGTCTCGATCACGTGCGCGATGCCCTGGAACATCGCTCCTTGCAGTTCGGGAAAGCGTTCATTGCGGTCGACGAGGATGGTCGCGCCAGGGTTGCGGCGCAGGTTCACGACTTTCTGACCGCGGCAATAGGCGTAGATGTTGCCACCGGCCCAACCGAACCAGAGCGGTGTGAGGTTGATACGGCTCCCCGGCCCGATGGTGGCGATGCGCATGTTCCAGGAACTGAGCATCAGTTCGTCCAGCTCGGCACTCGTCAGCGCCAGTTCTTTCGGGATCGGCATCGCGCACCTCGAAGGTTAGATGCGCAGATGATACGATGCCTTGCGTCCTGCGCGGGCGTGGTTCAATGGCAGAACGCGACCTTCCCAAGGTTGAGACGAGGGTTCGATTCCCTTCGCCCGCTCCAGATCAAGCACCCAAAGAAACGCCCGATGGCGGCCAGACCATCGGGCGTTTGCGTACTCCCGTAACGGAGCTGAGGGGGAGACTGCAGTACTACGCAGCGGCCGGAGCAGTGCGGCGGACGTTCATCGGCGCGTTGGTCATGCAATTGGAACGGGACCCGAGCAGGTCGCGCTGAGCGCGGCGGAGGAAGTCGCGCACTTCGAGTTCGCCTTCGTACCCGCTGATTGAGACAACTGGGAACATTGCCCCGGCGAGGTCCAGCGGGATGCACGAGCCGATCGTGGGGAGCAACCCATCGGCTTTCTCGGCGGCTGAGTGGATGGCATCGTCCATCACGATGGCGGCGAAGATCGAGCCTTGCAGATGCGCCACGAAGTCGGACTCACCGAGGGATTGCCTCAACGACTTACCCACCGTGGTGAGTATCCGCTCTTCCTGGCCGCTGACCTTATCCCAGCCACCGATATCGGTGAGCACCAGCGAAAAGCCGCGGCCACTGCGCACCGAGCGCATCATCTGGCGGCGCAGTTCGAAGACGAAGTGCCGGCTGTTTGGCAGGCCCGTGGACTCGTCTTCATAAATGCGCCCCCGCACCCGTTCGACGGCGCGGTGGAAACGCCGTCCCTGTTCGGACTGCTCATACCAGAACTGGACGTGGACGATGCCGAAGAGGACGGTCGAAAGGAAGAGCACCAGCCAGTTGGCACCCGCGCCGGTGGAGATGATTGTCTGTGCCTCAACGCAGAAGACGACGATCCAGACGAGGAACGTGGCCGGACGTAACAGGCGGACGACGAGCGGCGTCTCGACGGATCCAAGGGCACTGCTTTCGGCCGGCATAAACAGGAGGGCGTTAAGTCCGGGTGGCTTATTCATTTGCGGTCCTCGAAGGTCTCATCTTGAAGGTCGGGCACGGAGAGACCAGCGGACAGGGAGCGATTGTAAAGTGCGTGTAATCTCTTCCTGGCCGTCGAGGACAAGACGAGGGGCCAGGGCTGATCGGACCTGCTTGAGGTGAGCCCCGTGGGCGGCGCTCAGCGGCGCGGGGGCAGCGTGGCGAGATAGGCGGCGATACTCTCCGCCGCGCGGCGGCCATCGGCGAGGGCGGTGACCACGAGGTCCGCACCGTTGACGTTGTCACCGCCGGCGAAGACACCGGGCCGCGACGTCCGACCTGCCGGGTCGACCTGGATGAGAGCCTTGCGGTCGGACTTAAGGCCGGTGGTGGTCTTTGGGACGAGCGGGTCGGCGCCGTAGCCGATGGCGATGGCGACGGTGTCAGCGGGGATCGTGTACTCGCTGCCCGGGATCGGCCGTGGAGCACGGCGGCCGGAATCGTCGGGTTCGCCAAGCTCCATCTTCTGCAGTTCCACTGCGACGACCTTGCCGCTTTCGTCGCCGATGATGCGGGTTGGGAGTGTGAGCATGGCAAACTCGACGCCCTCTTCGCGGGCATTCTTGCGCTCCTCGGCACGGCCGAGCATTTCGCGTTCGGTGCGGCGGTAGACACAGGTGACTTTTTCGGCGCCAATGCGGATCGCCGTGCGCACACAGTCCATGGAAGTATCGCCGCCACCGATCACGACGACGTTGTGGGGAGGTGGTAGGGGCTCGCGCAGATGGGACGGGAGCTGGTCGGCTGCCAGGTTCCCGCGGACGAGGAAGTCGGTGGCCTTGTGCACACCCACGAGGTTTTCGCCTTCGAGCCCCATCTCATTGCCGACTCCCGCCCCGGTCCCGACGAAGACCGCATCGAACTGCCCGGCGAGCATGTCGTCGATGGTCACATCGCGGCCAACGTAGGTGTTGCACACGAACTTCACACCGAGAGCTTCCAGGTGCGCAATGTAGTCATCGACGATGGACTTGCGCATTTTGAAGTTGGGGATGCCATAGACGAGGACGCCACCGGGCTCTGGCCAAAATTCATAGACGGTCGCCCCGTGACCGAGGCGGGCGAGCTGTTCGGCGACCGCCAGGCCCGCTGGCCCGGACCCAATGACTGCCACGTTGCGCCCGGTTGGCTCCGGGAGATGCCGTGGCATCGGGTAGCCGTTCAGTTCATTGCGCTGGAAGTCCGTGCAAAACGCTTCGAGCTTGCCGATGGTGACGGGCGGTTCGGCGCGCTTATCCGGACGGATAGCGAAACCGACAACGCACGCGCCTTCGCAAAGGTTCTCCTGGGGGCAAAGGCGGCCGCACATTTCCGGCAAGTTGCTCGTTTCGCGGAACTTGTCGGCAGCGCCAAGGATGTCGCCAACTTCGAGGAGGGCGAAGGCGCCGGGGATGTCGTTCTGCACGGGGCAGGCTTCCTGGCAGGGTGCGGAAGGGCATTGGATGCAGCGCGAGGCTTCGATCCTCGCCGCGTTGAGGTCGAACCCGATGTAGGTCTCATCGAAATTCCGCTTGCGCGCTTCAGCGTCCTGCTTTGGGACGGGCTGCACGCTGACTGCGAGACGGCGCTGGACTTCGTTCGGCATAGAGATTACAGGTAGCGGACGAGCGGCGATCGGCAGCCACCCGGTCCGGTGATTCCTTCTGAGAGAGTTGTTTGGGGATCGTAGCGGAGCGGCGGGGGATGTCAACGCGGTGACGGCCACGCGGGCGGTCAGAGCGGAGTGCGTGCACGCGACGGCCGAAAGAGGCGGATGCGAAGCACGCGCTCGCGTGTGCGCTCTTCATCCAGCGTGCGGCTGCGCGCGGCGAGAAGGTCGGTGAGCGAGACCATGCCCATCAGCGTTGCCGGGGCGACACGTTCGACGACGGGCATGCGCGTGAAACCCGTTTGCGCCATGCGATACGCGACAGAGCTGAGTGGTTCGTCGGAAAAGGCGACGACTGGCTTCGACTGCATGGCGCAGGCGACGCGGTCGCCGGCGTCTGTGGAGTGCCGGGCGAGTGCCTGCAGGTTCGTGCGGGAGATGACGCCCTGCAGCTGGCCGTCGGCATCGACGATGGGGTAGAGCCGCTGGCCCGTACGTTCATGGTCGCTCCGGAGTGCTGCTGCGAGTTCGGCGATGGTCGCCGTCGCAGGAAGTGCGGCGATATTGGTGCGCATCACTTCGCGGACGAGCACGACTGCAAGGGGGTCGACCTGGTACTCGCTGCCACTGTGGAATCCGCGTTCGGCGATCTTCTGCGTGAGCATCGAGCGGCGAAGGGTGAGCACGCTCAGCCCGTAGGCGATGGCGACGGCCGCCGTGACTGGCAAGAGCGAGTTGACGTCATGCGTGACTTCGAGGGCGAGGATGATCCCTGTGAGTGGTGCGCGCAGCGTCCCGGCAAGGACCGCGCCCATCGCGACGAGGGGCCAGAAGCCCGCTCCTTCGAACGGCAAGACGTGGGCTTCGGCGGCACCGAGTGCGCAGCCGATCATGAGAATCGGTGCGAGCGTGCCACCCGACGTTTCGGAGCCGAGCATCGCCACCCAGACGAGCGACTTGAGCACCAGCACGCCGATCACGAGCCGTGTCGAAGTGTCGCCGGCGAGCAGCCGGGCGATGTTGTCGTAGCCCGGGCCAAGCGCCTCGGGGAACCAGAGGGCGACGGCCCCGGCGATGGCGCCGCCAATCGCCGGCCACCACATCCAGTGCACTGGCAGCCGGTGATAGAGCCCCTCGGAGCGGCGCACCGAGACGTTGAGGAGAAAGGCAACGGCCCCCGCGCTGAGTCCGATGGCGACGCAACCGGCGAAGCCCGCATAGCCGATGTAGCCGGCATGCGGTGGCGCGGGAAAGATCGGTCCGGGGCCGAGGAGGTTGTGCCGAACCAGCGCGGCCACGGCGCTGGCCAACGCTACGGGGATGAGGCTGCGTGGCTTGAATTCGAAGAGCAGCACTTCCACAGCAAGGACGATGGCCGTGAGGGGCGTTGCGAACACGGCCGAGAGACCACCGGCAGCGCCAGCAACGAGGAGCGTCTTGCGCTCGGCGGAGGTGAGATGAAACGCCTGCGCGATGAGGCTGCCAAACGCACCGCCGGTCATGATGATGACGCCTTCGGCCCCAAAAGGCCCTCCGGAACCGATGGAGATCGCGGTGGAGATAGGCTTGAGCACGGCAACCTTCGGTTCGACCTTGCTGCCTTTCATAAGGATCGCTTCAGTCGCTTCGGGGATGCCGTGGCCGCGGATCTTCTGGGAGCCATAGCGGGCGATCAACCCGACGAGGATGCCTCCGGCGATGGGCACGAAAAAAACGCCGAACCCGATGGTGTTGAACTGGATGGGCGTGATGGACGTGTTGAAGCGGCCGAGGAACAGGAGGTTGGTGATGGCACCGATGAGCCGCAACAACCCGAGGGCGACGAAGGCGCTGACCACGCCAATGACGACCGCAAGTGCCGATATCGGGATGAGCCGTGGGGTCGCTGTGAAGTCGCCGATGCGACCCTGTGCGTCATCCGCCCCGATACCTGCCAGCCAGCGCTGGAACGCCAGGCCACGACCGCCGTGCAGATGCCACCAGGGCTCGCGTGAGTGCTCAGCGGCCGGGCGAGCGTGGGTCATCCGATAGTCACGGGGGCTTCGCCCGGGTGGCTATAGACACGGGGCCCAGCCTTGAGGATGGATTCGAGGGCGGCCACGAGCGCAGGGCCTTCTGTTCGAAGCACCGCCAGGTGCGTCAGCGAGAGTTCGCGGAGGAGTGCCTCGCCTCCCGCCGTGAGCCGGACGAAGACCTGGCGACGGTCGGTGCTGCCGCGGTGGCGCTCGGCGAAGCCAGCAGCGACAAGGCGGTCGATGAGTTCGACAGCGCTGTGGTGGCGGACCTGGAGGCGCTCGGCGAGCTCTGCGACGCGCGCCTCACCGGTCACCCCTATCGCCTTGATGGCGAGCATGAGCTGGTGTTGCTGGGGTTCGATCCCGGCCGCGCGGGCAGCCTCATCGCTGAAGCGCAGGAAGCGGCGGATGGCGTAGCGGAACTCGTGAAGGGCAACATAGTCTGCGGGAGAGAGCTCTTCCTGCATCACCACATAATATCGTGTCGCGATATTTGTGGACAAGCACAACGCGGGCCACTCGCACGCACGCATGCCGCCCGCCCTGTCCGATGGGATAGGATAGGCACGCCCCGCCGGAGCGTTGTCGCGCGAACGCTGTGGGGCAGGAGTTTGAGCATGTCACGACGAAGCTTCTGGGGCTGGGGGAACGAGTCCGACATCCCCTCGCAGGCTGAACGGGAAGCGGCCGCAGCCCGCCTGTCACAGCGTTACGGCAAGGATCTCGTGGCACCACCGGTGCCCCAGATCGACGAGATAAAGCTCCGGATGCCTCGCGTCTCGCCACCGCCAGCGCTTGCCCGGTTTTGCCGGGACGGAACCTACGAGCGCGCCGCCCACAGCTATGGGAAGAGCTACTGCGACACGGTGCGGGCGTTCAACCGGGACTTCCCCAATCCGCCAGACTTCGTCGCCATGCCCGGCACTGAGGTCGAGGTGGCGGCGATCCTCGAGTGGTGCTCCGAAGCGAACGTGACAGCTATTCCCTATGGGGGCGGCTCCTCGGTTGTTGGCGGAGTTGAACCACCGGCGGACGACCGGCCGGCAGTTTCCATCGACCTTGCGGGCCTGGGGCGGGTGCTCGAAGTCGATGCGACCTCGCGCGCTGCCCGCATCCAGGCAGGAGCCTATGGCCCCGCGCTCGAAGACCAGTTGCGCCCGCACGGATTCACGTTGCGGCACTTCCCGCAGAGCTTCGAGTTTTCGACTCTCGGTGGCTGGATCGCGACGCGCTCGGGCGGGCACTACGCGACGAACCACACCCATATCGATGACTTCGTGGAGTCCATCCGGATGGTCACGCCGAAGGGTCCCTGGGAGTCTCGCCGCCTCCCGGGCAGCGGCGCAGGGCCGAGCCCGGACCGGATTGTGCTGGGCAGCGAAGGAATCCTCGGGATCATCACGGAAGCGTGGATGCGCGTCCAGGCCCGGCCCCGATACCGCGCCTCGGCGGGGGTCACCTTCGAATCATTTGGGGCGGGATACGAAGCGGCGCGCCAGGTGGTCCAGGCGAAGCTGTGGCCGGCGAATTGCCGGCTGCTGGACCCGGTCGAAGCGGGAGCGGCGGCCGGTCTGAAGGGGGACGAGGCGCTTCTTATTGTCGCGTTCGAGTCGGCTGAGCTGCCGCAGGACGGGCTCATCCGCCAGGCCGTCTCGATCGCGCGGGGAGCCGGCGGGCGAATCGCCGAGGACGCCATCAAGATCTCAGACGGTGCCGACGAGGAGGTCGGCAGGCAGGGCGCCGTGGGGGCATGGCGCAACTCGTTCGTGCGGGCACCCTATCAGCGCAACCTGACCGCGGGCATGGGAATCGTAGGAGACACCTTCGAGACGTCCATCACGTGGGACCGCTGGCCAGCGTTCGATGCCGCCGTGCGGGCCGCGGTGACGAACGCGCTCCAGCGCGTCTGCGGCGGAGGCACGCTGAGCTGCCGCTTTACGCACGTCTACACCGATGGGCCGGCGCCCTACTACAGCTTTTCGGGCCTGGGACGGCGCGGTGCCGAGGTCGAAATGTGGCGCGAAATAAAAACCGCTGCGGCGGACGCAGTCATTGCCAACGGCGGCACGATCACGCACCACCACGCGGTGGGGCGAGACCACAGGCCGTGGTATGACCAGCAGCGCCCTGCGCTGTTCGCCGAGTCCCTGCGGGCAATGAAGGCGGCACTGGACCCGAACGGAGTGCTCAATCCCGGGGTCTTGATTGACCCGTAGCTCGCGGCCGGGACTGGCGGGTGGCTCCTTCGGCGGCTGGCCATACTATGGAGGGCGATCATCCGGGCTGGCCGATGGTGCTGGGGAGGTTCAGGTGGAGACACAGCCGGACGCGACGCCTGACTTTGGCCCCGACGAGCACCGTAGCTGGAACCCCTGGCCGCTGCGGACGTGGTTGATCATGGTGGCCATCATGGGCCCGCTACTCGTGATGGGAATCTGGATCGCCGTCGCTGCCGACCGCCAGACGCCCATCAACCCGGCCACAGAGCAGATCGCCCGGAGCCTGGCCGGAGCGGAAATCCAGGTCTTCCGGGGCTCGGCACACACGGTCTACCAGTCGATGGGCGCGCTGCCTTCGGCCGCGAACCCGCGCAGCGATGGGCGGCCCACCCTCGTGTGGTTCACGACGACGAAGTGTGGCGAGTGCCAGCAGATGGACGCATTCGTCTACCCGACCCTGCAGAGCTACGCGAGCCGACTTGTCTTCGCGGAGAAAGCGATCGATCGCAGTAGCGATGCCGCCCGCCACGGGGTGACCACTGCACCGACCTTCGTGCTATTGGACTCCAGCGGGACAGAAGCCGGCCGTTTTGGATTCGAGCCGACTGCTGCCGCCCTTAAAGCCGCCATCGACGCGTTGCTTAAGAAAGCGGCACGCTGAGGGCTCGTCCGGCTGGCACCCGGCTCGGGGCCGCTTCTAACGGCCTGTCCAGTTCGGCGTCCGCTTTTCGGCAAACGCGCGGGGGCCTTCAATCGCGTCGGCACTCGCACGGCGGCGCGTCTCCCATTCAAATTGGGCCACGGCCGCCTGCTGAAGCGGCATCTGCAGGCCCTCCATCGCCGCCTGCTTGGTGGCGCGGACGGAGAGAGGAGCGCAGCGGATGATATCCGCCACCCACGCTTCCACCACGGCATCAAGCTGGTCGAGGGCCGCCACTTCATTAACGAGCCCAAGTTCATAGCCACGCTGGGCGGTCATATGGCGCCCGGTGAGGAGGTGCCCCATGGCAGCCTTCAGGGGAAGGGCGCGTGGAAGGCGATGTACGCCGAGGGCACCCGCGATGAGGCCGCGACGCGGCTCGGGCAGGCCCAGTTCGGCGTGGTTGGCGGCGACGATGATATCGCACGCGAGTGCCATTTCGAGGCCGCCGCCAAGCGCGAATCCGTTGACGCGGGCGATGATCGGCTTGAACAGGTCGAAGCGGCTGGTGAGGCCGCCAAAGCCCGAGACAGGCATGGACTGGTCCGGGCGTTGTTCACGCGGGAGCCGAGACATCTCAGCGGTATTCTTAAGGTCGTTCCCGGCGCTGAAGGCCCTGTCGCCCTCGCCGGTCAGGACAGCGACCCAGGCATCATCGTCGGCGGCGAAACCATCCCAGACCTGCGCCAGTTCGCGGCTGGCAGGCGGGTGGAGGCTGTTCATCACGGCCGGGCGAGTGATGGTCACATAGGCGACGTGACCCCTTTTTTCGTAGCGGCAGAATTCCACTGGTGGCGATCCTCCTCAGTCTTTGTGCGATTCTAGCTGCTTCGCGCCAGGGTGGGCGGGAGGCTCCCTTTTCAAACGTTCACTCCGGGACTACCGTGACATCAATAGGTGCGCCCCAAAGGAGATCCCGTGACCGTCAACCCCCACCTCCAGATCCACAACGTCGCCGGCGAACCACTTGTGCTCGACATCGCCCTGCAGGAAGCGGAACTCTCACACCAGCTTGCCGCAGGTGGCCGAAAAGCCTTCACCCTCGCAAAGGATGGGCCGCTCTCGGTGGTCTTGCTGGTCATGGACAAGGCCAACGAACTCGCGGAGCACGCCACCGCGGGTCCGACAACCATCCAGATGATCGATGGCCGCGCCACGCTGCACACCGAGGGCGAACCCGTGCAGCTGGAATCGGGGCGGCTCGTCGTGTTGCCACCTGGTGCGAAGCACAGCATACGGGCGCATGAACGATCGGCCATCCTCGTGACAGTCGCCACGCAGCCGGCCGGTGCTGCAGCAGGCGTGGAGTAGCGGGCGCGACGCAGGGCGTTCAGGACGATGAGAGCAGGCGCCAGACGCGGAGCACTTCGGCCACGCTCCAGGCCTGCGCTATACATCCCCGCGGCGTATGTGGCGGGTCACCATCAAAAATCTCAGAGATGCTGCCGAGGCCGGCATCGGCAAGGTGTTCGCTGAAGGGGCGAAGGAGTGAGAGCGCAGCTTCGCGGTCGCCGGTGACGCGGGCCCAGGCTTCTGCGAACGGGCCGAGCAGCCACGCCCAGACGGTGCCCTGGTGATATGCACCGTCGCGTTCTGCTTGAGTCCCCACGCACGCCCCGGAGTACCCCGCCTCGCTCGACGCCAACGACCGCAACCCATAGCTTGTAAGCAACTGCTGCCGGCAGGCTCGCAGGACGACTTCGGCGGCGGGGCCGTCGATCAGCGGCTCCGGGAGGGAGATCGCAAAGATCTGATTGGGGCGGACCGACCAGTCATCGCCGTCCGGGCCATCCACGACATCCGCGAGCGCCGGCCAGCCGGGCCGTAGAAATCGCTGGCGGAACGAAGACTTCGCCCGCTGCGCGAGTGCCTGATAGCGCGACGCCGTGGCGCTATCACCGCGCGCGGTGCACCAGCCGGCCGCCGTGACGAGGGCGTTGTACCAGAGTGCGTTAATCTCGACGGGCTTGCCGGTGCGCGGCGTGATGACCCGGTCAGCAACCTTCGCATCCATCCACGTGACCTGGAGCCCGGGTCGGCCGGCCCTGAGCAGGCCATCCAGCGGGTCCGCCCCGATTCCGTAGCGGGTGCCGGCGATGTGCGCATCGAGAATGGCGCCCACGGCTGGCATTAGCTCATCGACGAGTGTGAGTTCGCCGGTCGTGGCAGCGTGGGCGCGAATCGCCAGGATAAACCAGAGGCTGGCGTCTGCGGTGTTGTAGGCGGGATCAACCGCGGCCCAATCGGGGAAGTTGTTGGGAATGAGGCCATCGCGGACGAATCCTGCGAACGTGCGGAGCGTGGTTGCCGCGTCGGCCGCCCGCCCCGTCGCAAGCAAGAGGCCCGGCAGCGCGATCATGGTATCGCGGCCCCAATCGTTGAACCACGGATAGCCGGCGATCACTGAGGCAGCTGTGGCGCTTCCCGCGCGCGGACGCTGCACGACGAACTGGTCTGCCGCCAGTACGAGCTGTTGCAAGGCCGGCTCAGCGTCCTGTGCCCCTGCCCGGAGCAGCAGCGAATGCTGCCAATTGGCCTGCTCGCGCAGCGCCGCATCCGGGTCCGGGACGACGGTCTTTCCGGCGCTGAGCGCGAGCGTGAAGGACTCGCCCTGCTCCAGTTCGGCGGAGAACACACCAGCGCAATAGAGGTCAGCGATGCTATCGAGCCCGCGCGCGGCCTCCTCGCGGTAGCGGAAGCCGCGATACCAGGCGGGCGCGGCTTCGAACTTTCCGCGGTCACTGGCTGTGACCACGGGCGTTGCACCGGCAAATGCGGTGATTATCACCGAACCAGTCGAGTCTTTCGCCACCGCAGGCTGCCAGGCAGCAACGGAAGGCAGCGCGTGGAAGTCGCGGCAGGTGATGAGCGGGCGTATCTCCAAGGCGACGGGAGCGCTGGCCCGACCGATGTCGTAGCGCGCGAACGTGACATTCGCGGCGCGCGCCATCCAGATGCGTTTTTCGATGAGCGCATCGGAAAAGGCGTAGGTCCAGACGGGAGTGAGCCCCTCGAGACGAAACGACTGAATATTTGCGTGGCCGGAAGGTGAGACGGCGCCGCTCTCCCATTCGTGGGTGGAGAGTGGGTAACGCTTTGCGAGGTATCCGGCCCATTCGTCGAGCGGGCCGGCAAGGACGACGCGACCAACGGGCGGTTCAAGGGCGGCGATGAGCGACCCGTGATAGCGCCGGGTCGCTGCGCCCGCCACGGTCCCACTGGCGAAGCCACCGATGCCGTTCGTTACGAGCCATTCACGGCGCAACGCCTGTTGCAGGTCATCACAAACGGCGCGTCCGAAGTGGACGAGCGGCCGGGCGATCGAGCCCGGCTCGCGGTCGGTCATGGCTGACTCGCCGCGATCCCGGCGCGTGGCCGGGGCAGGCGTGGCGAGTGCGCCGCCGCGACTCTCACAATCACGTCCGCGAGGATACCACCAAATTGCGACCGGTCAGCCACTGGCCTGCCCCGTTGGCGTCCTCCGCATGGCCGTGCCCGCGACCGCAGCACCCTGCAGGGCGCCCAATGTGCGCCGAACATCCATAGAGAGCCCGGGAACCCGGTGGCGCGGTGCGTCCGGGTGCGATCGCGGGGATGACGGAGGAGATCCATGGCAAGAGTGCTGCAACTGGTCACACTGCATGATGCGTCCATCCGGGTGAAGCTCGGGGTGCTCGTAGCAATCCTGAGCGTCCCCATCATCGTACTGTTGGCTATCCAATACCAGGCACGGAACGCCGACGTGACGCTTGCACACCGCGAGAGCGATGGGCTCACCTATGTCACGGGTGTGATCCCGCTGTTGAAAGACGTCCAAACGCACCGCAGCCTCGCCATGGCCGTGGCGAACGGCGATACCGGTTCGGCAGCGGCGCTGAGCGCGTCCGGGCAGGCGGTCGAGCGGGACCTGGCCGCCCTGAGCGCCATGGACGCGAAGTTTGGCGCGAGTTTCGGGACGAAAGACTTCGTCGCCTCCATCAACTCGCAGTGGACACAGGTGAAGCGCGACACCAGCAATCCCATTGACTCGGTGAGCTTCGCCTCGCACTCGCAGTTGATTGACCAGGGAATCCTGCCGCTGATAACGCAGGCGGGAGAGTCATCGCGCCTCTTCCTCGACCCGGCGGCGAGCGGGATCAAGTCCGTGGGGGCGATCACCGAGAACACGCTGCAGTATGTCGAGGCGCTGAGCAAGCTGCAGGCCTACGGGCTCGGAGTCGCGCTAAGCCGCCAGAATCAGCCGGTCACAGGCTTTCAGAAGACATTCATTCAGAACCAGGAGAGCGACGCCACGGCCGCATCGGACACGCTTCTGCGCTACGTCAATTCGGCCATATCCGCTAACAACAACCTTAACGCAACCATCCGGCCAGTGTTGCTGAAGAACCAGGCGGCAACGCTCTCGTTCTTCGCATCGCTCAACGGCAGCATGGTGGACGCCGCTGCCGTGAGGGTCCCCGCTGCCACGCTGGCCGCGGACGGGAACCTTGCGGTCAGTTCTGCACTGGACATCTTCAGCGCCGCTCGGGCGCCGCTGGTCCCGGAGTTCCAGGACCGCGTCAGCACGGCGCAGCGCAGTCTCCTGCTGGAGATCGGCATCGCGGTGGGCGGGGTGATCGTGGCGCTGCTCATTTCGGGCGCCGTGGCGCGGTCGGTAACACGGCCCTTGAGCCAGCTGGCTGAAGTGGCCGACCGGATGAGTCTGGGCGAACTGGACGTCGAGATCGACGTCACGGGCAACAACGAGATCGGTCAACTGGCAGAGTCTCTGCGGCGGATGCAGGCCAGCCTGCGCTCGGCAATCGAACGCCTCCGCTCTCGCCGGACGGCTGCGTGATCGGAGCGAGAGGAAAGGGAAACGAGAGCCGGCGATGAGTCTTGCCGAGGCAGCCGCGGACGGCTACGAGGGCCCAACCATGGCCGCGCGGTCGCTGGGTGAGACGCCCGGCGTGACCGGCGCGATCGTGTGCACGCGTGATGGTGAGGTCCTCGGTACAACTGGCGAACAAGGCGCGCGCGATGCCGCGTTTGCGACCTTCATGGTGCGCCGTGCGGAAGCACTGACGATGGATGGCGACCTACGCGGCCTCGGCCGGCTGGTCACAGGGAGCACGCTCAGGCACATCGTGCTCTCGGGCAGGCGCGAGGGCGGGATATGCATTGCGGCAGGAGATCACCTGATCCTCGTGTCGTGTCGCGGCGGTATTCCGGAGGCATCACTCCTGGAGCGAATCAACGTCATCATTCGGCGCTATCTGTAGCGCCACCAATCGGCTCTGCCCGGGGGACAGCGAGCAGAGCCACTGGGGAGGCCATCCATGTTGTTCCCGAGAGACCGGCCAATCTACACGAACTTGAGCACGTCGTTCACCGATTTCGAGGCACTCCTTGCCGACCTCGCGGCACGAAAATTCGACGGCTGCGTCGAGGCGGTGTTTCCCGGCTATCGCGGCGTGCTGCTGCTGGCGAACGGCGAGGTCACGTCGGCAGTGGAAGAGCGCGACACGAAGCGTCTCACCGGCGGCGAGGCTACGCATGGCATCGTGCAACAGGCCAAGGAGAAGGGCGGCTCCCTGAGCATCTATGCGCTCGCGCCAGAGATGCTGCGGCGCGCCATCTCGACCGTGGACGGCGAAGTGCTCTACAGGGACCTGACCAGCAGCTTCACCGACTTGGAACGGCTCATCGCCAAGCTCGAAGAGGACGGCCTCTCGGGCTATGTGGAGATTCTGTTCGAAGCGGACCTTGGGACGGCAACCGTCTTCATCGAAAGTGGACGCACTGTGGCCTGCGTGCTCTACGCGGACGGCCAATCGGCGACCGGGCCGGAGGTCTACGAGTCAGTCCTGCTTCAATGCCGGAGCTCGCCCGCATCCTTCAACGTGTACCGTTCCCTCGGAGAGCCAACGCCCGGACCGGAAGCGGCGCCGGCGCCGCTTCCCGCGAGGCCGGAGGCACCAACAATCCTCATCGGAGATACGCTCCGCGGGCGGGTACTCGCAGTGTGGTCAGAGGTCCTGGCCTGCGTGGAGGGCGTCGCCGATGGGCTCTCCAGGCCGGGGCGGTTCACAACGGCGTGGAAAGAGGTGTTGGTGGCGCGGGCAATCACCTATCCGTTCCTGGACCCGTTCGCCGCAGAATTTGAGTACAAAGAGGGAGCGATCCGCTTCGACGGCCCGCTGCCGGCGAACTTCAGCCGTGGCCTGGGCGATTGCGTCACCGACACCGTGGCACGACTGGCATTCCAACTCAGGCGTGCCGACCTCGAATCGAAAGTCCGCGCGGCGCTGGCGGATGTCGCCGAACGCAACGCCGCAGTAATCGAGCAGCTTCAACTTGCCGATGATCTCCAAGAGTTAGTCGCCTGACGGAGAATGGCCATGGAAGACGGGCTGAGGGAGCTTGGGCGGCTGGCCGGTGTGGGCGGGGCCTTCGTCTGCGACAACGCCGGCGCGGTGATCGTGAGCTCGACACCACCCGTCCTGGCAACGGGGACGATGAACACGATCGGACGCGAAGTGGCCCAGACATTCGCGGCAGCGGAACGTGCGGGCTGGGAACCCACTCGCGCGGAATTCGACTATGACACGTGGCGGCTGGTTGCCGAGGACCTGGGCCCGGCAGTGCTCTTCGTCGTGTGTGAGGAAGACGTGGAAATGCCGCTGGTGCGCATGACTATCGACGTCGTGACAGCCGCGTGGCGCAAGGACTCGGGAGTGCGGAAGCAGCTTGCTCGCCAGCGTGCAACGCGCAGCGCCGCGACCGCCACGGCCAACTTC